>Ga0214923_10004158_pt1 | contig 17689 bp, 15 predicted proteins | sample LL1510_MetaG_FD_177993 | JGI IMG/M metagenome (GOLD analysis project Ga0214923, IMG submission 177993) | Freshwater microbial communities from Lake Lanier, Atlanta, Georgia, United States - LL-1510 | ecosystem: Environmental > Aquatic > Freshwater > Lake | place: USA: Georgia | collected... | reverse complement strand
TTTCACCGGAAAAGTTGAGTCTGTTCGTGAAGCCACGAATGAAGAATTAGAGCACGGCCACGTTCATGGTCCAGGTGGGCATAATCATTAATATTTGGGTTAGACAGGTTAGACGGGTTAGACAGATTAGACGGGGAGTGGTTTACGCTGCGCTGTTTATTCTTTTGTAGGTGCTAAATATCAATCTTTATAGATCCTTTAATTTTATTTGTCATTTCTTTTAGGTGGACAAAGTATAAGTAAATTAATAGTGGTAAAACTATTACTACAAGTTTGTTAAATTCAAATGCAGTTTTGAATTCCAAATGAATTGCGTGTTGGATAGCTCTTGTTATTCCACAGCCTGGACATTGTGTTTTTAAAACTAATTGACTTAAGCAAATTGTTTGACCTGAATCAAAATAATTTACAGGCAGAATGATCAATATCACAGGAATGAAGACAACTGCAAAGTCTAAAATACGAAATATTGAGAGTGTGATTTTTTTCATCATTGAGAAATAAAAAAGGCTGACACAATTTGTATCAGCCTTTTTGTGATTTTAAATTTTAACTTAATTTTTGCGCTTTAAGTCGCCAGTAATAAGTCTAATTAAATCAATTAGTATCCAAATTCCACATCCACCACCGGTCAATAATTGAATTATACCAATATTTGTATAACCCAAATAGAAACGATGAATTCCTAAACCACCAAGGAATACACATAGTAAAATAGCAATTAACGTTTCATTATCTGAATCTCCGCTATTAGAATTTACTTTTGTTTTTACTTTTGCTTGATTGTTTAAGTTTTTTTGTGCAATTGAATTTTGATTGAAGTTTCTTTCAATTGATTTCAATTCAGAAGTGTTTAATTTCTTGTTACCCAATTTTTGGAATTGTGCTTTATGAGCATCAACAATGGTTTTATCTTCTGGTGATAAATTTGCTTCCTTTTTTGCAATCACCTCATTCACAGTGATTGTTTCTTCTGCTGAATTTACACTGTTTTTTGTTACAGTTGCAGTCTTTGCTGTTGAATTAGGTGTTTGGAAACCTTTGTTTTTTTCCATTCCCCAGCCACCACCAAAAGCAGTGTATTTGGTTTGTGTGCTACAACCAGCAAATAAAATTGCCGTTGCTAAAATTCCCGTGAATAAGTAGTTGATTTTTTTCATAGTTTTATAAATATTTGTTTGTGCAAAACTATGATTTACTAATATTTGTGGTTACTATTGTGTTGTTTAATATATTATTGTAATTGATTTTTTATCACTATTAATGATAAAATGTTAAATTTGTTAGTCAATAATTGAATCTAACTATGAATACCTCACTTAAAATAAAGAAATACAGAGAATTGAAAAATTATACCCAAGAATATATGGCTGAAAAATTAGATATTTCTCAAAATACGTATTCTAAAATTGAAAATGGAGGAATTAAACTTACCGTAGATAGATTGAAACAGATTTCAGATATTCTAGAAACTCCTGTTGAGGAAATTATAAATGCAGATAATCAAGTCTTCAATTTTCATAACTCCAACATTGAGAAATTTTATGGGTACATTGAAAGTCTTCATGAAGATAACAAAGAACTTACTATGACAACCATTAAAATCTTAAACGATCAATTGACATACCTTCAAAAGGAAAATGAAAGATTGTTAACTTTGTTAGAAAAAAATAAATAATACTAGTTGACGGCTTCGCCTGTTTACACCGTAGGTAGTTTACACCTTCTGTAGTTTACGCTTTGCTGTTTATTCTTTTGTAGGTGCTAAATATCAACCTTTATAAACGTTTATCAACCCTCATAAACCCTTATAAACCTTAGTATTCCAACTATACCCTCGGATCTATCATCACCCCTAACTTTTCCATTTTACTTACCTCAATGTTGTAAACACCAAAGTCTACAGTGATTTGGCCCCAAATGCGATAAACGCCTCTTCCCTTAAATGGGTAACGTGAAACAATTTGTGGAAAATGAATGCTGTCGAAAAAGTAGCCATCCCGATCTATCCACGTGCCAAAATTCATTTCTTTGCCACCAATGGTACGCGTTGGTTTCACGGTAACCAAATATCCCTCAATAAAAATAGATTTGTTGAGCATCCTTTTAAAATGTTTTGCCCTTACTTCAGAATTGGGAATGTCTTGCGGTGCCACAAGGTCAAACGGACTGCATAGCGAAAACCCAAGGAATTCGCGTTGGTCAATGGCAATTTCTACCCAAGAATCTTCCAATGGAGGAAGGGAATAAGATTTGGGTTGCTCTTCAAATAATTTGGTGCTCACAGAGGTCACTTTCTTTTGCCCGTAATAAGAATGCGCTTGCCATAAAAGTTCCTTGCGAGATTGACCGGTAAATCGAAACGCCCCAATTTGAATCAAGAGTTTCAATTGTTCAATTCCTGGTTCTACGCGTTCTTTAAAATCGAATAAACTGTCGAAAGGCTTTTCGCGTTGTGCCATGAATAACTTCTCAGCACATTTTTGTTCCAAACTTTGAATCAATCCCAATCCCAACCAAATGTTTTTGCCTTCAATTCGGGTCAAAAACCTGCTGTGATTTACGCAGGGTGCCTCCACGTTTCCACCACACATTCTTGCAGCATGTACATAGAACTCTGTTCTATAAAATCCCCCAAAATTATTAATGACAGCCACATAAAATTCCAATGGATAATAGGCCTTCAAATGCAAACTCTGATAGCTTTCAACGGCATAACTGGCACTATGTCCTTTTGCAAAGCTATATCCAGCAAAGCTTTCAATTTGCTTCCATACTTCTTCAATGAGTTGGCGGGGATGTCCCTTTTCTTGAGCCTTTTCATAGAATTGCTCCTGTACTTTGGTGAATTCTGCCTTGCTTCTGAATTTCCCACTCATGCCTCTTCTGAGCACATCGCTTTCCGATAGGCCGAGTCCTGCAAAAATATGCGCCACCCGAATCACGTCTTCTTGGTACACCATAATGCCATACGTTTCGGGCATAATTTCATGCAAAACAGGATGGGCTTCTTTGCGCTTTTCTTCGTGAATATGCCGCTCAATAAAAGTGCGCATCATGCCACTTCTGGCAACGCCAGGCCGAATGACACTGCTAGCAGCCACCAAGGTTAAATAATCTTTGCACTTGAGTTTTGTAAGCAATTGCCGCATGGCAGGACTTTCCACATAAAAGCAACCCATGGTATGTCCGGTTTCAATGATTTTTGCAATTTTTGGATCGTTTTTGAACGTTTGAATTTGGTGTGCATCCACATCAATTCCTTGGTTTTCTTTGATGTAAATTACGGCGTCTTTGATGTGGCCTAGGCCGCGTTGACTTAAAATATCGTACTTCGACAAGCCCAAATCTTCAGCTTCTAACATGCTAAATTGCACGGTTGGAAATCCTTTGGGAGGCATTTCCAAAGCAGAATAATGGTACATGCTTTTCTCTGAAATGATAATTCCCCCAACATGAATACTTCTGTAATTTGGCAGGTTGTGAATTTTCTGTGCATGCCTTAACAATTCGGTGTAGAGCGATTCTTTTTCTTCGGGGGGAATTTCTCCGCTGAGCGCCGTTTTGGGTTTCCAATCGCGGTTTCGTTGACCTATACCCGGAGTACTATAAATGGAGTCGCTGTTGGTGGAATATTCCTCAAAGTTTGCATTGCCATAATAGGTAGGACGTTCAAGCAAACTGTCGATTTCTGCTTTGGGCAATCCATACACTTTCCCAAGTTCTCTAACTACGGCATTGCTTTGGAAGGTATTGTAAGTACCCACCAACGCAGCATGGTCTTTCCCATATTTATTTATAATATAACCGGTTACCTCATCGCGGTCTTGCCACGAAAAATCAAGATCGAAATCGGGAGGACTACTTCTAAACGGGTTGATAAATCGTTCGAAGTACAAATCAAGGTCAATGGGGTCCACATCGGTGATGTTAAGGCAGTAAGCCACCATGCTATTTGCTCCGCTTCCTCGTCCTACATGGAAAAATCCCTTTTCTTGTGCAAACCGGCATATGTCCCAGTTAATCAAAAAGTAGGGCGTAAATCCCAGTTCATAAATGAGTTTCATTTCTTTTTCAAGCCTCACTGTGGTGTCGTATGTATAATTTGGGTAGCGGTATTTGAGTCCCTCAAAAGCCAACTCCCGCAGCATTCTATAATCTTTGTCGGGATCTCCGGTAAACGATTTTTTATTTTGGGGGACAGTAAACTCAAATTGCCAGTGGTTGTGTTGAATTAACTCATTGGCGTTTTGCAAGAGAATGGGGGTGTCGTTAAAGTCTTGAATGAGGGACGAAACGGGCAAGAATAAATCGGTTTTAAGTGCTGTTGAATAAGGTTTTAGTTTCGAGATGAGGCAATTTTGGTCAATGCAACGCAGGAGGGTATGGGTATGCAAATCGTCGATATTTCGGAGGGTGGCTCTTTGATAGGCTAACAAACGTTTGTTGGCATTTTTCCATGGCGACGACCTTAGTTTTCGTAAATCGGGTTGCGAAACCCCAATGTAGGCGTGCTGTGGAATGTCTTTGGGTCTAAGTCCCTCCACCTTAAAAAACGGATAAATACAATCTACATCGGTTAATTGAGGTGCAAGAATGGGGAAGGGTTGGTGTTGCAGGAGGTATTCGGACAAAAAGGCGTTGATGCTGGCAAACCCGCTGTGCGATTTAGAAATTAAGAGGTAAAGAATTTCATTGTCGTTTCGTACTTCAACCCCAAGCAAAGGAATGACATTGGTGTGTTTTTGTGCTTCGTTCATAAAATTGCAGGCCCTACTGACGTTGTTGATATCGGCCAGTAAAATGGTAAATTTATTTTTGAGGGATTCCGCTTGCGTTGCTGCCCAGCGAACAATGTCTTCGGGACTCACAAGTCCGTACCGTAAGCTAAAATAAGAATGCGCGTGATAAATCATTTTGTTAAAAATATTGACAATTAATTGGCAACAATATAAGCAAAAAGGTTTATAAAGGTTTATAAAAGTTTATGAAAGTTTAGGGGGATTGGTTTTTAAGGTTTATAAAAGTTTTTAGTAGGGGTTGTAAAAAATTACGAGAAGTTTTGTAAAAGATTTAGAGGTTTATTTATACAAACTATAGTTGTTTAAATCAAATGCTTACAATGGCTTAAGGAATTTCATTAAATAAATAAAGAAATGACTTGCGGAAGGGTGGGTTTGTTGTGTAACTTTGTTAATATCACAAAACGATGCAAGAAAAACCAAAGGTAGAACAGCAGTATCTCAATGATTTCCATAAGAAGAACTCAGAGGCATCAATGAAGGAGGTTGCGCAGTTGTCGAAGCGCGGTTACACTTGGGAAGAAATGCATGAACAAACAAAACGCAAAACCAGAGGCAAGATTGGTAGACCATGAAAACCGTATACTTCGATGGCGTTTGTAACCTTTGTAATGGCTGGGTGAGGTTTTTGACTATTTCGTTGACGTCAACAAAATGGTTAAAATTGGTTATGGAGTAGCTGTTGGTGGATTACCAGGAAAAAAACAAAATGATAATTAGACTAAATCCAGTCTGTAAAATCTTTTTTTGTTAACCCAAGTTGAGTCAGTGCATTTTTTATGATAAACTCTGGTATTGGATCTACATGTGTTTGTATTGTAATGGGCCTATTTAAATCTGAACGTGTCCAATGCTCATGGCCACCATTCGTTCTTGTGCATGAGCAACCTTGATCTTTAAGGAAGTCTTTAATAATTTTAATGGTACATTTCTGAGATGCTTAGAACTCATTTAAAAAGAATTTAGAATGCGAATTCAACATCTTCATTGTAAACTTTATAATTTTTTGAATTAATTATTTCGTTATACAATGGGTTTTTAGCAATCAATTCCGAGTTTGAGGGAGCCTCGATTTTAGGTTTTTTTTTGCCTCCTTTTATGGTCCATCCAAGTTCTTTTAATACTTTATCAAACGTTTTTTTATTGTTTGTGTATCGCAAGAATTCATGAAGAGCAATATTAAACGAATTTTTCGCTTCATCTGGATTATAGCCATAACCAGAGAGGTTTAACGCGGGAGAATAAATTATTGTAACGTCGTCTTCATTGAATTCAATTAATGACAACCCCACATGAAATAAACTTCCAGGCAAACCTATTTGACCGTTGAAATGAAGTGTGGACATAACCGAGTATCAGTGATTTTTAATTGAACTAAAGCAATATGCAATATTACGGATTTTCTAATTAAATCACAAGATAAACACTAAAATACAAATAATCCATGGAGGTCGCAGAAAGCTCCCTTATGCATTCACTGAGCAAAGGGTAGCCATGCTTTCCGCTGTATCAAGGAGTGAAGTGGAAGTAAAGTTAAGTAGTTGCAAAAAATGCAACAACTGGCAGCGGAACTTTTTGACAAGGAATCAGATACTATTGGCTTGCATATGAAAAATATTTTTTTAGAAGAAGAACTCGATGAAAATTCAACTACCGAGCTTTTTTCGGTAGTTCAAAAGGATGGAAAGAGAAAGGATTATTAATTCTCCTGAAAAAATTAAGTATAATAAATGTTTAGGGGTTAGGAATAAAAAAGCGATTTTTGTAAAAGTTATTTTTATCTAATTTTCAGTGATCTTAATCTAATCTGTCTAACCCTCCCGAAAGCTTTCGGGATAACCCGTCTAACCTCAAATTGAAAACCGTATACTTCGATGGCGTTTGTAACCTTTGTAATGGCTGGGTGCGGTTTTTGACGCGGCACGACAAACAAAAGAAACTTCAATACGCATCTTTGCAATCAGATCAAGTCAAAAATGTCTTTCAAAATCATCCTGAATTACTAAATCTTAATACCATTGTTTTTGACAATAACGGAAAGTTTTATACCCAATCTGATGCTGTTTTGCTTATTTTTAAAGAATTGGGATGGCCTTATTCTTGGGTTTATGTGTTGAAAATCATTCCTAAATTCATTAGAAACAAAGTGTATTCTTGGGTTGCCAAAAACCGATATAGGTGGTTTGGGACTTGTGAACTTAATTAGACTTCTTTTTCTTAACCTTATCCCCGTCATTCAGGGTTTTGGCAATGGCCATTGATGGTTCTGAAATGACTTCGTCGCCTTCTTTTAGTCCCTCAATAACTTCAAAGTAATCAATGTCTTGAACGCCCGTTTTGATTTTTACAGCCTTCGAAATGCCATTGTTGAATAAGAATACCCAAGTAACGATTTCTGTTTCTTTTTTAACAGTAATATTTTCATCTTTTTGAACCACAGGATTTCTCGTGGTTAACGCCGAAATTGGTATCGACAACACATTCTCTTTGGTGCTCGATTTGATATCTACCGATGCCGTCATTCCAGGGAAAAAGGGTTGTGGTTGACGTTTGCTGATTAAATCGTGGTAGCTGCTTGCTAGCAAACGAACCTTAACGGTGTAGTTTGTAACTTGTTCATTCATGTTGGTGGCTACATTGAATTTTGCTGAATTCGCAATTTCTGTCACTATTCCTTTGAAAACACGGTCCTGGTATGCATCAACTTTGATATTGGCACTGTCGCCACGATGTACCCTTACAATGTCGTTTTCATTGATATTCACTTGAACTTCCATGCTGTTCAAGTTGCTAATGCGCATAATCTCAGTACCAGCCATTTGAGCCGTTCCCACAACACGTTCGCCTTTTTCGCTATTCAACTGAGTAACAATACCAGAAACTGGTGCATAAATGCTTGTTCTTCCCAAGTTTTTACTACCCTCATCAACCCTTGCCATCAAACTTTTTACATTGTATTGGGCCGACAAAATTGTTTTTGCAGCGATGGTAAAATCTGCTTGTGCATTTTCATATTGCAACCTTGCATTTTCCCAATCTTGATCGCTAATCACCTTTTGCTCATGTAATTTTTGTTGGCGTTTGAAATTAACTTCAGCCTGAGCCAAAGCCATTTTTGCCTTAATTTGCTGGGCTTCACTTCCCGCCAAACTCGCCTTTGCATTGTCGAGGTTTGCCTTTAATTGACTCATGGTTGTTTGATACAACTCTGGGTTAATACGCAATAACAATTGTCCTTTAGTTACACTATCTCCTTCTTTTACAAGCATTTCGGTGATTTCACCGCTCACGTCAGGACTAATTTTTAATTCAAATTCAGGTTGAATTTTACCGGTAACACTCACCACTTCGGTGATGGTACGCTTCACTACTTTATATGTGCTAACTTCAGTAGCTTGGTTGCTTTTGTTACAGGCTCTTACAATAAATATGATTGCAATAAGCAATCCAATGCTTAACCAAATGATTCTTTTCTTGTTCATTCTTATTTGCTTGATAAATTGGTAATTTGGTTATTGATTAAAAAATCTAAAACCAGTTGACGGAAAATATATTCGTAATTCGATGAAATCAAATTCATATAGGCATTGATTTCGGTATTCTGAGCACTTTGAATTTCAAACTGTGATGCTTGTCCATTCTGAAAACGAATTTGCACAAACTCCAAATTCTTCTTTTGGGCCTTGTGGGTTTCCTCTAAAGCCAAATATTTTGCCAAACTATTGGTGTAATTGATATACGCAGAGGTAACATCGTTCTTTAAGTTTTGAATGGTCTTGTTGAGGGAAATTTCATTTCTCAAAATAGACAATTTTGCTTGGCTAATTTGGGTATGGGTTTGCAATTTTCCGTAAATAGGTACCGACATGGTTGCTCCAAAACTTTGTCCGAAGTTGTCTTTAATTTGATTCCCAAATGCAATGGTTTTGGTAGTATAAGACAATGACGGCGCTTCAACTATTTCCATGCTGCTTTTCACATAACCAATAGGCTGGGTTCCGGTAATTGAATATCCTGTTACCGTTTTGGCATTGCCAGAATAAACAGTGTTTAAGTTTCCTCCTATGGTTAATGAAGGTAGCAATGCGCCTTTTGCCGATTTGAGTGCAAATTCTGATGCGTTTAATCTGAACTTTGCTGCTTTGATGTCGGGCCTGTGATTCATTGCGCTGTCGATTAATTCATTCAGCGAATATTTTTCATTTTTATTTTGAGGGACAGCAGGTATTGCATCAGATATTTCAACAGGAACTTCTGTGTTAATCATGAGCAAATTTTTCAAAGTATTGATGGCTGAATTATACCCATTTTCTGCTTGCGTATAATTTGAAACATTGTTCAAATGTTGCGCTTTTGCCGACCACAATGCACCTTCATTTGCGGCACCCGCAGTGAGTAGTTTTTGAATGCGATCTAATTCGTTCTTACTACTTTGAACCGTTGCTGCTACTGCTTTTTGTTGTTCACGGCTTTGTAAACATTGCAAATATGCCAAGGATACGTTTAAACAAATGGTTTGTTTCACTTGCAACAAATCTTGCTCTGTTGCTAGTTTGTTGTATTTGTATTGGTTGATTGCGTTTCGAAGTTGTCCACCGGCAAACAGTACCCAGTTTCCTTGAACTTGAAAATTGTTACTTCCAATGGTGGTTTGTACATATTGATTGGTAAATCTATCAATGCTTCTACCACTTTGGTAGTATTGACCGGCAGTTCCGTTGATATCTGGACCTAAGTTTAATTTGCTTTGTTGCAAATCATATTCAGCCGAAGTATTTGCAATTGCCGAAAGTTGAATGTCTAAATTGTTGCTTAAAGCAATTTGAATGCACTTTTCTAATGTTAACTTTTCAACATTTGATTCTTGGGTTTTTGGAAGTGAGCTTTGGGCAAATGAAACTGACGAAAATCCCCCAAGAAAAAGAAAATATAACCATCTCATGTCACAAAGGTAAGGTCTTGTTTTGACGTTTTTGTATATTGTCGATAGACCTCAATTCATATCGATGAATCCATTTTGTTGAAAACTTCTATGGTCAATACTTCCACAAAAGAAAAATGAAATTATATTTGTGTCGGTGTTTAGGTTTTCGAAGGATAATGGCTTATCTGGAGAAATGAAAAGGGAACATCGGTGTAAGACCGAGACTGTACCCGCAGCTGTAACCCCCATCCTTTAAGGATGTAATTTTAGGTTTCTATGCCACTGTGTAAACGGGAAGGCGCCTAAAATGGGGAAGTCAGAAGACCTGCCTAGTGCATCACAATTTACTCGCTTTCGGGACTAAAAGCGCGGTGATATATTGCTTTAGGGCAATATTCCCCTGTTGTATTCCTGTTTGCGGTATTTCAATTATGTTGTTGAACTTAGGATATATCGCTTTGCTTTCATGCAGCTACGGAGATACATTGCAGAATGTTCCCGTTGACACTGTATATATCCATGCACAACGTATTGAATTGAGTCAAATTGGCCGTGTAAAACTCGATATCAATGCTTCGGGTTCCCCTCAATCTATGCAAAATAGCTTGCTCAATTCGGCGGTGTTTTTAAAACAATACGGTGTTTCTGGTTCCTCAACAATTTCAAGGCGTGGTGCTGATCCTGCTCAGACTCAAGTACTATGGAATGGGCTACCCGTGAATAATCCGATGCACGGATTAACTGATTTCAACAATATTTCTTCGTTCGGACTTCAAGAGGTTTTCATTATTGAGGGAGGGAATTCAGCCTTGTTTGGCAGTGGGAGTGTGGGCGGTACAATTTTCCTTCGGAATAAAATTAAATTTAACCAGGGTGTTTCGGCTCAATACATTTCGCAATATGGTCAATTTCAGAATTATGCAAACGGTGTCAATTTTGCCATTTCTAAAAAATATCATTATTTGCAGTTAACCGCGTCAAGTATTGATAATTCCAATAAGTTTTCATTTTTCGATAAGGTTGAAGGGATCGATAGAATAGCAGAGAATTCATTCCTGAAGCAACAACTATACAGAGCCGTTTACGGATATAAAAAATTGGCTCATGAATTAAAATTTGTTGTTGAGAACAATTTTGGGAATAGGGGATTGGGAACTCAAATTGGATCTTCTAAATATTTAGGCATTCAGAAAGACAATAATTTCAGGTCTGTAATGGAATATCAGTACAGTTTCAATGATTTTCAAAGTGTAATGAGATTGGGATATGTTCGCGACATTATCAAGTATTATTCAGATGGAATTAACGGTGATTCAAGTGTGGCGCAAACCCCTTATTTTCAAGCTGAATTTTATAAAACATGGAAAGGTGTGAGGTGCTTGTTTGGTATAGATGCCCAACAAATCAATGCGTATTCATTAAACTATAAAGCGCTCAATGCGAATAGATTTTATTCTGCATCTTTTGTTTCGGGTACCTTTAAAATATTGAAATCAGACATTACGGTTAATTCTAGGTTTGAACATCTCGAAAAAATACCAACAGCCGGTGTTTCTATGGTAACCCCACTGAAAAAGTTCGCAAAACTTAAATTCAATATTCATACTAGCTTTAGACGTCCAACATTGAACGATCTATTTTGGAATACCAATGCCACAAAACTCGCTGTTCCAGAAAAAGGTTGGGGTACTGAAATAGGCTTCCAAAAAGAATTGAATTTGCCAAAACAACAATATTCTGTTGAAATCACTGCTTATTATAGAGAATTAAACAATCCTATTATATGGGTTCCAAACGGAGCTTCTTGGATTGCAACCAATTTTTATAGCGGCAAGTATTTGGGTGCCCAAATGCAATCGAAATATATGATCAACTTGTTGGAAACCAAAGTTAAAATATTTGCAATTGCCGATTGGGTAAGAACTCAAGTTAAAAATACCAATGAATCTTTGGCACATCAACAAATTTTCATACCTGATTTTATGGGGAATATTGGATTTGCTCACATGGTTAAAAAGTTTTCATGGGGATTTGATTTTCAACACGTTGGGAATAGATATATCCAAACGGATAACCAGCAATGGTTGGCTGGATACAGACTTGCAAATGCACAAATTGGTGTTGGTCAAATTCCTTTAAAAAGAATTAAAAATGAGTCAATAATTAAATTGAATATATTGATGGAATGTAAAAACGTCTTCAATGTAAATTACCAAAGCATGCCAAATAGGGTAATGCCTGGTAGAACTTTCTGGATATCACTATCAATAAATATTTAAAATATGAAAAAAAACATACTATTTTTTACACTTTTCATCACGTCAATGTGTTTGAATGCACAGGTTTTTAAAACCGAAACTTTTGAGGGACTTATCTCTGTAATTGACTCAGGACAAGTTTTAAACGGAAAAAATTCGTTGAAAAATTATGAATCTGAGTTCGCTTCATTTCAATTTGATTGGGATACATCTTATGGCGGTTATTGGGCGAAGAACTGGGCCGCTTCTCGTGTAATTTACAACAAAGAAGAAACGAGTGATTTTGCCAAACATCTTTATGCCGCAAAACCGGGCTATGGTTGTCAATCTCCTGATTATGATTTTGCCTCTCATTCAGGAAGCAAAAATGTATTTTTGGTTGGTCAAAACAACAGTGGCTTTAGATTAATGACGCCAATCGATGGCAGTTTGCAAGTTGTTCAATTGAGAATTAGCAATTCAACTTACGCCAATAACTCAATGAAATTTGGTGATTTTGTTGGAAAGAAATTTTCTGCTGCAGACAAAGATAGCTTTGTTCTAATTATCACGGGTTTTTCGAATGAAGTAAAGAAATTTTCTAAAAGGGTCTATTTGGCAGATTATCGTTTTGCAGATACCAACAAAAATTTCATGTTAGACACTTGGCAAATTGTTAAATTTAATCAAAATGAAACTGCCGATAGTTTGTTGTTTACCTTAGAAAGTTCGGATAATGGTCAATTTGGAATGAACACACCTGCCTTTTTTGTGATGGACAATGTAACCGTGTCCGAATTTACAGGTTCTGTAAATAAGATTGCTACTCAAGGAGTAAGGTCTTATCCCAATCCTGCAACGCATTTAATTCAGTTTGAAATTCCTTCAACCCAAACAAATGTGTTGATATATCAATCAAACGGTGTTTTGTGTAAACAAACTCAAATACAATCGAATTTTGATGCCGTAAATATTGATGATTTGTCGGTAGGTTTGTATGTTGTAAAAATGCAGAACGCGTTAGGACAAACATTTAACACCAAGTTTATCAAGCAATAATGCATAAATTTCGGGCATTATTCGCATGCATATTCAGTGTTTGGTTCACGTCTTGTATTACGGAGCCAAAGCAAATTCCAGATGTACCAATTGTAAATACAACCAACAGGGTTGGTATTTTATGCGAAGGAAATTATATGTGGGGAAATGCCCGTTTTGATGTTTATAGTGTTGACTCCAATAAATTGTATCCCAATGTATTCGAGTCGGAAAACAAAAAGCCAATAGGGGATGTATTGCAAAGTGGATACTTCGACGGCAGCAGTATTTGGCTTACTGTAAATAACAGTGGCAAAATATTAAAATTAAATTCGAACACATACAAACAAATAAATTCGCGGGGCTCACTTCGTTCGCCCCGCTACCTTTTGCCAGCAGGAAAGTATATTTTTTGCTCCGATATTCAAGCAAATGCGATATCTGTTCTCGATTCTACGTCCCTCCAAACCATAAAAGAAATAGGGGTTTACCCCAAACAAACTTCATCAAGATTTGGCTGGACGGAACAGATGATTCTTTGGCAAAATAAAGTCACAGTTGCCTGTTATGACGGTAAAATCCTCATGATTCACCCACTTAATCTTGATACAACGCAAATTGCTTCCGATTCTGGTTCGCAAAATATGGTTGTAGATGGATACAACAGATTGTGGATATTGGCATCTGTGAATGGCGTTTCTTCACTTTCATGCTTTGGTGAGAACTTGAAATTAGAAAAGAAGATCAGTTTTCCTAAAAATTATAGTTTAAGCAGGCTCGCCATTTCCCCAGAAAAAGACCAACTTTATTTTATTGGCCAAAATCAAGTACATTCGCTTTCAATCGAATCAACGGTTTATTCTGATAGGATAACTGTGTTTGACAAAGCCAAAAATTGTTATGGAATTGGAATTGATCCGCGCAACGGTTGGCTTTATGTTGCCGATGCCCAAGATTATGTAAGCAATGGAACTGTCTACGTGGTGAATCGAAATGGCAAAATAATCAATACCCTAACAACGGGTGTAATTCCTGCCGATTTCATTTTCTTTTAGGCAAAAGATGGTATCTTTGCACTTTAATGAAATTTCCTTTTAAACTTAAAAAGATAGATGTTTTGGTATTGCGGTCGTTTATTGGCCCTTTCCTTGTAACGTTTGTATTAAGTCTTTTTTTGTTTTTAATGCAATTCCTTTGGAAGTATATCAACGAATTGGTTGGTAAGGGAATTCCAGCATCGGTAATGTTGAAATTGATATTTTTATCATTGGCCGATTTGGTGCCTATGGCATTGCCATTGACAATTATGGTTGCAGGACTCATGACATTTGGAAATTTGTCGGAAAGTTTTGAATTGGTTGCAATGAAAGGAAATGGAATTTCGTTAATGCGAATATTGCGTCCCACTTTCATATTCATGGCAATTTTAATGTTCTTGAATTTTTTGTTTTTGAACTATGTAATTCCAAAAGCAAACCTTGAATTTAAAGCGATGTTGATGGATATGCGGTCGAAAAAACCAGCATTCAATATTGATCCAGGTCAGTTTTATCAGCAAATTGATGGAGTAGCCATTCGCATTGGCGCGAAAGAAAAAGACAATGAATCGGTGAAAGATGTGCTCATTTATGAGTGCAAAAAAGACGATAGCAAACAACTCAATGTGATTCGTGCCGAAAGTGGTAAAATGGTGATGTCGGCCGACAAACGCAGTCTGGACTTTACTTTGTATAACGGAACACGCTGGGAAGAAATGACAAACAATCCTGAATATAATAAAACAATGCCATTCAATGAAATGCACTTTGATAAACAGCAGATGGTCATTGATTTGTCGAGTTTGGATTTCAACTTTACAGACAGGGAAGCAATGTCGCATGATTTCAAATTGTTAAATATTAAGCAATTGCAGTTAGAGATTGATACTTTTCATATGAAAATGAAAAACTTAACGGTTGAAAACTCCCGTTATTGTAGCAGATACTTGCATTATCCGAAGTTATTTTCTCAAATGGAAAGACCCAGAATGTCTGATAAAGGCACCAAATTTTTAAATTTGAAAGATACCAATATTATTGATAATTTCCACAAAACCAGTCATGATTTAGTCAGGGCCTTGGCAATTACTCAAGCTAGAGGATTGAAAGGTACTTTGGATGGATACAGTTCGAATCAAATATTTTTAACGCAAGACATTGCACTATATAGAACAGAAAACCATAGAAAATTCTCTTATTCGTTTTTGATTTTCATGTTGTTTCTTATTTCCGCTCCTTTGGGTGCAATTATTAAAAAAGGTGGAATTGGACTTCCGTTGGTAATCAGTGTAATCTTATTTGTTTTGTTTTACGCCGTAAATTTAACTGGCGAAAAAATGGGCAAAGAGTTGGTGGTGCCAGTTTGGGCGGGTATGTGGATGAGTTCATTGTTCTTGTTTCCAATTGGTGTTTTAATTACCTATAAGGCAATTCGCGACAGGGCAGTTTTTGATTTTACCAAAATTAAAGTGTTTTTTAAATATATTTTTCAATTCGCGGCTTCAAAGTTGAAGCGTAAAAATGCGGAAGTATGAAAATTCTAGTACTAGGTAATCGATTTCCTTGGCCCTTGCATGATGGTGGTGCAATTGCAACATTTCAAATGTTAAAAGCAATGGCTTTTGAGGGACATGAAATTAGCTATTTCTCTTTGAATACCCAAAAGCACTTTGTAGACGATAAAACATTGTTGGAGCGTTTCTCGTTTTGTAAATATTATTCGTTTGAAATTAATACCAACATAACTCCGTGGAGGGCCTTTTTGAACTTGATTTCAAAAAGGAGTTTTCATTTGCAGCGTTTTGAAAGTCTGTTAGCAAATGAACAATTAGGCAAACTGTTGCAAAAGGAACAGTTTGATCTGATTCAAATTGAGGGACTTTATTCGGCTGGTTTTTTAAGTGCGCTGAGGAAATATTTTAAAGGTCATATATCATACCGAGCGCACAATCTTGAAAATCAAATTTGGTATAGATTGGCTCAAGAAACTTCAAACGTAATAAAAAGAGTGTATTTGGAAATACAAGCCAAAAGACTTGAACGCGAGGAAGTGACCTTTTTGAAAAGTGTCGATTCTATCGTGGCAATTGCTCCAAGTGATTTGAATAAATTCAATAATCTTACAATTATACCAACGCATTTGTATTTACCCGGTTTAAATTTAGGCCTAGAGGTTGACCTTGAATTACAACCATTCAAATTGTTTCATATTGGAAGCATGGAATGGATGGCCAATGTGCAAGGTGTTGAATGGTTTTTACAAAAGGTTTGGCCAATTGTCAAATCTGCATATCCGCAATTAGAATTTCATTTGGCTGGTAAAGGATTAAATGCCAATGATTCAAGATTTTTTCAAAGTGGTGTTTTTAACCATGGTGAAGTAGAAAATGCGCAATCATTTATCGTCTCGCATGGCATTTGCATTGTTCCAGTAATTGCAGGGAGTGGAATTAGAATGAAATTGATAGAAGCAATGAGTTTAGGAATTCCCTGTGTAACTACAAAAATAGGGGTCCAAGGCATTGACGTAGTAAATCATATTCATGTTGAAATTGCAGATTCCCATCAAGAATTTGCCAATTCAATTATTACAATGATTCAACAATGGCATGAAACCATAAAAATGGGTGCCCGTGGTAAAAAGTATATGATTGATCATCATAATTTGCAAAAGAATACACGCGAATTATTGTCGTTTTATTCAAAAATAATAGAAAAAAGAGATTAGATGAAAAGGTTATGGTTATATCTTAAACCCCAAGGGAAATTGGTGTTTTGGGCTTTGTTTTTGGCTACGATGAGCCAAGTTTTTAGTTTGTTAGATCCGTGGGTTGGTAGGAATTTGTTTGACCGATATTTAACCAAATTTCATTTATACAATGAGCATGATTACATAGGGGGTGTAATGACTTGGTTGTCAATTGGTATTGGCGTTGCCATGGTCAGTCGTATATCGAAAAATTTACAAGATTACTTTGTGAATGTAGCCATTCAAAAAGCAGGTGCGAAAATATTTACAGATGGAATCAAACATACCCTTGACTTGCCATTTGCAACTTTTGAAGATCACAGAAGTGGCGAAACATTAAATATTTTGCAAAAGGTGAGAACTGATTCGGAAAGGGTTATTACCCTAACAGTAAATTTGTTATTTACTTCAATTGTGGGTGTTATTTTCGTTTTTATTGCATCTTTTTCTGTGCATTGGTTAATTGCACCTGTGTTTTTAGCGGCAATGGCTATTGTGGGTATTAGCAGTTCTATGTTAAGCAAGCAGATTAAAATTATTCAAAAAGACATTATGCAAGAAACTTCCGTATTGGCAGGTACCACGACGGAGAGTTTACGCAATATTGAATTGGTGAAGAGTTTGGGATTGGTAGTGCAAGAAATGCATCGTATCAGTTCAAATACCTTAAAAATTTTAGGTCTAGAATTAAAAAAGGTTAAAAAAGTAAGAACTTTAGGATTTGTTCAAGGCACAACGGTGAATCTAATGAGAAATCTATTGCTACTGTTCTTGTCGTGGATGGTTTTTACCCAAAGAATTACACCGGGTATGTATATTCAGTTTTTGTTTTACACCTTTTTTATATTTAATCCTTTGCAAGAATTAGGAACGTTTATACAGGCATGGAGGGAAGCTGAAGT
>Ga0214923_10004157_pt1 | contig 17689 bp, 16 predicted proteins | sample LL1510_MetaG_FD_177993 | JGI IMG/M metagenome (GOLD analysis project Ga0214923, IMG submission 177993) | Freshwater microbial communities from Lake Lanier, Atlanta, Georgia, United States - LL-1510 | ecosystem: Environmental > Aquatic > Freshwater > Lake | place: USA: Georgia | collected... | reverse complement strand
TAGCAATTGGTCAGCCCTTAGTAATAACTGGTGAGATAACTCTGCCAGTTGAGTTTAGTTTGATGACATTAGCTAATACTGATCCAAAAAATATTAAATCAATTGCTACCCACCCACATGCTGAATCCCAATGCCGAACCTATATTGCTAAGAATTATCCCAATGCCGCAATTATTGAAACCTCATCAACTGCAGCTGCGGCTAAAGGTTTATTAAAGAAAGAGTATGAAGCAGCGATTGCATCCACAATTGCGGCAAAAAATTATGACCTATCTATTATTGCAAAGGATATTGGGGATAATAAATCTGCAGTAACTAGATTTGTCATGGTAGAAAAGCCAGGAAAGATTCCATCTCCAACTGGTAAGGATCGCACCTCACTGGCAGTATTTATTGCGATAGATCATGCAGGTGCTTTGCTTGAGATACTAAATGTATTTGCAAAAAATCAGGTCAACTTAACCTTTATTCAATCTCGGCCAACTGGTATGGAGCTAGGCCACTACCACTTCATTATTGATGCCGAAGGACATATTGAAGATAAAGCAGTCGCCGATACCCTAGCTGGGCTTAAAGTAATTTGTGAAGATATTCGTTTTCTAGGTTCCTATCCCCAAGCAATTAGGTAGGTAGGCTAGGAACATATGATTGATTTAAAACAATTACGAGAGCACCCAGAGCTATTTCGAGCATCCCAGAAGGTCAGGGGTGAGGATGCTGAGCTAGTAGATAAATTACTTGCAGCAGATGATCTAAGACGTGCTGCCATCTCTGAGTTTGAATCTTTGCGAGCTAAACAAAATGTTTTATCTAAATCTGTAGGAGCTGCCAAGGGTGAGGAAAAAAATGCACTTTTAGAGAGTGCTAAACAGTTAGCTAATGAGGTAAAGGCAGCAGATAGTAAGCGAGCTCAAGCAGAGGAGATAGCAAATAAGTTATCACTTGGAATTGCAAATTTAATTGACCCAGCAGCGCCAATTGGTGGTGAGGCTGATTTTAAGGTTATTGAAAAGATTGGCACACCACGAGATTTTAAGGCTGAAGGTTTTGAAGCTAAGGATCATGTTGAGTTAGGAAAGATATTAAAGGCGATTGATACTGAGCGTGGTGCCAAAGTATCTGGCGCTCGCTCCTACTACTTAACTGGAGTTGGTGCCTTGCTAGAGCTGGCCTTAGTAAATTACGCAATATCACTTGCAGTAAAAAATGGATTTACGCCAATGATTCCACCAGTGTTGGTAAAACCAGCAGCGATGGAGGGAACTGGATTTTTGGGCCAAGCTGCAGAAAATGTTTACCATCTAGCCCAAGATGAACTTTATTTAGTTGGCACATCAGAGGTACCACTTGCTGCTTATCATATGGATGAGATTTTAGATTCACTGCCAATTAGGTACACCGGTTACTCACCATGTTTTAGAAGAGAAGCAGGCAGTTACGGAAAAGATACTCGAGGCATTATTCGTGTGCACCAATTTGAAAAGGTGGAGATGTTTACATTTTGTAAACCAGAGGATGCCCAAGCAGAGCATGAGCGATTATTAAATTGGGAGAAGGAGTTTTTTAACTCATTAGAGCTTCCTTATCGAGTAATTGATGTGGCATCGGGTGATCTTGGCGCTAGTGCAGTTAGAAAATTTGATATTGAAGCTTGGGTGCCTACGCAGGGAGAGTATCGTGAGGTCACTAGTACCTCAAATTGCACACAATTTCAGGCTAGAAGATTAAATATTAGATATAAAGAAGATGGGGTTACTAAACCAGTAGCCACCTTAAATGGTACATTGGTAGCAGTGCCTAGAACAATTGTGGCTATTCTAGAAAATCATCAACAAAAAGATGGCAGCATTAAGGTGCCAGCGGCGTTAATTCCATTTCTTGGAATATCTACTTTGGTTCCAGCGTGAGTGTATTAGAAACTGTAACTGGAAAAAGGCCTAAATTAATTGGCACAGATTTGGATGGCACCATAGTTGCCCACTACGGATTTATCTCTGAGCGAACCAAAATTGCGCTATCCCAAGCTCACCAAGGAGGAATTCATATCTACTTTGTCACCGGCAGACCCATTAGGTGGATGGCTGAAATCAAAGAAAACTTTGACTTTGGGACTGGTATTTGTGTAAATGGAGCCTTGCTATATGACTTTATAAATGAAAAAGTAATAGAAGAATGGTTATTTTCTGTTGAAAACCAAATAGAGACTGTTAAAAGATTGCGTGACGTAATTCCATCAATTCATTTTGCTGTTGAGATCGGTGAAAACTTTCACCGAGAAAAAAAATACATACCTAAGTGGGATGTAGGCATGGACGATTCCGGTGTTGACAGAATCGAGGATACAATGGTTGCACCAGCATTAAAATTACTAGCACGCTGTAATGAGGGTCAATACACATCGGATCAAATGTTAGATTTAGCGACCAAGGCATTGAGCGGGATAGCAACCGCGACTCATTCTAATTTTCACGGATCATCAATTGAAATTTCAGCGCTTGGAGTTAGTAAGGGAAGCACTTTGGAAAAAATTGCAGTGCGGCACGGATTGACTGCACAAGATTGTGTTACGTTTGGTGATAATCCAAATGATTTTTCAATGCTATCTTGGGCCACTCGATCTTGGGGAATGGCGGATGGACATCCTGAATTAATGAAATATGCGAAATTTCAAACTGATGCACATCAAGAAGACGGAGTAGCTAAGGTAATTGAGCGATTAATAGAGCTTCCAGAGTGAATTAAAGTTATGATAGTTATGACATGTTAATTTTTTGCAGAAATAATTTAGTATTTGGCTACTACTGTAGTGAGATCCCTAATTCAGTGAGAATAGAGGAACAGTTTTAAGTTTATTATGACTTAAAAAACTTTACTTAAACTTTTTACTATGCTTTTTTAATGTATTAAAGTGTATAAATAAATTGAAAACTGAAATATTTCCTGCTAAAATTAATTATGCACTTAGTTGATGAGCCTATACCTGGATTAAAAATTCTTAAAGCCACAAGGAGAAATGATGAGCGTGGTTTTTTTGTAGAGTTGTTTAAATCATCACTTTTCAGCAGTATCGGCGTTCCGTCAAATTTTAAGCAACTAAATGAAAGCCAATCAATAGGTTGTGTCAGGAGGGGCCTTCACTTTCAATGGAACCCCCCAATGGCCAAATTAGCAAGGATCTCTAGAGGTTCTGCCCGCTTAGTAGCATTGGATCTTAGAATTGACTCTAAATTTTTTGGGAAGAGTCACTATATAGATTTATCAGAAGACGATTCACTTTGGTACTTTGCGGAGTATGGTTTTGCAAGAGGATTTGAAACTTCAGAGGACAAAACAAATCTTGAGTATCTAGTGACTAATGAATACAATTCAACTGGTGAAGGTGGAGTGTCATCGATGGACCCTACACTTGAGAATTGTTGGATTAATATGTCACCAATTATGTCCACGCGAGACTTATCTCTACCAACAATAGAAGAATGGACTAAATTGCCAGAGTCAAAATTTCTAAAAATTGAGAATTTTTAAGTGCAAAGTTCCGAAAAACAAAAAGTACTTCTTATTGGTGGGGCTGGCTATGTTGGTTCTAAACTTGCACCTTTTCTAGTAGAAAATGGCTTTTCCGTAGAAGTTTATGATACTTTCTGGTTCGGAAACAATCTTCCAAGCTATATTAACTTTAATAAATTGGATGCCTCAGAACTAATATTAGACGAATTAGCAAGATTTGATAGCGTTATTTTTTTAGCAGGGATGTCAAATGATCCAATGGCAGACTTTAGTCCTCGCCTAAACTTCATTAGCAATCTTTCAACTCCAACGTATGTCGCATTAATGGCTCGACGTGCCGGGGTTAAGAGATTCATATTCGCAAGTAGCTGTTCAGTTTATGGATTTTCTCCTCAAGCTGAATTAGTAGAGACTGATGAAGCAATTTCAGATTCACCCTATGGGTTGTCAAAGCTTGCATGTGAAGTTGCATTGATGAATCTTGTTACGGCAGATTTTTCAGTTATAGCATTGAGGAAGGGTACAATTTCCGGATACTCTCCTCGACTTCGTTTTGATCTTTTGATTAATACAATGTTTAAGACTGCCAAAACTACAGGCAGAATTGTTGTAAATAACCAAGACACTTGGAGACCTTTACTCGGAATTTCAGATGCTGTACAGGCATATCTTGTTGCATTGAAAGCCGATCATAAAATTAGTGGGATCTTTAATATTGCTTCAGATAATTTTACAGTGGGAAGTCTAGCCAAAATAACCAGGAAATTTTTTCAACGCTCAATGAGTATGGATGTCGAAATTGATGTTAAACAGCAACTAGATGTTAGAAGCTATAGAGTTAACGTAAATAAATCAAAAGTTCAACTAGGTTTTATACCAGTTGATACCCCCTATTCAATTCTAGAAGAACTAAGAGTCGAAACAAAAAAAATAAATAACTTTGAACTTGATCAATTTTACAATATAAAAGTTTTTGAAAAACTTGGTTTGAAATGATTTCTCAAGGGCTAGTTTTGGGGTCGCAGGGAATGCTTGGAAATGACATAATGAGGCAATTCTCCAGGTCTGGTTTAAAAATACTAGCGCCCAGCCACACAGAACTTGATATTACCAAATATGGTACCTTACGTGATTTCTTTGAAATTCATCGGCCAAGTTGGGTAATCAATTGCGTAGCAAAACATGATTTACAGTCATGTGAAATAGACTTTGATAATGCTATGAGAATTAATAGTGAGGCTGTAGAAAATCTATCTGAACTTTGTTTAACTTTCAATGCTTACTTCATACACATCTCTACGGATTATGTTTTTAATGGTTTAAAAGGTTCACAATATAATGAATTAGATATAACTGATCCAGTAAATAATTATGGGTATTCGAAGCGTGCTGGCGAAATATTGGCTCTGAATAGAAATCCCAAAGCCTGCGTAGTCAGGGTAGCAGCGTTATTTGGTGCTGCATTATCAAGAGATAAAGGTAATTTTTGTTTTGTCGATCGAATGAAGTCTAAATTACTAGCTGGCGAAGAGTTTGAAGTGAATTGTGATCAAATTATCTCTCCAACTAGCACTTTTGAAGTTGCTTGGCAACTTGAAAAATTAATTGAATTTCAACCAGCCGGAATAGTACATTGTGCTGGGAATGGCTTTACTACTTGGTATAACTTAACCTTAGAAATTGCAAAAAATATTTCTGTATCAGCAAGTAAAGTTAAAATGGTGGAGTCACTACAAGTCCCTAAAGATGGAATAAATAGGCCCCTAAACTCCTCTCTTGAAAATAAAAGGTTAAGTGAATTTAATTTGAATTTAATGCGTGATTGGGAAATCGCTTTGAGATTTTATCTAAAAAAGGATCCATTATTGAATAATTAATAACTTTAAATACCTTCTGTATTTTTAATTACAATTTTTTAACATTCCTTAGTGTCTTATAATTTTATACTGTCATAGAAGTATGAATAAATTATAAGCATTTTTATTTTTATATTCGGATGATTACAGATTTTTATTAACCAAGTTTCACTTGAAAAATTGAGATATAATTTAAATATGAGTATTTTAGTAAGGATAAGATGTAAAAATATTTTCAATTCAGAATTTATATAATAATTGTTTTGAAACATCTTTTACCCTAGGAGGGTTGAATTAGAATTTGCAGCATTGTAATGGGAACTCTATGCTAGTATTTTGGTTTACCAGAATTAAAAAATATTTATGACCACCAATCAATTGGGTGTGAGTTTAATGTTCGAGGGTAAAGTGGCTTTGGTGTTTGGAAAATATGTTTGAGGATTGTGTGATTTACCGATAGGTTTTCCTATGGAGGGCTCGCATAGCGGCCGAGTGCACCGGTCTTGAAAACCGGCAAGGGAAACCTTCGTGGGTTCAAATCCCACGCCCTCCGCCACAATTTCTTATTAACTTTTTCCTACCTTGTGGCTGATTTCATATTCATTTGAGCCCACTGCCACCTAGCCTTAACACTTAGGTAAGAGCAAACTTACCCCGTGGCAATTATTAACTCTCCAAGTGAAAAAACTGGAGTTTTCTCCCAGGGTAGAGCATTAATTTCCGATCGCACCTTGCGCACTGATCGTTGGTGGTTACAACCATTAATTACATTTTCAGTTTTAATTGCATTTGTAATCTATGCAACCTTTAGAGCTTTTGAAAATAAGCATTACTTTGCTGAACCTTTAATCTCACCTTTTTATTCTCCATGTTTATCTACGGTTTGTGTGGAGGGTGCCTCCCACTTTGGAACACCTATTGGCAGCATTACTTTATTTGGATTTTTAATCTCACCAGCTTTATTTATTTTGATATTCCCATTAGGTTTTAGATTGACCTGTTACTACTACCGCAAGGCTTACTACCGTTCCTTTTGGATGTCACCACCAGCATGTGCAGTGGCAGAACCGCATAAGAAGTACACCGGTGAGACTAGAGCGCCATTAATCTTGCAAAATGGTCATAGATGGTTTTTTTATGCAGGTTTGGTTTTAAATGTAATTTTGACCTATGACGCAATAATTGCATTTAAAAATGAAGAGGGGCAATGGGGACATATGAGTGTGGGCACATTAGTGCTACTACTAAATGCCACTCTACTTTGGCTCTACTCCGCCTCTTGCCACACCTGCCGTCACACAATTGGTGGGAGATTAAAGAGTTTCTCAAAGCATCCAATTAGATATAGAGCTTGGACAGTGATTTCAAAGTTAAATCACTACCATCCAAATTTTGCTTGGGTATCACTATTTGGTGTGGCATTTACCGACTTTTATGTTCGCCAGGTCGCAAGTGGGGCCATTACCAACTACTACTTCTTTTAAATGAGAATCGGTGATAAATAAATTATGAGTGAGAAGATTGCAATGCAACGCCACAATTACGATGTAGTGGTAATTGGGGCTGGTGGTGCTGGTCTACGGGCAGCAGTTGAGGCCAGGAGTGCTGGCCTTCGAGTGGCAATTATTTGTAAATCATTATTTGGAAAAGCACACACTGTTATGGCAGAAGGTGGTGTGGCAGCTTCAATGGGTAATGTCAATGAAAATGATGGCTGGAAGGTGCATTTTCGAGACACTATGCGAGGAGGAAAGTTTTTAAATCACTATCGAATGGCAGAGTTACACGCTAAAGAATCCCCTGATCGAGTTTGGGAGTTAGAGCTATGGGGAGCTCTTTTTGATCGCACCGGTGAGGGAAAGATCTCTCAACGTAACTTTGGTGGACATGAGTACCCACGTCTTGCCCATGTTGGCGATCGCACCGGCCTTGAGTTAATTAGAACTATGCAACAAAAAATTGTTGCCATGCAACAAGCAGATAAAAAAGAGTTTGGAGATGCTGAAAGTTATATCAAAGTCTTTGCTGAGGTAACTATTACCGATGTATTAAAAGAGGATGGCAAGGTTGCTGGCGCCTATGGCTATCGCCGTGAAGATGGTGTTGAGTTGTTATTTGAAGCTCAAGCAGTAGTACTTGCGACTGGTGGTGTTGGTAAGACATTTAAAATTACCTCAAACTCCTGGGAGGGCACAGGAGATGGTCATGCGCTCGCTTTAAAAGCTGGTGGCAATTTAGTTGATATGGAGTTTTTGCAATTTCATCCAACTGGCATGGTTTGGCCACCATCTGTGCGGGGAATTTTAGTAACTGAATCAGTTCGCGGTGAGGGTGGAGTATTAACCAATAATTTAGGTGAGCGATTTATGTTTAAATACATTCCAGATGTATTTAAAGATAAGTACGCTGATAATGAGGCAGAGGCGGATCGTTGGTATGTAGATCAAGATAATAATCGCCGGCCACCAGAGCTACTTCCAAGAGATGAGGTAGCACGCGCTATTAACTCTGAGGTAAAAGCAGGTCGTGGTTCACCACATGGTGGAGTTTATTTAGATGTATCAAAGCGATTAACTGCTGAAGTTATCAAAAAAAGATTGCCTTCCATGTGGCACCAATTTTATGAGTTAGCAGGAGTTGATATAACTAAAGAGGCGATGGAGGTTGGCCCTACCTGTCATTATGTAATGGGTGGTGTTGAGGTTGAACCAGATACCGCAGCAGCTGTTGGCGTGCCTGGATTATTTGCAGCTGGTGAGGTTGCAGGTGGCATGCATGGTTCTAATCGTCTAGGTGGTAACTCTCTATCTGACTTGTTAGTTTTTGGTCGTCGCGCTGGCGTTGGTGCTAGTGAGTATGTAAAGCAAAATACTCCAGTTAAAGTATCTGAGAGCACAATTAAGCGGGCTGCTGAAAAGATTGCAGCTCCTTTTAAACGCACCGGCGGTGAAAATCCATACACCCTGCACCAAGAGTTACAGGAGATTACTCATAATCTTGTCGGAATTATCAGAACTAAAGCAGAGTTAGCAGATGCGATTACTAAAATTGCAGATATTAGAAAGCGGATTGAAAATGTTTCAGTCGAGGGTGATCGTTTATTTAATCCAGGTTTTCACCTCTCATTTGATTTAGATAATATGTTGTTAGTTGCTGAAAGCACTGCAAAATCTGCAATTGTGCGCGAGGAATCTCGTGGTGGACATACCAGAGATGATTTTCCAAAGATGGATCCAAAGTGGAGATCATTAAATAACATCGCCTCCTTTAATGGCAAAGAGGTAGTTGTTAAACAACAGCAACTACCATTTATGCCAAAGGAACTCTTTGATTTGTTTGATATCCATGAGTTAGAAAAATATATGAGCGCAGATGAGATGGCAAAGGGCGGCAAATAATGAGAAAAAAAATTAAGTTAAAGATCTGGCGCGGTGATAGTAAGAGTGGTGGCTTAAAGGATGTTGAGGTTGAGGCCTATGAGGGAGAAGTAGTACTAGATGTAATCCATCGCGTGCAGGCAACTCAAATGGGAGATTTAGCGGTTAGATGGAATTGCAAAGCTGGTAAGTGTGGTTCATGTTCCATGGAGATTAATGGAAAACCACGTCTTGCTTGTATGACTCAGGTAGCAAATTTTGCTGAAGGTGAAACTATTACCGTAACTCCACTTAGAGCATTTCCAGTAATTAAAGATTTAGTAACTGATGTTTCATTTAATTATAAAAAAGCACTCGAGGTTGAATCCTTCACTCCACCAGCTGATTTAAAGCCAGGGCAGGCCCGAATGGCTCAAATTGATGTTGAACGAAGCCAGGAGTTTAGAAAATGTATTGAGTGCTTCCTATGCCAAGACACCTGCCATGTAGTTCGCGATCATGAAGAGAATAAAAAGAGTTTTGCTGGCCCTAGATTTTTTATTCGTATCGCAGAGCTAGATATGCACCCACTAGATATTTTGAAAAATCGCAAGAAAAAGGCGCAAGTAGAGCATGGACTTGGTATGTGTAACATTACAAAGTGTTGCACTGAGGTTTGCCCAGAGCATATTCGCATTACCGATAACGCAATTATCCCAATGAAAGAGCGCGTAGTAGATGAAAAGTATGATCCAATCAGATGGCTAGGATCAAAGATTCGAAAGCGTGAAGGTATCGTTTAAGAAAAATGTATTTAGTAATTCGCCTAATTGCAGCAGCCCTAGGTTTTTGGGCAGCAACAGCATTAATCTCAGGAATTACAGTCAATGGCGGTCCTTGGAGTTATCTTTGGGTAGCACTTTTATTTGGTTTAATAAACTCAATCTTAGGCTCCATAATTAAATTACTAACTCTTCCGGCCTTACTTTTATCCCTTGGCTTATTTGCATTTGTAATTAATGCTGCCATGTTGATGTTAACTGCAAGGTGGAGTGATCGCTTAGCTGTTGATAATTTTTGGTCAGCACTATGGGCATCATTAATAATCTCATTAATTACTACTATTTTAAGTCGTGGCTTAAAAAGCAAAAAGTAATTAAAACTTATACTTTAAGTAAGTTTGAAAGATAAACCTCAACCTCATCTGGGTGACGTGGTAGGGCATTAGATAATATTTTTCCCCCAGATTCAGTAACTAAAATATCATCCTCAATACGAACTCCAATTCCCCGATACTCTGGCGCAAATAATGTGTCATCTGGCTGAATATAAAAACCAGGCTCAACCGTTAAGATCATTCCTGGCTCAAGCACACCCTCGGCATACTCCTCTTTTCTGGCATGAGCACAATCATGAACATCAATTCCTAAGTGATGACCTGAGCCATGAAATTGCCATCTTCGATGCAGGCCAACCTCTGGCTTTAATGACTCTTCAACACTTATTGGTAAAACTCCTAATTCATAAGCACCCTTAGCAATCTCCTCCATACAAGCGGCATGAATATCTTTAAACCTTGCCCCTGCTTTAACGGCAGCAATACCGGCAGATTGTGCTCGGTATACGATCATGTAGATATCACGTTGGGCTTTAGTAAATTTTCCATTAACTGGAAAGGTTCTGGTTATATCTGCAGTATAAAAAGACTCAACCTCAACACCAGCATCAATTAAAATTAAGTCACCTGGTAACACATCACCATCATTTTTTATCCAATGCAATACGCAGGCATGAGAGCCAGCGGCAACAATTGGTGAGTAGCCATTATCATTTCCCTCAATTCTTGCTCTGCCATAAAAAGCAGATTCAATTACTCGCTCACCGCGAGGTGTGGCAGTTGCTACTGGAAATACGCGCACCATATCGGCAAAGCCACGCACTGTGGCATCAACTGCTGCTTGCATCTGATCGATCTCATACTGATCTTTGACCATTCGCATCATCGAGGTTGTGTTTAAAAGTTTTGCCTCTACCTCATCACGTTGGGTAATCAACTTATCTAATTTTTGATCCACACCTCTAATAATTATAGATTCTTTATTATCAGATAAAAATTGGGAAATTGACTCAAGTGGTATAACCTTTAATTGATACTTACTTTGGGTATCACTTAAGCTCATTCTTTTACCCACCCAAAACTCACCATACTTAGTATCTTTATAAAACTCATCACTATCTCTACTAGATCTAGGATGAGTAAATAAAAGATCCTCATGACCTAAAGCATTTGGCTCCATTACAAAAACAGAATCTGGAACACAATCGGTAGCGATAATGCCAGTAAACCAAGCAAAATCTGTATGAGCCCTAAATGGATAATCAGTGTCATTACTTCTAACCTTTAGCCCACCTGCTGGGAAAATTAATCTAACACCTGGATATTTTTTAGAGATCTTTTCCCGTCTGGCTTTTGTAAATGGAATAGATGGGTGCGCACCTACATTTGAAACTGCAGTAGCTTCCCAACCTGTTTTCATAAACTCATCAATCGCTTTAGAAAACCTATCGGTCCTATGACCACTTGGGCTTGATTTATTAATTGTCATACCTAACTCTACTAAAAACTAATTCAGAATCAATAATCAGCTAATAATCATCAAATTGTTATATTGCTAGGTATATGTTCAAACGTTCAATATAATATAATAAAGGCATTCTTGATAAACAAATAGGAGAATATGAATATTGCGTTAATTCCTGCGAGAGCAGGAAGCAAGAGAATTCCTTCAAAAAATATTACGATTTTAAACGGGGAACCTTTAATAAGTCACACAATAAGATCTGCTCTCAAAAGTAATATCTTTTCTGAAGTAATTGTCTCAACGGATAGTCAAGAAATTGGGACTATTGCCAAAGCGTATGGGGCAAAGGTTCCTTTATTGAGACCATCTAAATTTGCTACAGATTCAAGCAGCGATATCGAGTGGGTTCAGCACGCCATATCAACTATGGTTGAAAATCCACTCGAGTCAATTGAAACGGTGGCGATATTGAGGCCAACTAGCCCTTTACGTTCAAGTAACTCAATATTAAATGCATTGGGTTTACTGAAGGCAAATAAATGGGCCGATTCAGTTAGGGCAATGGAAGTTACCTATAAGCATCCAGGAAAGATGTGGGTGCTGGACAAAGACAACAAAGCACGACCTTATCTAGATCAGATTGTTGGCAGCATTCCAACATACAATAGGCCAACACAGACTTTGCAAAAACTTTGGATACAAAATGCAAGTCTAGAGATTGTAAAGCTAAAGGCCTTAATCCGAACAAATTCGATTAGTGGCAATACAGTTCTTGGATTTGAAATGCCAGGTTTTGAGGGGTTTGATCTCAATAATATGCAAGATTTAGAATATTTGGAGTATTTGATTTTAAAGTATCCTGAATTACTTAAATAAAATACAATTCATAATTTCATGACTCAATAAACTTAGAACACGATTCTAAACAGATAATAGAAAAGAATTTACGATAAGTTCTATCTTATTTCAATTTCGTGTTCCGTTGTGCTCGGTAACCCAACGGGCTTTCCAAAACCATAAAGATCTTCAACTCGGACTCGATCATTAAAATGAGGAGTTGAAGCTTCAATTATTTCGCAATCAGTAATTGCCTCTTCTTGATGAACTAGACCTGGTGGGAAATGGACTACATCCCCAGGACCAATAATTTTTTCTCTTAAAACTTTATCTCCTAGATCAAATCTAACAAGCATTTTTCCTGAGATAATTATTGCTACCTCATCTTTAAGTCTGTGAAACTGTAAGCCCCCTTTATTTCCAGCTTTAATCCTAAGTCTTTTTACGGAAAACTGCTTTGAAACCAAAGCTATTAAGTCTTCAGTTCCCCATGGGCGCTCTCCAACAGATTGAGGGGTAGGAAATAAATCATCGATATTTTTAAGACTAAGCAACTTTTACCTCCTACTAAAATATGTACTTAGCATACTATATAGACTAAATTTTATTTAGTATAGTTATATTTATAGATTAATTGCACTCTATGTCTCACTTATTTGGTTCAAAGTCATCTAACTGAAAGGGTCTGAATTGACCTATTGAATTAATGAGCTTTCTTCCAATTAATACTTGTGAATATGCTGGAGTTAATCCATCGGCGGGCGATCTATATTCAAGGTCTTTTTCACTTACTACATGGCCCGCAGGTAATTCTTTTGCGGCAACGATCATTTTCCCCATTTTTCTGATTGCGGCTTTTTCTTCCTCATAAATTACTTTTTCTCCATCGCCTATGGCTAACGAAGCCCTTTTTAGATCCCTAACCATTTTTTGCATTCCTTGCGGCTCAAGTGAAAAAGCATGATCGGTACCTTTAGATGCCCTATTCAATGTAAAGTGCTTTTCTATTATTCTTGCACCTAGTGAATATGCAACTACTGCCATAGCAATTCCATTATCATGACCAGAATATCCAATTATATTTTCAGGGAACTTTTCTTTTAGTCTTGTTATAACCTTTAGATTCAATTGTTCGTATTTAGCTGGATAGCTTGCAGTGCATTGCAAGATTGCTACCTGATTATGGTAATTTCTTATTGAAAATACTGCATCTTCTATCATTTTAAAATTAGATCCTCCAGTACTAATAATCATGGGTTTGTTAAAGGAAGCAACATGCTTTAGTAATGGAAGATTTTGAAGATCACCACTTGCAATTTTGAATACGGGAACCCCCAATTCATTTAGAAAATTTGCGCTCTGGATGTCAAAGGCAGTTGCGAAAAAATCTAAATTAAGTTTTTTAGCCTCTGCAATACATGCTTTGTATTCATTTAATCCAAATTCTAATGCCTCTCTGTGAAGTCCATATGTTTTACCAAAAGCATTCTCACTGTTATAAGGTTCATTGTATAAAGTTGGAGTAAATAAACTTTTATTATTTCTTTTTTGAAATTTTGCTGCGGATGCGCCTGACCTAGAAGCGGCATTAATTAGCTCTAGAGCGCTATCAAGGTTTCCTTGGTGATTATGGCCAATCTCAGCTATTACATAGGGATAATTTTGGTCATTAATAGCTTTTCCATCAATTATTAACTCTCTCATATAGTAAACCTATACCTAAATTATGATTTTTTGGGACATAAAACCTATAATTTAAAATTTTAAGGCGTTAGTTACGGGAATAGGCATATTTGTACTATCTTTAAGGTATCTCATGTAAAATTTACAGTACGGCATTTTGGAGACGTCGCATAGCCCGGTCTAGTGCGCCTCACTGCTAATGAGGTTAACCCCTAAAGGGTTTCGGAGGTTCAAATCCTCTCGTCTCCGCCGAAGATAAATACTGCAAATTGTAATCAACATTATCTAAATAGTAATTGGGGGGAAGTTGCCTAACTACAAGATTGCAATTGTTGGTGCTGGTCCTGCTGGTTACTTCACCGCCCAAGCATTACAAAAAGCGCAAAATGAAGAGCTTACCTTTGCTATCGATATGATCGAACGCCTTCCTACCCCATGGGGATTGGTTAGAAGTGGTGTCGCACCAGATCATCCTAAGATTAAAACTGTCTCAAAAGTATTTGAAAAGATTGCAAAAGAAGATGGCTTTAGATTATTTGCCAATGTTGAGTTAGGTAAGGATATTTCCTTAAAGGATCTACGCGAAGCATATGATGCGGTAGTTCTAGCAACTGGCTCAGCAACTGGGCGCAAGTTAGGTATTTTGGGTGAGGATTTAAAAAATTGTATCTCGGCAGCTGATTTTGTTCCTTGGTATAACGCTCACCCAGATTTTACAAATGTCTCAGTTGATTTAAATACCGATACCGCTGTGGTTATTGGAGCTGGAAATGTGGCAATGGATATTGCCAGAATGCTTGCTATTGATCCAACTGAGTTAGATCCAACTGATACTGCTCAACATGCATTAGATCTTTTTAAGGCTAGCAAGGTAAGAAAGGTAATTATTTGTGGCCGGCGTGGGCCAGAGCATGCCGCCTTTACCGCACCTGAACTTCGAGATCTTCCTAAATTAGAAAATACCGATGTCTATATCGATGCTGATCAAATTCACCAAGCATCGCTTCGAGTTGATCAGATGGGTGAGGTAGAAAAGGATTTAAAGAATAATCTAGAGGCTATGCGATTAATTGCAGAGCATGATAAAAAAGGTGTGGAGCGAAAGCTTGAAATAAAATTTTTATCTGCACCAAAAGAGATTAGAGGTAATGGCAAGGTAGAGGAGGTAATTTTCACCATCAATGAGGTTAAAGAGGGCAAGGTAGTTGCAACTGATAAAACATTCTCAATTAAAACTGGTTTAGTTGTAACTGCAATTGGATATGATGCAGTTGAATACCCTGGAGTTAAGATTGAAAATGGTCGAATAGCGAATATCGCAGGATATGTTGAGCACAATATTTATGTAACTGGCTGGGCAAAACGTGGGCCAGTAGGTGTAATTGGCACAAACAAAAGTGACTCAGCTGATGTAGTGGATTTAATAATTGAAAATCTTAAAGAGCCAAAAAACTCAACTGGAATTGAAGGATTATTGAAATCAGGACATGAGGTAATTGATCAGGTGGGTTGGGAAAAAATTAATGCCTCAGAAGTAATTTCGGGAGAGTTGGCCGGAAAACCTCGAATAAAAGAGGTTGATTGGAAGCGGTTAATAAGTTTGGGCACATCCTGATAAATCGCTAGACTTTCCAACGCTTTACTTTGCGCCCGTAGCTCAACGGATAGAGCATCTGACTACGGATCAGAAGGTTCGGGGTTCGAATCCCTGCGGGCGCACTGCAAAATTAATCTTAATCTAACTTTATTGCATGAATGAGTCTAACTTAATGTTTAAAATACCACATAACTACGCACTAAAAAGGTCACATTAGTTGTTTAATTTTCAAAAATCTCTTCGTATCCAAAGATATGGTCTATGGCTTTAATAAAAACTATTTTAGTTAACTTATTACTATGTCCCACTAAAATTCTATTCGGATTAATACCTTTTAAAATGGCATCTAATACCAATTATTCATATTCTTCAATTTCATTAAAACATAGTTAAGTTGATTCGGAAACGATAAATATATAACTAGAAATTCAGTGAATGGAATTTGAAAGACACAAATTTTAGGTATGCCATTAAATATATCTAATTTGCTACTCAGGATATTCCTAAAGATTGGCTGTTTTGAATTAAAAATGAATTGTCGTATAGTTATTGTGAATTGATATAACCTTTAGAATACTCAAGTAAAATCTATTTCCAAAAATTTTTTATAAAAAGTGCATTTGGCGCAATCAGAATTATTTCTACTAACTTTCTCTAATACTGCATAGCTAGATTAGATAATTAATTTGAGCTACAAATTCAATAAAAATGAATAATTTTTTGCATTTTGATTTTAGAATAATACCGATGAAATTAGACAATCTCTCGATTGGTATATTTAAAACTTGCCATTGACAATTTTGAAAACTTGTATTTTCTATGAGCAATATAATAAAATATGGCATGTAATAATTTTTAAAATTTATTCTAACGAAGAAAATAACATATTGTAAGTTCATAAATACAAAATACAATATAAGTAAATATAAGACATATATTAAAATAATTCATGAATAAATTTCTTTAGTATATTTCTTACTTTCAAACTTAGCAGTAACATAAAATTCCCAAGTAATATGATGCAATGAAATACTAGCCTAAAAATTAATTACACAATAATAATCACTAAAATCAATTGAGAGAATTTTAATGGATTTAGTAGTTTAATTAAAAAGTGTAAAATATCAAAAGTGTTAGGTTCCAAGTTTTAGACATATTCACGTGAAAAAAATGGTTGAAATTCCTGCATGTAGCACGCAGAACATAATAAGCAATTCCACTTAGATTATAAAGGTTTATATGAACTATATGACCATATTGACAGAAGTTAGTTTAATATTCGAGATAATAAATAATTCAATTTTATGATGCTATACTTGACGGAACTCAGTTCAATTAATAAACTTGAGAAATTGGAACTAGTGTAGAAAAACTATGAAACCTTATAGATTAATATGGCAGAATAGATTAAGCATTATCAAATTTTTAAAAAAGCTAAATCAAAAATCTTCTAATATATATAATAGGAATAAATTTTGGTCTGAAATCACTAATAGCGTTAGTATTCCAGAAAATCTGAGCCATACTTTAGTATGGATGTTATTACCTCGAATTATTAAAAAGCTCAACAAGATGTCAAAGACAAATTATCTAATGATTCCCCAGAGCGGTCTAAGAATAAGAAATAAAATGAGGGAGTATGAATTTATTAACAAGGATATAAATTTATCTGAATTAAAAAAGGAAGTAGTTAAAGATTCAAAAAAACGAATTATAGGAAAAGCAGATTTAGAAATATCAATTTCGATTAGTGCTCTAAAAAAATTCAAAAAATGGGACTCATGCATTCAATTGTTTAGAGAACATAGAATTCCATTAACTTATGTAAATTTAAGACATTACTTTTTTAGTCAGCAAATTATAGAAGCGCTTAAAATTCATAAAAAGCCAAACCTAAGAGTACTTGAAATTGGAGGGGGGGGGGTAATTTAAAGACAATTTTAAAAATTCAATTGAATAACTTAATTCAAAACTACCTTGTAATTGATTTACCTGAGATGATTGCCATAAGTGCCTATAGCACGAGCAGATTTTTCAAATTTGAAAAAATTGAATTTCTAGATACATATAACAAATCTAATTTGAACTCAGAGAGTTCATATTTGTCAGCCGGCGACTTAGATTTTTTTGACAATATGTATACGAGAAAATTTGATTTGATTTTAAATACTCATAGTTTCCAGGAAATGGACAATTCTGTTGTTCGTAGTTACTTCGAGCTCATTTATCAGCAAGCAAACAAAAATTGCTTATTTTTTCAATCTAACTGGT
>Ga0214923_10004153_pt1 | contig 17695 bp, 16 predicted proteins | sample LL1510_MetaG_FD_177993 | JGI IMG/M metagenome (GOLD analysis project Ga0214923, IMG submission 177993) | Freshwater microbial communities from Lake Lanier, Atlanta, Georgia, United States - LL-1510 | ecosystem: Environmental > Aquatic > Freshwater > Lake | place: USA: Georgia | collected... | reverse complement strand
ATACGTGGTCTAAAAAACTGATGAATAGTCCAGAACTTATTGAACAGAATGGACTAGAGATCCAGAAACTAACTAAAGAGAAATTTAAAGTTGAGAATTATATTAAAGAGTTTCAGAGGTAATAACTTTTCCATTAAATCGGGCTTCAAGAAAAATCTGTTAATGGAACAAAAGCTCCCTAGCAGCCTTGGATTGAATCATATCTTTTCCAGAGTGCCCCACTTTAGGAACAGTTTTCAGTTTTAAGCGGCTCTCTGGGTAAAAGGTTTTGATAAACCGATGGTAAATCTGCCCCCTTTCAATTCGAGTTTTTCCTTGGAGGTTTGCTTCACAGCTCGTGTCTAGATAATCAGAGAGTTTGTCCTCTTCTCCTAGGAGTAAAGTGACATCTCGATGATTAAATCGCAGTTGTAGTTCTTGAGATGAAACTTTCCCCATGTAACTATTGGGTTGGCCTGTTCCGTAAGGATAGGAGTCATATTCAGCACAATCGAAATTCGGAACTGCGAAACCTTTTATTTGATCGAATCTCTCAGGGCGGAAATAGAGATAAGATGAAGGGTTCGAAACAATGTAGGAAATATTTAAAGGGTAACGGTCTATGATAGGACTTCCTGCAGCGTATCGCGCGATGGTCTGTCCTCCAGCGGAGTGGCCTATGAAAGAAATTTTTCTCAACGATGGAAAATGACCTTCCAACCAAATTTTCTCAACGATCTGATCTAAAACCTCATAGGAACTCACAGTTTCAAATGCACTGAGATCTCCAAATTTCCAACTGTTGTTCCAAAAAAGTTCATCGGGTTCTAGGGGATCAGACTCTGTTTTGAAATGAGGAGCTAAGATAAGCGTCTTACCCTCTACATTTTCTATCTGAGCTGCCGTTCGAGCAAAATCAAAATACTCATCAGCATTTCTCGCAATTCCGTGAACTACGATAACCACCCTTTCAATATCAGTATTGAGTTGGTTAATTGGAAAATTTTCATAGACTTTGATTTTATGAGTTTTAGAAATATAAAAGTCTGAAGGGCTGACATAGTGACTATATAACGGTGATGAAGCGATCGCTAAAAAACAAAGTACTTTCAATATCTTAAATGAATTTATTTCGTGTCCCTTTATCATAACTTCAAGTTAAACCAAACTTTACCCCCATTTGGCAACAATCTTTGACTTTGTTGCTGCGGTGTGGCTAATTAGAGTTCGGTTTTGGTGGGGCACAGACACCCCTTTAGTTTTGAAAGTTATCTGGGAGAACTCATGAAAAGTACAATCCTGCGTTTTGGTTTCATTATTTCAATAATCTTAAATGCGAACGGGTTTTCAAATCCTCAGTCAGTCCGTTGGACTGGTGAAGAGGATAAGAATTCAAATTTAGTTCACATTCTCGAAGTGATTCGAAATAAGACCGGAGTTGAATTATCCCAGGCAAATTTAATGTTGGTTGAAAGTCGAAAGCTTGCCACTAGCCATTATGTAATGTTGGCCCAAACTTCTGGCGGCATTCCGTTAAGTGGTTTGAGTCTCAGAATCTGGACGTCACTTAGCAATGGTGACGCGATTCAAGTAGAAGCCCGAGTAGACGGGAATGTACCCCTACCCACTTGGAGTGTGAGGTCGGCGCAAGAGGCTCTTGGATCTGAATCGACGATGGCTCTTGTACGAAGGGCTATAAAAAATACGGATGATCCTTTTGTTCGGAAAATTAAGTGGCAGGACATGTATGACAGCGGAAAACTGGTTCGAGTAGTTCGCTTAAGTGGAAAACGCGGCAAACACAAAATCATCATTGGGATTGCTGAGAAAAAAGTACTTAAACAATCCTATGAAGAGTTTCCCCAAGCAGATTTGTCCTCAATTAATTATTTTAATGTTCCGGTTCAGATCTACCCCATTTATGAAGAAGCTGAAGGAGAGGAGCACAATCAATCTGCCACTCTACCCCGAGTGGCCAGTGAACTGCGTTATTTAACGAGACAGATTAGAGTTATTCGCGGTGAAGATCCGCTAACGCTTTTAAAAACGAAACATTATTTGGACGATATGTTGGATCCGCTACGGGGTTTAACTGTTGAGGGACGTGAAAAAGGTTACTGGTCAATGGCTTACATCAAAGATCAAGCTGAAAAACTTTTTTCTGATTTACCTCAAATGGAAAACAGTTTTGTTAATGGCGGTGTGATTCTCGAAGGAAAGTATGCGACGGTTAGCCTCTATCCTGAAATCGCAAAGCTTCCTAAACTAGCATTTGTTCCGGCGCCATCGGCTCACTTTAAACCTTCCTTTGTTCCTGTTCCAGATAACCCAGATCGCGAAGAGATGATTCCATCGGTGGCGATTTATGGGAAGCCTATTATGTCACTTGAGGAAGCCTGGAACCGTCCCGCAAGACGGCTTACTGATAATGACCCGGTGTCTTATCTTAATGATGGCTTTGATGAGATCCAAGTCTATTGGGCAGTGACTCAAATGTTTGATTCTTTGCGACCGATGGGTTTTACCGATCCGGAACTTTCAACAAAGCCCTTCCATGCATTTCTGTACAACCCAGATATTAGTTACAGAGATAACGCATTTTACACAGATGATACGATCAACTTTACAACGTATTCCCCATCAAGTCCCAACATGGCTCGAGACAACACTACGATTTGGCATGAACTGGGTCATGGAGTCATGGACCGCATGATGGGAGACCATATAGCTCTTGCAGATACTGGAGGGCTTAGCGAGGGAATGGCCGATTTTATCGCTCAGTTGATCGTAAACGATTTGACGGGTGGGCTTGAGTTTCCAGGTAAGAGAGCGATGCGAATTTTTAATAACACGGGTTACTACCTTACTAATGAAGTTCATGACGATGGTGAGGCTTATGGTGGCTCCATGAATGATTTGCTCGAGACTGCTATGGCCCGTTTTGGAAAAGACGGATTAAAAAAAGTTACCGATCTCACCATGGAAACTATGCGACTTACTCGCAATCATCCAGAGCTCACTGCGGTCGATTGGTTTCAACACATGTTATTTGCTGATGAATTAGGGCGACCTGGGGTGAGACAATCGGGTGAATTGAGAGAGATTATTCTCAAGGCTCTCAGTGGCCGTAATTTTAATATGGATGCGATGGCTCCTGCTTCGTTGATAGTTCGAAATGGAACCGAAGAGTTGTCCAGCACGGGCCCGGGTAGTCGAAACAACCCGATCAAAGTGAAGTTGGAGGATCAAAAACATGCTGAGTTTAATCTAGAAGTAGCCGTTAAAAATTCGTCTACTTACCAGTTTAAATTTCCAGTTACAGTCAGGGTTAATTACAAAGGTGGAGCTCTTCAAGGGGGAGTCCATTGGTTGAATGAAGAGGCCGGTAATTTGACCTTTACTTTGAATTCGGAAGCAGAGGTTGCCAAGTTTGCTTTGGGAACTGATGGAAAGTGTGATGAGGTAAATCTTCCAGATGGAAGTTGTAGAGATTACGCTTACATCCAAATTTGGAATCAAGGCGAAACGGTAAAACCTCAAGCTAAAAAACGTTTCTATTTAAGGGTCTATCCTAAAGCCCAGTAAAGCTGAATTCAGACAGCCCGGAGGGGGTATTGTGGTTTCAAGAATCATTATTCTTTCTTCTCTGGGTTATTTCGTAGACATTTTAGATCTGTTTCTGTTCTCCGTGGTCAGGCGTTCGAGTCTTTTGGCTATTGGAGTTCCCGAATCAGAATTACTCGGTCGGGGAATTTTTTTGCTTAATATGCAAATGAGCGGCCTGATTCTCGGTAGTTTTATTTGGGGAATTTTAGGGGATAAAAAAGGCAGAGTAAAAGTTCTCTACGGTTCTATTCTTTTATATTCTTTGGCTACTTTACTAAATGCGTTTGTTACTAATGTACCTCAGTATGCAATTCTAAGATTTATTGCAGGGGTAGGGCTATCCGGTGAACTAGGAGCCGCGATAACTTTAGTCAGTGAAAGCATGGACTCAAAAAAACGTGGCCTTGGAACCATGATGGTAGCTGGATTTGGCCTTATGGGGGGAATGTTGGCCGCGCTACTTTCAGAAATATTTTCTTGGAATGTTTGCTATATCATTGGTGGAAGTATCGGCATCGGACTCCTTCTGCTGCGTGTAACTTTGCCTGAGCCAGAAATATTTAAGGAGATCGCTCATCACCATCAGCGGGGTGATATTACTTTGCTGTTTAAATCAAAGCAGAGGTTGGGAAAATTAGTGAACCTAGTTCTTATGGGGCTTCCGATTTGGTTCAATAGTGGAATACTAATGGTTTTTGCTCCTGAATTTGGAAAAGCGTTATCAATTTCGGGTGAGCCTATAACGGCATCAAAGTCCGTTCTCTATTCTTATTTTGGAGTCGCAATTGGGGATTTTGTTTCGGGAGGACTGAGCCAATGGGTTAAGTCTAGGAAGAAGGTTGTTATCCTTTTTATATGCTTATTAGCGGGAGCCATGTTTTTCTATCTCACGGCTCATCATAAATCCCAGAGCTTTTTTTATTGTTTGTGTTGTTTCCTAGGGTTTTTTGCGGGTTATTGGGCATTACTAGTCACGATGGCAGCTGAGAACTTTGGCACCAACTTAAGAGCTACCGTGACAACTTTGATTCCCAATTTAGTCAGAGCTTCAGTTATTCCATTGTCTTTTCTTTTTGAGTCATTTAATCGTAGAGCTGATGTTATTACTTCGGCATCTTACGTAGCTGTGATTGCTGTGGCCATGAGTCTTATAGCTGTTTATCAACTTCCCGAAACTTTTGGAACGGAATTAAAGTTTCTAGAGGAGTAATTAGTTACGATATTTTGATCTGGAGTATGAGTTAGGAGCAGTTTGAAAAGCCCGTTCATGACTGTTGTAGTGACAGGTCAGACAAGTATAGGGCACGGAAGCTTGTACCTCTTTTCCTTTCTTAGAGTGAAAAAGAGAGGTTTGGGTTAAAAGTCCCTCTTCGTTATAAGCATAAAAGTCAAATTGCTGACTTAAATCCTCTCTCGCAATGATAAGCTCTGTCTCTCTAATGGTCCCATCTAGCCTCTGAGTTTGAGCAATGGAAATAGGGTAAAGTGCTTTTGGGCTTCTATAGATAATCCGTCGAGTTCCTTTGACAAGGCTAAGCTCAACAGTTTCTTTAGCCCAATTTTTAAATTGATAGTAGTCTTCAAGTTCATTCAAACTGTCGGGAACAATAAATCTGGCGTGAAAAATCTGTCGGGTTTTTAAATAAGTGCTGCTGTTGAGAAGTTTTCGAATAGTCTGAAATGCGGTCAATGGAGATTCGGTGTGACTAGCCAGCTTAAAACTGTCTAGAGCTTCGGGTAAGACAGCTGCAATAGTTACAAATCCCCAATCCTTTCCTTCACTGGGAGGATTTTCTAAAACTCTAAGGCTTCCTTCAATTGGGTTAATAAACGCTGTCAGCATATAAACCATTGAATCTCGGGTCATATTTTTCAAGGAGTTGTTAACATGCGCTGGATGCGGTTGGGGAATGGGTATGACGAAGCTAGTTTCCGTTGAGGGACTCGCGAAAACCTGGCTGATACACCAAAAAAAAGAAAGTAAACTGAAATAGGATTTGAATAGTCGCCCCACCCTTCTATACCTAGGGGAGGCGGTTTAAGCTGTCAAAGAAAGCTTTTGTTCATTTACTATCCTTAAACATGAGGCACTTGCCGAGTTACTGATCCATGGTTAGAGTCACGAAGTTAAGTCCCCGTAGTTAAATGGATATAACGAGGGATTCCTAATCCCTAATTACAGGTTCGATTCCTGTCGGGGGCACCATAACGAGAAGAGCCTCGATAATTTCCTAAAAATGACAAAAAACCAATAATTTGAACAATATTTTTTGTTAATTCAAAATATGTTTTTCGTCTCACAACTAGACAATACTTTATGCCGTTTTCACAAAAAGAACCGCATTCTTTACTACTTAAACCATGCTAAAAAAATAAAATTGAACGGTGTCTAACTTTTAGTGGAACTAAGTTATTAAGATTAAAACCAAAATATTTATGTGCTTTGATTTCTGTCAAAAAGTTTGACCTCTGACTAACAGTACGACGACTGATTGAACACTCAACGGATACGCCAATTTCTTCTGTGTATTCATTATCTTATAAAAAGGGATCTCTGGCGGCCTATTCATTGCAGCTCTGATTAAAACGTTAGTTGAAATAAAACGGTTTCCGTTCTGAATCGGCAGTACGTTGGCGGAAATCAGGACCAAGGGGAAAAAAATGTTCAGGCACGTTTGCGGATTGGTGCGTTCAATCGCACTCATTATTCTTAGTTTGTCTTTAGTGGCTTGTGGAAGAAAAAATTCTACATTGAGCTTACCTGCTCCACTCGGCAGTATGATTGAAGCCACTCATGACTATCCGGGAGTTGGAATGGTCGTTGCCCCTGGGGGTTCTGGTATTTGCACTGGAACATTCGTCAGTGACAGAACCGTTCTAACCGCTGCGCATTGTGTGAGTGCGGCCGGTCAATATACCTTTTACACTTCAGAAAATACTGCGTTTACCACGTCAAAAAAATTAGTGATGGGTAGTGGCAGTATCAATGATCTTAACGACATTGCATTATTGATTTTCGATAGGTCAGTAGCCCGTGAAGACCAAATACATCGTTTTAGCAATAACATCTCGTTGGGAGATACGGTGCGTTTGGTGGGTTTAGGTTGTAATAATCTTGAGACTCGTCGGGGAGCTGGTGTTAAAAGAACTGGGACTAATGTTGTAGCCGGGCTTGATCAATATATTACTTTCCTAACTCCACGGAACTACGCCCGTGGGATTTTAGGGCCTATTAATCGTGCCGGTAGTTGCTTTGGTGACTCTGGCGGGCCTGCATTTTCTGAAGTTAATGGGGAATTATTAATTGTTGGAGTGACTCATGCTGGAGGATACTCCGGAGATGATCTTGTTTCCGAATACATTAACGTAGCGAATAGGGGCGACAACCGAGGTTGGTTGAGAGTTCAAAATGCTCAGAATAATTTAGGTATGCAGGGGCTTTAGAAATTTCTTAGAGTTTTCAATATGGTTTTCTGAGACCATAAAAACCCCTAAGTCCGAAACCGAGGCCAGCTCATTCGAGCTGGCCTTTTTGGCTTCCTCTTTGCTTGCTCCCTGCCACGATGCGAATTATTTTTTTGCCGATTTGGTTGGCTTTGAGTTTTTCATGGTTAGTTCGAGGTGCTCTTGATGAACCTAACCAAATCATTCGAATGGGTGTTAGCTCGAGCCGAACACTAAAAATCCCCCAGCTAAATAGAGTTGCAGTGGGAAATAGCAAAGTGGTTAAAGCCCAATCGATTTCTGGTTCGGAGTTGTTATTGATTGGTAAATCGAAGGGTAACAGTACTGTTAGAGCTTGGAATGAAAGAGGAGATGAATTCCGATTCGATATCAGAGTCATTGCTTCTGAAGCCGAAAATTCCGTTCTCGAAGCAGATAGGGGGGTGGTCAAGATATCGCTTGAGTTTTTAGAGTTAGATCAAGCTCTTAGTCAGACGACAGGCTTTAGATGGCCTGAGTCTATTCAGTTTTCGGGGACCGCTAATTTAGTAAGTACTGCCGCAGTAACAGGGTTGAATTATGAGTTGATGTTTGGAACTGCCCAGGGTTGGTTGCATCATTTAGTGCGAGATGGGTGGGCAAAAGTGGTTGCCAATCCAGAACTATATGTTCGTTTGGGTGAAGAAGCGGTTTTTCACTCTGGAGGGGAGTTCCCGGTTGCAACAAGTGTTGAAAATTATGGGAAAGCTTATCGACATATTGAATGGAAAGGCTATGGCTTAACTGCTAGAGTTCTTCCTCAGAGTATCGATAAAATTCATATCAGCTCAGATGTAAACCTTGAGATATCAGAGCTTATTTCTTCTCAAAATATTGATGGAATTCCAGCTCTAAATCGCCGAAGCATACGTACAAAAATGAATTCCTTAGACGGCGAAACCGTGATCCTTTCAGGCCTAATTAAACAAAACAACAAAAAGGAGAAAGAGGGAATTCCGTTTTTTAGTTCTATTCCTTTGTTGGGACCTCTATTGTTTTCGAAATCCGTTGACGGAACAGAAAAAACAGAGCTTTTGATGGCCGTTACGTTTGCGATGTCTACGAAAGTTCGAGAAAAAAATACACTTCAATCAATTAAAACTCGGGCTGATAAGTTCAATTGATTATGAATGATTCATTTGAAAGCTTAAAAAAGCAATTTGTGGGAAGAACTGCGGCTATTATTCCTAGTTTTGAAGAGGATGAAGTTAGCGACATTCTAATCAACGGAACCCAACAGATGTTTATTGAAAAAAATGGATTTTTAGCGCCAGTAACAAATCCATTTAATACTCGGGACAGTCTTAATGAATTAATTGAACGAATGATATTACCGCTTGGAAAGAGAGTCGATGCCGCTCAACCTTACCTTGATGGAAGGCTATCCGAAGGTAGCCGCTTTCATATTATTTTGCCTCCAATAGCAGTCGAAGGTCCTATCATTAGTATAAGAAAGAAAAAGCAGAAACTGTGTTTGAATTTAAGGGATTTTATGTCGGATCCGATGGTTGAGTTTTTAAGCCGCGAAACGGTTCGTGGGGCTAATCTCCTCATTGCCGGGGGGACAGGCGCTGGAAAAACATCTTTGTTATCTTGTCTTTTGGCTTTGGTTCCTCATGAAGAACGGATTGCAATTATTGAGGAAACCTCAGAAATTTTTGTAGACCATCCTCATGTGATCCATTTGGAAGCAAGACCCCCGAGCCCCGAGGGAAAAGGTGAGGTAACTCTTCAAGCTCTCGTTAAGAACTCGCTCAGAATGCGTCCCGATCGATTGATTCTTGGTGAGTGTCGGGGAACAGAGGCTTTTGATATGCTTCATGCGATGAATACAGGGCACAAAGGTTCGCTGGGCACTATTCACGCAAATAGTGCCCTTGATGCTTTAAGACGGCTGGAGGCTTTGACCATGATGGCTGGGATTTCAATCTCCAACCGAACTATTAAAGAATGGATTGGTTCGGCGATTCATGGGGTGATCTATTTAGAAAAAAGGGGTGGATCAAGACAAGTAATTGAAATAATTAGCGTAAATGGGACTGAGGGCGAGGTTTATCGAATTACTCCCCGCTATAAGCTAAGCCTTTAACCCTTGCAACTTCTTGAGACTTATGCCAAATTGCGATACTTCGTTTTTAGAGAAGTTTATAGGAGTAAAGAAGTCCATGAAATCAGAAATTCATCCAGAATATGTGGCAACTACAATTCGATGTGTTTGTGGTGCTGAGATTCAAACTCGGTCCACAAAAAAAGATATTCGCGTTGAAATCTGTTCCAGTTGCCACCCATTATTCACTGGAAAACAAAAGCTAATCGACACCGAAGGACGTGTTGAACGCTTCATGAAAAAGTATGGTAACAAGCGTTCTTATTAATTCGCTTGTCTCAATGAAATGTTTCATAAATTAGATGAAGTTGAAGCGCACTTTCAAGATATTGAAGTGCGTTTAACTTCTCCCACTGTCGTTTCCAATCAAAACTTATTTCAAAAATTGAGTAAAGAACACAGTAGTCTTCAGCCTCTCGTCCAAACTTACCGAGAGTATCGAAAGATGCGTGAGGATTTTAGTGCTAATGAGGTTTTAATCAAAGAAGATTCAGGCGAGCTGAAGCAAATGGCTTTAGAAGAAAACCATCGCCTTGAAGGGGAGCTTGCGAAGTTAGAACGACGGTTAAAAATTTTATTGCTTCCTAAAGATCCCAATGACGAAAAAAACATCATGCTGGAAATCAGGCCCGCGGCTGGGGGAGACGAAGCAGGAATATTCGCGGGCGATCTCTTCAAAATGTACACCAAATATGCCGAACGCAAAGGCTGGAATGTTGAGATTATGGAGATTACTCCAAACGACGTGGGTGGATATAAAGAGATCATTCTAATGATTCGTGGAGACAAAGTTTATAGTGTTCTTAAATATGAAAGTGGGGTTCATCGCGTTCAAAGGGTTCCCAAAACGGAAACTCAAGGGCGTATTCATACGAGCACGGTTACGGTCGCTATTATGCCAGAAGCGGAGGATGTTGAAGTTAATATCGACCCTAACGAGCTAAGAATAGACGTTTTCAGAAGCTCGGGACCTGGCGGTCAAAGTGTCAACACGACAGACTCCGCAGTGCGAGTCACCCATATTCCTTCGGGAATTGTAGTTGTTTGTCGAGACGAAAAATCTCAGCATAAGAACAAAGCTAAAGCCCTCAAGGTTTTAAAAACGCGGCTTTTAGATATGAAACAGGGCGAACAAAATGCAAAAATTGCAGCGGATCGTTTGTCTCAAGTGGGCAGTGGCGACCGAAGTGAAAAAATCCGAACTTACAATTATCCCCAAGGTCGAGTCACCGATCATCGCATCGGTGTGACACTTCATCAGATTGATTCCTTTGTGGCTGGTGATATTGATCCTATGATCAACCAATTACTGGCCTTCTATGAAGCGGAAGCACTCAAACAACAGACCTCCTCATGACGTTAGAATCTTTCGTTACACTAGGAAAAAAAAGAATCCAGGAATCGGGGATTGAGTGTGCCGACCCCATGCTTCATATGAAACAGATTCTGGGGGCCTCGGCTGGAATTGATTCTCTAAACTTTTACAGCCGTTGGACTGAACCCTTAACTGAAACTGAGCTTCAGCTGGCTACACAGTTTTTAGAGCGCAGACTTTGCGGGGAACCTTTTCAATATTTGGTTGGGTATGAATGGTTTTGGCATTCTCGTTTTAGTGTGGGACCCGGGGTATTAATTCCTCGTAAAGAGACTGAGCATTTAGTCGAAGAACTTTTAAGGTTTTCTAGCCCTTCTCCTGCAAGAGTGGGGGAGTTGGGGGCTGGTTCTGGAAACATCGGTATATCGGTTCTCTTAGAGCGGCCAGAATGGGAGTGGCACGGCTTCGAAATTAACCCTGAATCGATTCCTTATTTGGGTCGAAATATTGGTGAATTGCTTCCTTTGGATGCAAAATATTTTATTCACGAAGGTAACTTTTTTGAGCTTTCCAAAGAGTTTTCTCCTTATGATGTTATTGTTTCAAACCCTCCGTATATTGCTGCTTCCCAAGTCGAAGGACTTAGCCAGGAAGTTAGGACTGAACCGAGGCTAGCTTTGGTTGGAGGTAAAGAAGGAACTGAGATTCTGGAACACTTGATTGCAGCGAGCTTTCAATTTTTAAAGCCTGGGGGGTTATTTTTAAGTGAAATTGGAAGTGATCAAGAATTTAAGGTAAAAGAAATTTTAAAAGCAGTTGGCTTTAGATCCACTGAGGTTTTAAAAGATTACAGTGGGCTACCTCGAGTCGCAAAAGGATATAAATAATGGATTCACTCATTATCGAAGGCCCTTCAAAGTTGTCTGGAAAAGTTGAGGTGAGTGGTTCAAAAAATTCTGCACTTCCTCTTCTTTTTGCCTCAATTCTTTTTAATGAAAAAGTGACTTACGAAAACATTCCAAGACTCTGGGATGTGGAAACGACTCTTAAACTTTTAGAGATGATGGGATGTGGTACTGAGTGGGATAAAGAGGGTGGTAGAGTATCGATAATTCCTCGGGTCACAAGCCAAATTGCGCCTTACGAACAGGTGAAAAAGATGCGGGCCGGGATATTAGCTCTGGGGCCCTTAGTGGCTAAATATGGTGATGCTAAGGTCAGTCTTCCGGGGGGATGTGCGATCGGAGCAAGACCGGTCAATTATCATATTGATGCCTTAAGAAAAATGGGTGTGACTGTAGAAGTTGAGGAAGGATACATCCATGCAAGTATTAAGGGTAAATTGATAGGAACTGAAATTTTATTTCCGGAAGTCACGGTCACGGGTACTGAAAATTTACTCTATGTGGGTGCCATTGCCGAGGGGACTACCGTTTTACAAAATGCCGCATGCGAACCTGAGGTTGTGGCTTTGGGAGAATTTCTGGTCAGTTGTGGAGCTAAAATTACGGGTCTTGGAACCCAAACTGTAACAATTCAAGGAACGCCCTTAGTGGCACCCACGAAGCCCATTAGAGTTCCACCTGATCGCATCGAAGCCGGAACTTGGGTGTCGATCGCTTTAGCTACTCGGAGTCAGCTAGAGATCTCTGGTTGTGATGCTGCTCAGATGACTAGTGTTCTCGCTGCTTTTAGGCAAATGGGAGCAAAAATCGAAGAGGTAAATCAAGGAACAACTCTAAAAGTCATTCCGGTGGAAAAATACTCCCCGCTACACATTGAAACCGCACCCTATCCAGGATTTCCGACGGACATGCAGGCACAAATTTTGACTCTTCTTTGTTTGGCTGAGGGTAGATCGACAGTCGTGGAGAGCATTTTCGAAAATCGTTTTATGCATGTAGCTGAACTTCAGAGGTTGGGTGCAAAAATAGAGGTCAATGGTAACGTTGCCACTGTCGAAGGTCCGGTTAAGTTTCAAGGGGCTCCAATTATGGCGACTGACCTGCGAGCCAGTGCTTGCTTGGTTCTTGCGGGATTGATTTCTAAGGGCACGACCAAAGTAAGTCGGATCTATCATTTGGATCGTGGCTACCAGAGATTAGATGAAAAACTGTGTCGACTTGGTGCGAAAATTACTCGTGTTGCGGAATAGATAAGACGCGGGTACTGTCTCAGTTAATTGGAATTCATTTTTAACAGGAGATAAGAATCATGCGACATTTAATTCTAGTTGCAGCTTTTACTTTGAGTGCTGCGACGTTTTCAGCTGATATCCCCGGTGGTTTAGCGCGAATTTCTGAGGGACTACCTAACAATACCTATGAAGTAGCCCTGAGCCCTGCTTATACGTTAAAACCCGGTGGAGCTTATTTGACATCTGAGTTGAGATATCAAGCTAATGAAGACTTTGGTGCGGGCTTTGGTTTTGGAGCTGGAGAAGTAGGATTCAATTTCGGTATTAACGGAACTTGGTACATTGCACCAGATATTGACTCACAACCAGCTTTCTCAGTTTTAGGTGGGGTCTATATGAATCGGGTAGTTCAATCTAACTACTTAGCTCTGAGAATTGTTCCCACGGTAAGCAAGATGATTCCTCAAGGTTGGGGAAAAGTAACGCCTTATGCAAGTTTGCAAGCAACTCCTTCATTTCGTTTGGGACAAGCCGATAACAATTTTTCTCTTAGAACTAATGTTGGAACTTTGTTTGAGATTAAGGACACTCAAGGGCTTCGTTTGTTCACCGAGCTGGGGCTAGCAGTTATGAATAGCAATAGTGAGATTGTTTTTGGGATCTCCTATCCTTTCAAAGCTCTTTAATACTAATCGCTTATTATAAGAGAAGGGTGCCAATCCAAAAGATTGGCACCTTTTTTATTTAGGGTTGACTCGAAACTCTAAAATTCCATCTGGTATTTTGAAGTCTTGATTGTCGTAGAAGGGGGTAGCTTGTTTCATAAAGTCGATCCACATAGGTAAGGCTGCTGCACTTCCCGTGAGGCCCACTTTCTCTTCCTCGTCGTAGCCTACCCAAATGAGACTTAGCAATTTAGGCGTAAAACCCACAAACCAAGCATCTTTGTAATCATTGGTAGTTCCTGTCTTTCCGGCCATGTTCGAGACATTGAGACCGCTTAATGCTGCGGCTCTAGCAGTTCCTTGCGTAAGAACTCCCTTAAGGAGTTGTACTGTTAAGTAAGAGGATGCAGCTGGTAATCTTTCTTCCTCGGGGTAATTGGGTTCGAAGAGAGTTTGTCCCGACTGATCGACCACTTTTTCTATGCTTGATAGCTTGTGACCGTTTCCATTGTTTGCCAATGTTGCATAGCTTTCTGCTAGCTCAAAGGGAGTGACTTCAGTGCTTCCTAAGCAAATGGAGGGTATTTTAGTTAATTCTGATTTGACCCCAGCCCGCTTAATAAGACTAATAATGGGATCGAGTCCAATGGTTTGAGCTAATCTAGCCGTGGGTATGTTTAAACTTTTTTCTAAAGCTTCTTGGGCTGTCATCTTTTCGGGAGAATCTGGATCGTAATTCTTGGGATTCCATTTTTGATTTCCTTCGTAAGCCCATTCAAAGGGACTTCCATCGAGCTCGGTTAGAGCAGTAAATGGGGGTGAAAAGTCTGACTTATCAAAAGCCGCTAAAAACACAAAGGGTTTAAAAAGTGAGCCAGGTTGTCTTTTCCCTTGGAGTATCCGATTGAATTGGGTTTTCTGGTAACTGCTTCCTCCTTGAAGAGCTAAAACTCTACCGGTCAATACGTCTATCGAAATAAATGCACTTTGCAGTTGAAAACCTTTTTCGGCCTTATGAGTGATACTGGCATAATTTTTTTTCATCAGGGCTAGATGGTTTTTGAGTGTTTGGGAGGCTTGAAGCTGTAGATAAGGATTTAGAGTGGTGTAAACAGTTAGAGCTTCAGAGTTAAGTCTGGCTTTGAGGTCTTCCGGTAGTTGAGAGAGCACTAGATCCATAAAGTAACCGGTGTCTTGAAGATTTTTCTCGCCTGGAGTAACTCCCAGTGGCTCTGAAATGGCTAATTGATACTCTCCTGGAAGAATAAATTGAGCCTCTAGCATTTTCTTAAGAACCAGATTTCTTCTTTTGATGGTGTTTGCTGGATTTCGCCTCGGATCGTGACTATTGGGGGCCTGAATGATGGCAGCGAGAGTTGCACTTTGAGATAGGGAAATGTCAAAAATGGAACGGTTGAAATAAAACCTAGCCGCTTCTGAAACTCCATGAATTTCGTGAGTGCTCCACTGCCCCAAATATACTTCATTTAAATAAGCTTCTAAAATTGACTCTTTTGAGTGAGTGGACTCAGTGAGGAAAGCGTAAATAGCTTCTTTGATTTTTCTAGACATCGCTTTTTCTCTTGAGAAAAAGAGATTTTTCATTAGTTGTTGTGTAATTGTGCTTCCGCCTTCGACGAATCTCCCCGCCCTTAAATCTTTGAAAAGAGCCCTTAAGGTACTTCTCAGGCTCACCCCCCCATGCTCCAAAAAATTCACATCCTCAATAGCCATCACAGCATGTCGCATATCAACTGGAATTTCAGACAAGGCTACGGGTGTTTGGGTTCTTAATCGACCCGCATAGAATGAGCTAATACGTTTAGGAGGCAACTCAAACCTTTCGACCGTCTCTTGAGTTTCCTCGAGGACTATCTTATCTATCATCAGATCATTGCCTTCCGTTTTAAACTTCAACGTAGTTTGACTGCGTGGAAGTGTTCGACTGGGATATAAACTCTCCGCCCGAAGTAAATGAAGTTGTTTTTCATCGTTTGAAGTGCTCCAAAAAAACTCATTTGCGAGCAGGTCTTCACTTTCCAATTTTTCTTGAAATCCTGAATATTCGAGCAAGGTTTGTAGCTGGGGTTTAGAAAACCGCTGGCCTGACACAAGCGGCGGAAGTGGAGCTAGGAATTGGGATGACTTGGCTGAGAACAGCTGTTCAAATCGGTCATCGATTGTCTGTTTGATGTAACTGTAGGTAATAACTCCACCCAGAATTGACACTAGGAGAGTCACTGACAAACCCATCAACAATGCCTTCGGGGAGATAATTCTGAGATGTCGAAACAGTTTGTTCATGAATTTAATCAAAACTACTCATGTCGACACTCGAAGGGCAACAACATAAAAACAAAAGGGTAAAAATTTCAGAGAAATAACGCACTGCTCTTTTGGTTAAATCGAGTAATTCTTGATTGCAAGGCCATCGACCCTTGGATAGTCTACTGCTCATGCGTTTAAAGGAATCTCAAGTTAAATTGCTCTGCCAAAAACTTCTAGGGGGATTAAGAGCAAAGCAACTGGTTAATTTGAATAAAACTGATCCTGAAATTCTTAATCGTATGCAAGAGATCTTCGTAAAAGAGTTAAAAATTGAGGATGATATCAATTTACAAGCTGAGCGAATTCTTGCTGAAAATCTAAGAAAGCTGGGGGTTAAGGGGGATCAAATTGATCGAGAAAAGATGTTTGAAATGATAAAAAAGCAACTCGTTAAGGACAAAAATATTATCTTGTAAGGCGATATCAATGATTTCTGATGAAAAAATGAGTCACATTGTGCATCTGATGATGAACGGTCTGGAAAAAGAAGCCTTAGTTACTTTTTCAAATAAAGAGGCCGCGATTCGCGAGGCTCACAAGATATCGAATTTGTATTTAGGGAACTTAAAAGGGGCTGCGGATGCAGCGAGACAGAGAATTTTGTCTCAAAAAAATGCTCCGGTTGAAAAGAGCCCGCAATGGGACACGCTTTATCAGAAATATTTGGAAGAGGAATTGCAAAAACGGGGTGGTTAAAGTTATTTTAACGAACCTAAATTTTCCAATTAAGTAATGACAAGTAGAGAAGGGTGAAAAACAACATGAACTACAGACAGCTCAAAAATATTATTTTGAAAACTTTTACTTTTTTATTTGTATTGTCGCTTAATGCGTACCCTGTCTCAGTGAATTTCGGCGGAAATTTTAGAACTGAGGGGGATTACTACACAAATTTAACCCAGGGTTACAAAGGAGATTTTTCGAAAAAGCAGTTAATGCGGGGAAGATTCTTGGTGGATCCCAATTTTATTGTTGATGACCATTTTAGTATTCGCTCTCAATGGTCCTTATTAGAGTCAAGGAACATAACTCCTCCTATGAATGCTCTTGAAACTGGAATGGGGGGATTTGTATACGGGGACAAGGGAACTGATCCCCTAGTTCTCAACCGGGCCTGGTTAGAGTGGAGTTCGGATTTTGGGGTGGTGCGCTTGGGCCGGATGCCTTTCTCTTGGGGATACGGTCTTATGTGGGATGCGGGTGGGCTTTGGGATGATTACGGAACGACTCTCGATAGGTTAGAGTACCGGCTGAATTTAGGCCACATCGTAGGTGCCCTTGCTTATTCAAAGCCAAGAAAAAAATCGATTTGGGGACATAAGAACGACGCTGATTTTTTTACTTTTTATTTGCAGTACGACAATCCTGAGGCAGACGTCGAGGGCGGTATCATCTATGAGAAACAAACTCGCTCCAATTTACAGGGAACTGAAATTGAAAAAGAGACCCCAAACAACTATCCTACGGGGTCACCTTTGAGCACCCATCTACCCTATCCACTTAATAACAACGTGGTTGATATTTATCTTCGAAAAACAGTTAGCTATTTTACTTTGGGTGGAGAGGTGAACTGGATTACCGGGGAAGCCAATCGGTATAAGCCTGATACTAATACCGGTTCTAAGAATGCAAACCTTAATGCAGTTGCTGCGACCGCTAATATCACTTACGAGTATCACAAAGTGAAGGGGTTTGTTGAGTTTTTGTATGCAAGCGGTGATTCCAATCTAAACAATGAAGAACTTACCGGATTTGTTTTACTTCATCCGAACCGTCGGGCTGGATTTATTTTAGGCCGAGAATTATTGGGGAAATACTCGAGTGTTGATGATGGTGCAGGTAAAGCTGGCAACGGAAGTATGGTGGTTTACGGAAATGAGAATGCTTTTTCTGGTGTTTACTTCCTTCGACCCGGACTCAGGATTGATTGGTCTCCATCGTTAGCCTCAGGTCTGGAAGTTGTTCACGCATTAAAAGCATCGGTCCAAGACGGTGAGCAACGTTCGTTAGGAACGGAAATTGACTTGGGAACAGATTATAGTGTTTACAAGAACTTCGATCTTGGAGTTACGTAG
>Ga0214923_10004152_pt1 | contig 17697 bp, 13 predicted proteins | sample LL1510_MetaG_FD_177993 | JGI IMG/M metagenome (GOLD analysis project Ga0214923, IMG submission 177993) | Freshwater microbial communities from Lake Lanier, Atlanta, Georgia, United States - LL-1510 | ecosystem: Environmental > Aquatic > Freshwater > Lake | place: USA: Georgia | collected... | reverse complement strand
AGTGTAATGTTCAGTTTTTCTGGTTTGCCACGCTGCGCTCGCAATGACGGTGTTGAGATATTGATGTTGAAATATGGTTAGCTGAACGTTCGTTACTATAATTAAAATCTAAAACTTAAATCTAAAATGGTTTATCTGCCTCATTGGCCTATTCCCTCAACATTGGGCAAAAAGCAAATCGATTACGAAACTGTCTTTGAAAGAATGGCAATCGTACTCGAAAAATTGGGAAACCCTCATCAAAAATTACCACCAGTAATTCACGTTGCTGGCACAAATGGCAAAGGTTCAGCAACTTCATTAATCGCTGAAATTTTTACTCAAGCTGGCTATAAAACTCACATTTATACTTCACCACATTTACACAATTGCAACGAGCGTATCGTTTTAGCGGGAGAAAAAATTTCTGATAATTTTCTTTATGAGATCATGGAAGAAACCAGAATTGCCGCGCAAGAAACGCCGTTAACTTTTATGGAAAGTTTTACCATCGGTGCATTTTTAGCTTTTTCAAAAATTCCCGCAGATGTTGCCATCATTGAATGCGGAATGGGTGGAAGAATTGATGCCACAAACATTATCGAGCAAAAATTAGCGACATTAATCATGCCAATTTCTTTCGATCATGTTGAATATTTAGGAAATGCAATTGAGAGAATTGCTCTTGAGAAAGCCATGATAATGCGGCCGCAAACTCCTTTAATTGTTGCATCGCAACCACAAAAAGCCCGCGAGATTATTGAAATTTTAGCGCGTGATCAAAATGTAAAAACTTATTTTTACGACGAAGATTTTGAAGTAATGATGGATGAAGATAGCGGTGAATTTGATTTAAGATTTGAAGAGCAAATTTTTGAAAACCTGCCTTGCCCAGCACTTCGTGGCTCGCATCAATATATTAATTTTGCTACAGCAATTTCAGCGGTTTTAGCGATTAGAGAAAAATTTAAAATTGATGAAAATCACATCCGACAAGCAATTTCAAAAGTTTATTGGCCAAGTCGTTTAGAAAAAATTTCCAATAATTTGCAGAAACTTTTAAAAAATTCGGAGGATGAATTGTTAATTGATGGCGCTCACAACGAAGCCGGAGCTTTCGCCCTCGCCCGTTTTATTACCGAACAAAATGACGATAAAAAGAATTTTATAATTTGCGGATTCAGTCGCAATAAATGCAAAAAAGAATTTTTGGAGAAATTTAGGAATGTTGCGGAAGTAATTGCAGTGCGAGTTGATGGTGAGCCTTATCCAGAAAGCGCGGAAAGGATTTCGGAAATTGGTGCAGAAATTGGGATGGAGATTTTCGCCGCTGAAGATTTATTGGAAGCAATTTATCACATTACCAAAAATAGTAATCAGCCTTGCCGCGTTATAATCTGCGGATCGCTGCATTTGGCAAGAGATGTTAAGAAGTTTTCGCGGATGAACCTCATCAATTAGAAAACCTGTCATCCTGAATGAATTGAAGGATGACAGTGTTTTAAAACTAACCAACAAACAAACTTGCCGCCTGTAAGATTTCTTGACTTGGTTTAGTCACTTTCGGATTTGCTAAATCTTCTTTCGCACGAGCCAATAATTTTTCATATAAAGCACGCGCAATGCGAGTCATATCTTCAATGGTAGCTTGATCGTAAGAATATCTTCCCGCGATCATGCGTGATAAAAAGCTGACACATAAAATTGCATTACCCTGAAAATTAGTTCCCGACCAGTGATATTGTTCAGCGCGACTTAAAGCCCAGCTTTGTGCTAGATCTTCAAAAGTCATTGGACGTTTATCTTCTCTGATTCTTTCTAATTCCAGATGATCTTCGCAATGTCTTAGAATCTTTCTAGCTATGGTGTTAGAAGTGGTTACCAGTAGTGATTCATTATATTTTAAACGATCGGCGAAAGCTTTAACAATCTCTTCTGACTCAACGCCGTTATGTTCAAAAACGATACTTTGTAATGTGGTATTACTATCCAAAAGTTTGATGAAAGTATTGCATCCAACTTCAGTCAACTCAGCATTGGCAACGTTTAAAACCCGTAATCCGAAATTTTTTTGCAAAGCATCAGCTAAAATTTTTGCACCTTCATCGCCAACGTGATTGTTGCGCAGATAGATAGTCTGTAGAGTGCAATTTCTTTCAAAAGCTTCGGCAAAAGCTTTCACGCCTTCAATGCCAATTTCATTACCGCCAAGGTAAAGATGTTCTAAACAATTATTATTTTTTAAAGCCTGTGCCAAAGCTTTCGAACCGCCATCGCCAATTTTATTTCCTCTTAAATAAAGAGTTTTTAAAGCACTGCCTTTTGTTAAAACTGAAGCTAAAGCAGCAGCACCTTCAGCACCAATATTACTATTTCCAAGTTCAAGGCTTACGAGTGAAGTGTTGCCTTCTAGAGCTTTAGCTAAAATTTTCGCACCTTCGTCGCCAACGGCGCTGCCGCTGATTCCAAGATCGGTTGTGCTTTTATCATTGGCTCTGATTTTCTCAAGAATGTGCTCTGAAATTGACATTAAAAACTAACTTTTAGTTGTTGATATAAATAGACTCTTCCTCTTGTGCTAAAAAGCTGAATTGCTCATTCTTTTTATCGAGTACAAGGTCAGAAGAAATTTTGCCCGAAGCTGCTGCCATCGTCCAACCAAGTGAACCATGACCAGCATTGATAATAAGGTTTTGGTATTTTTTTATTTGGCAAATAAGCGGAATTGAATTTGGTCGAAATGGTCGAAAACCGCACCAATCTGAGGCTTTATTCAAATTACCAAAATCGGAAAAAGTTGATCGAATCACTGTTTGTAAAAAATCCAAATGTTTTTGATTTTTTTCTGGTCTGTTACCGCAAGCTTCAACTGTTCCAGCGGCTCTAAATACATCTCCGACGCGACTATAAACAATTTTATTTTCAGTATCGGTTAAGGCCATATTTGGCGCTAAAAATTCTTCATCAGCTTTAATCGAAAGGCTATATCCTTTGAGCGGATAAATTTTTGGATCGATACCAATTCCCTTCAACAGCTTGTTTCCCCCAGCACCAAGTGCAAAAATATATTTATCAGCAACAAAAACGCCGGCGCTGGTATTGATGCCGGTAATTTTTTCGTAATTGGTAAAAAGATTTCTGATATCGGCGTTATATTCAAAATTTACGCCATATTTTTCGCGGCAGATTTTTTCTAAAGATTGAGTAAATAACATGGTATTTCCACTGGCGTCAGCTTCATAAAAAATTCCGCCGGCTAATTTATTTTCGTCAGCAAGTTTTGATAAAGTTGGTTCTTTTTTTGCGCATTCATCTTTATTTAAAATTTGAGCGCTACAACCCAAAGAAATCGCGAATTCAGCTTCTTTAATCGCAATTTCAAAAGATTTTTGAGTTCTAAAAAAATGCAAAATTCCTTCATTTTTATAATTGAATTCTAATTCAGGTTCATTGGCGATAATTTCTTCTAAAAGCTTTTTGCTGTAAGTTCCAAGCTTGTATAATTTTTTGCTGGTTTGATGACTTTTTTCGCGGCAGGAATTTTTAAAAAATTGGTAAGACCATTTTAAAAAATCACGATTGCTAAAATCAGAAATTGTTAAAAATGATGGTGAAAGAAAAGCAGCTTTAGCTAATAACTTAATCGAAGCTTTTGAAGCCCAAGGTTCAATGTGAGAATAGCTTAATTGCCCACCATTAGCGTAAGAACAGCCCAAAGCTGGCGCGGAATTTTTTTCTAATACGGTGACTTCATGTCCATTTCGGGCCAGAAAATAAGCGGTTGTAACGCCAATAACTCCAGCACCTAAAACTATTACTTTCATCGCAAAAATTATTTTTTAAGTTGGGCAAGGAAGGCGCAAAATATGAACGCATCAGCAAATTACAAGAATTTAAAATGACTAAAGTTAGTAAATCGAATATTTTCAACATCCCTGCTAACTATCATTTTTTTGAATCATTTTTTGATTGGTTGGTCAAAAATTTTCCTGATGCAATTTCCGATGTTAAAATATTCCTTCCCAATCAGCGCAGTTGCAGGGAATTGCGTGAATTATTTTTAACAAAAAATTGTCAGAATTCGGCGCTAATTTTACCAAAAATAAAAGCGATCTCAGATCTTTCTTTCGAAGATTTTTTTGATTTTTTACCCCAAGAGGATATTCAAGAAATCATCGATGAGCTTTTGCAAATCAAGCTTATTTCTGGCATCGATCATTTATTTTTCTTAACTAATGAAATTCAAAAACTCGCTCTTTTTGGCGAGAATATTGATGCGGCGCAAGCCCTTTCAATTTCAGTTCATCTTAAAAGTTTGTTTGATGAAATTGAACGCGAAGAAATTGATCTAAATAAATTCGCTGAAATTGATGATTCTGATCTATCGAAACACCGCCAAGTCACGTTGGATTTCCTAAAGAATTTTCACATTCATCTCAAAAATTCTTTAATTAAAAATGACGTTTTTTTCGCCAGTTCTTATCAAAATTTTATCGTCAAAAAATTTAGTGAAGCATTAACCAAATATGGCTCAAAATTTCCCTTAATTATTGCCGGATCGACCGGAAGTGTTTTGGCGAGTAGAAGCTTGATTAAAGCTATCGCCGAGCAAAAAAACGGTTATGCTATTTTGCACGGACTTGATGAATCTGAACAAATTTTTATCGAAGAAAATCATCCGCAATTTTTCTTAAATTCGCTGATTAATTTTCTAGAAATTGAAAAAAAACAAATTGTAAAAATTGCCGAACCAAATTTTTGTTTAAGCTCGCAAGCTATGCAAAATCTGTTGTCAGCGGTAATGTTGCCAGCAAATCAAACTCAAAAATGGCAATCTCTTTCTGCAATTGAAGCAATAAATTTATCTTCAATAACCACAAAAGACGAGCTCGAGGAAGCTAGAATAATTTCTCTAATTTTAGCTGAAAAATTTTCAGACAACAAAAAATCGGCCATAATTACCAACAACCAAAAACTGGCCAAACTTCTAAAATACGAACTAAAAAGCCTTTCTCTTCCTTTCAATGATAGTCGCGATGTTGGAATTTTTAACTCAAAATTAGTCAATTTTATCTTACTAATTTTAGATTTAATCGAAAACGATTTCACCTCTGCAAGTTTACTTGCCGTTCTGCAAAACCCACTTTGTTCAATTCCAAACAAAAGCAAAATCTTAGAAAATTTCGAAAATGAAATCTTACGCCAAGATCGTAGCCAAGCAGGATTATCCGGCATTTTTGATAAATTAGAATCGTTAGAAAAACCTGAATTAAAAACTTTCTTCAATAATTTTTGCCAAAATTTAGCACCAGTAATTAAACAAAAAGATCGTGTCGACATATCAACTTACAGCATTGATTTGACTGACGTTATCGTAAATTTAAGCGGCAAGAAATTTACGGAAATATTAGCTGAAGAAGAAGCGCAAGAAGCGCTTTTTGAATTTTTTGAAAAGCTCAAACAAAATCATAATTTTGTAATCGATTCCAAAAATGCTTTGGGAATTTTTGAGATTCTATTTTCACAAATTAGCTTTTTTGGTAAATCCGATGCCATGGCGCCAATCCAGATTTTATCAACGATTGAGGCCCGTTTATTAAATTATGATTTGGTGATTGTCGCTTCACTAAATGAAGGAGATTTTCCGGCGATTGAATCAGAAAATTGGTTGGGGAAAAAAATTAAAAAAGATTTAGGAATTGATAAAAAACTCAAAAAAATCGGCCAAAATGCTTACGATTTTTGCAATTATTTATCCAACTCTGAAGTTATCTTAACTCGCTCTTTAAGCATCAATGGCGCACCTTCAAGCCCCTCGCCTTTTCTTTTAAAATTAGAAACCTTGTGCAAGAAATTGGAAATTAATTTTTCATCTCAAGAGAAATATTTCGAACTTTTGGAAAAGTTAAACAGTGCTGAAAGCTTTAAAATTGGTCGTCCTGAACCAAAACCAGAAACTGAATTTCGTCCAAAAAAATTAGCGATCACCGATATTTCAAAATTAATTTCTGATCCTTATTCGATTTACGCCAAACGAATTTTGAGATTAAAAGAGCTACAAAAAATTGATTTTGAACCAAGCTATGCTGAGTTTGGCAGTTTTGTTCATAAGGCTTTAGAAGAGTTTGTAAAAAATCCGCAAAACTTTGAAAAATCTTTAGAAAATTCTCATAAAATTTTTGAAAAATATTTTTTATCTAACGAATCAAAATTTATTTGGTGGCCAAAATTTGAAAATATTTTTCGAGGATTTTTTGCCAGAGAATCCGAATTCAAGACTCTCAAGAACCTTACCGAATATGAAGTTAAAGCTTTGTTCGATGGAATTCTAATTAACGGAAAAATTGATCGAATTGCTTTTGATGAAACTAATTCTGTCAATATTTTTGACTATAAAACTGGCCAAACACCAAGCAAAATTGATGTGATTTCTGGCAATGAACCGCAACTTACCATCGCAGTTTTAATGCTGCTTGAGAACGGTTTTGAAAGTGAAATTTCTTCGCTAAATTATTGGAAACTTTCTTTTTCTTCTGACGATGAAATTAAAAAAATCTCGGAAGACTCTGAAGAAATAAAAATCTTATCTCATGCAGCTAAGTCAGGATTAGCAAAGCTTTTCAAACATTTTTCTGAAAAAGATAATGGTTATATTGTTGCGCCGAATCTGCAAAATTATTATGAAAACGAATATTCTCATTTAGCACGGATCAAGGAATGGCAATAACTCGCTATAAAATTACATTTGAATATGACGGCACAAATTATTGCGGATATCAGAAACAACCTGATATGCCGAATAAATCTGTCGAAGAAATTTTAGAAAATGCGGTTTTTGCTTTATCGCAAGAACGAGTTAAAATTAACGCTTCCGGCCGCACGGATGCTGGCGTTCATGCTTTAGGGCAAGTTGCGCATTTCGACTTAAATAAAAAATTTATTCCTCACCGAATTGTGATGGCGCTTAATAACTATTTGCGTCCAGAAACTGTTGCTGTTCTTGACTGCGAAATTGTTGATGAAAATTTTCACTCACGTTTCAGTGCCAAAATGCGTCATTATCGCTACATAATTTTTAATCGTCGTGCACCGCTAACTTTGCAAAAAAATCAGGCGTGGCATGTGGTTCGCAGCCTTGATGTTGAAGCGATGATCGCTGCTTCAAAATTCTTAATTGGCGAACATGATTTTTCATCTTTTCGCGATGCTGATTGTCAGGCCAAATCGGCGGTTAAAAATATTAAAGAAATTACAATTAAGAAGAATGGTGACGAAATTATAATCGAAATCAGTGCAAAATCTTTTTTGCATAACATGGTGCGCAATATTGTCGGGACGCTGCTTTGGGTTGGGTCAAAGAAGATAGAAGCAGAGGAAATGAAAGTGATTTTAGAAAATAAAAACCGCGCCAAATCGGGGCCAAATGCGCCGGCTTGTGGATTATATTTTTTGAGGGTGGATTACTAAATCCAATTTGTCACCCCGCACTTGTTGCGAGGTTGACAGAATTGGATGACGTTGGGCGCGACGATAACCTTTTAGCAACTAGTAACCGCTATCATAAGCATCTTCAATATGTTTGCGGCTGTGAGTTATTTCTTTCTTCACGACTGGCTCATGCACTTTTGGAGCTGGGAAACAGGAAATACCGCTATTTGATTTTCCTTCAAGACTAACGCAAATATATCCAGTTCCCGCCACTTCACAAATATCGTAATTGGTGTATCCCATCGGATTTTTTTGACGATGGCATTCACCGCTTTCAGCAAAAGATTTTGTCGAAATAAACAGCAATATCAAAAGTAATTTCTTCATTTTTAAGATATAAATTCAATTTTATCATTCTTAGCAATCACCTTGATTTCCTTGCCTTCAAGCACTTCGCCACGCAGAATTTTTTCAGCAAAAATATTTTCAACTTCATGCTGAATTAAACGTTTTAGCGGACGCGCACCGTAAGCTGGATCATAACCTTTTTGTGCTAAATAATTTTTAGCCGATTCATCCAAAACAGCATGAATATTGCGCAAAGCCAATCTTTTGGCGAATTTAACAAATTGAATATCGGCAATATTTTGCATATTTTTGCGACTCAATTTGTTGAATAAAATTATCTCATCCAAACGATTCAAAAATTCTGGACGGAAATGTTGGCGCACAACTTCCATAATATTATCAAAAGTCAGAGACTTCTTTGCATCAATCAGGGCTTGGTCGTCGGAAGAATCATCATCAGAATCTGATTTGTTCAAAATCTGCGAACCAAGATTCGAAGTCAGAATAATTATGGTGTTTGTAAAGTTTACGACGTGACCTTGATTGTCGCTCAAACGTCCATCATCAAGCACTTGCAGTAAAATGTTAAAAACATCGTGATGCGCTTTTTCAACTTCATCGAATAAAATTACTTGATAAGGACGACGACGTACTGCTTCGGTTAAAACTCCACCTTGTTCAAAGCCAACATAGCCGGGAGGAGCGCCAATTAAGCGTGCGACCGAATGTTTTTCCATAAATTCACTCATATCGATGCGCAGAATTGCGGTTTCGTCGTCAAAAATAAATTCCGCTAAAGCTTTGCAAAGTTGAGTTTTTCCAACACCTGTTGGCCCTAAAAACAGGAATGAACCAATTGGACGATTAGCATCTTGCAAACCAGCACGAGATCTTCTTACTGCGTTACTAACTGCTTTTAAAGCTTCGTCTTGTCCAACCACATGAGAACGTAAAAAATCTTCCATTTTCAGAAGTTTTTCTTTTTCGCCGGAAAGAATTTTATCGACAGGAATGCCGGTAGATTTTGCGATAATCGTTGCCACATCATCTTCAGTGACTGATTCGCGCATCATTTTTTGATCAGTGTTATTATCGAAAGCGGCTAATTCTTTTTGCAAAGCTGGAATAGTTCCGTAGCTGATTTCGCCTGCTTTGGCAAGATTTCCTTCGCGCTGTGCAACTTCTAATTCATAACGCGCTTGGTCGATTTTTCCTTTGAGTTCGTTAATTTTGCCGAGTTTATTTTTTTCAGCGCGCCATAAAGATGTTAAATCTGCGGATTTTTTCTCAACATCATCAAGCTCTTTTAGAATTGATTCCAAACGCTTTTTAGAACCAGTATCATCTTCTTTTTTTAAAGCTTCATTTTCGATTTTTAGCTGAATGATTTTGCGATCTAATTCGTCTAATTCGTGAGGTTTGCTTTCAACTTCGATTTTCAAACTGCTGGCCGCTTCGTCGATTAAATCAATGGCTTTGTCGGGCAAGAAACGATCAGAAATATAGCGGTGCGAAAGCGTTGCAGCGGCTACTAAAGCTGAGTCTTTAATTTTTACACCGTGATGAACTTCGTATTTTTCTTTAATGCCGCGCAAGATTGAAATTGTGTCAGCAACTGATGGCTCTTGGGTAAAAATTGCCTGAAAACGACGCGCCAAAGCGGCATCTTTTTCAACATATTGACGATATTCATTAAGCGTTGTCGCACCAATACAGTGAAGAGTTCCTCGCGCCAAAGCTGGTTTTAATAAATTGGAAGCATCCATCGCGCCATCAGTTTTTCCGGCGCCAACCAGAAGATGCAATTCATCGATAAAAAGGATGATATTGTTATTGCCTTCAACTTCTGAAAGTACCGATTTTAAACGCTCTTCAAACTCACCACGGAATTTTGCGCCTGCAATTAATGAACCCATATCAAGTGCCATTAGTCTTTTGTTTTTTAAACTTTCTGGCACATCGCCATTGACGATTCTTTGGGCTAATCCTTCAACGATTGCCGTTTTACCAACTCCTGGTTCGCCAATTAAGACGGGATTATTTTTAGTGCGGCGTGATAGAACTTGCATAGCGCGGCGAATTTCTTCGTCACGTCCGATTACGGGATCAACTTTGCCATCTCGGGCTTTCTGAGTTAAATCTTGCGCGTATTTTTCTAGCGCTTGGTAAGTATTTTCTGATTCAGATGAGTTGGCTTTTTTGCCGCCGCGAATTTTTTCGATTGAATCGCGAAGTAAGTTTGAAGTAAGTCCACCAACTTTTAGGGCTTTCGCACCCTCGTTTTTTTCATCTTCTAAAATAGCTTGAAGAATGCGTTCCATAGTTACGAATTGGTCGTGATTTTGGTCGGATAATTTTTCCGCTAAAACCAAAACTCGGGCTAATTCTTGAGAAATTGTAATGCCTGTCATGCCGCTGCCATCAACCATGGGAATTCGGCTTAAGGTCAGTTTATTTTCAGCCTGAATTAAATCAAAATTTGCGCCAGAATTGATGATTAATTTTTCGGCTAAATTATCAGGATCGCCCAAAAGACAGCTCAGTAAATGTTCTGGTAAAAGTTTTTGATGGCCCGAGCTTAAAGCCAATGTTTGAGCATTTTGTAGAAGTTGGCGGGCTTTTTCGGTGTAACGTTCGATATTCATATTTTTGCTTAAAAGAATCTTAGTATGCGTCGAAGGATCCTTCGACAAGATCAGGATGACTGAGTCTAGATTTGTTCATGCTGAGCCTGTCGAAGCACAGCATAAAAAAACCGGCTTTGGAAAATTTCCAAAACCGGTCAGATTTTAATTTTGCGTAGCTTCTTCTTTAGGAGCTATTGGCGTAGTTTTTGCCACTTTTTTGGCATGTTTTTTAGTTTGATGTTTTTTGGCCGGATTTTTTTTGAAATTATGTTTCTTTTTAACGTGATGTTTCTCGTGATGCTTATGACGATGTTTAGCATAAGAAGGAGAAGCGAAAGCAGTTAATAGAAAACTGACAGCTAGAAGAATTTTAAAAAAGTTTTTCATAGATCGAAAAGTTGGTTAGTTAAAAAAGTTTAGCAAAAAATTGAGAAAAATCTGCAATCGCCAAATTGATATCTGGTGACTGAATTAAATTTTTAAAGAGTGATTTAAAAAAATTTATGACCTTACTGCGCAATTAGCTTCAACAATATATTTGTAAGTAACTAGCTGCTCCAAGCCAACTGGGCCGCGAGCGTGAAGCTTTCCAGTAGCAATTCCAACTTCAGCGCCAAGACCAAATTCTCCGCCATCAGCAAATTGAGTTGAGGCATTATGCATGACGATTGCCGAATTAACTTTGCTTAAAAAATGCTGCGCCATTTTTTTATCTTCGGTGATAATAGATTCAGTGTGTGATGAACCATAGATTCCGATATGTTTAATAGCATCATCAATATCACGAACAATTTTTACGGAGATAATTTTGTCGAGATATTCGGTGTAATAATCTTTTTCTTCGGCTTTTTTAATACGAGGATCAATTTCTAAACAGGCTTCATCGCCGCGGATTTCGCATTCCGCTTCAAGTAAATCGTCAACAAAAAGAGGTAACATTTTTTTGGCGATTCTTTTGTCGATTAAAAGCGATTCCGTTGCGCCGCAAATTCCGACTCTGCGCATTTTCGCATTTAATAAAATTTGGCGGGCTTTTTCTGGGTCACATTTTTCGTGGATATAAGTGTGACAATTTCCATCTAAATGACGAAAGACCGGAATTTTAGTATGATCCATCACGGCTTTGATCAGCGATTTTCCGCCACGCGGAATCACCACATCGATGTAATTTTCCATCTTCAACAATTCAGTAACATATTCGCGACCAGTGTCGCTAAGTAATATCACGGCATCTTTATCGAGTGAGAAACGATCTAAAGCTTCGCGATAAATATCGGCTAAAACTTTTGCGGAATGAATACAATCAGAACCGCAGCGCAGAATTGCAGAATTTCCCGACTTCAATGACAAAGCTGCAATATCGGAAGTTACGTTGGGGCGTGATTCAAAAATCGCCAACATTACACCAATTGGAGTGGTAATTCTTCTGACGTGAATGCCACTTTCTTGGGTCACATCGTAGAGAATTTTTCCAACCGGATCGGCTAATTTAGTAATTTCTTTTACAGAAGCAGCTAGTGCGGCAACGCGCTTTTCATCAAGAGTCAAGCGATCAATTCTGGCTGGGTCAAGATTATGTTCTTTGGCAGCTTTAACATCTCTTTGATTAGCTTTGATAATTTTTTCAGCGTGTTTTTTGATCAGTTTTACAACTTCTAGAAGAACTTGATCTTTCGTTGCAGAATCAAGGTTGGCAATGCTTGAGCTTGCTTTTTTGGCATCCAAACAAATTTTTTCGACTTTGGCTTTTACTTCGCTCATATGCTAAAAAAATTGGTTATTAGTGGGTAAAATATTATCGCCAGAAAAATGACGATGGCAGTGATAAGTGCAGTTAAAATTAGGCTTGAATCGAAATCAATAGCTTTGGCAAGTTGTGAATCTGCTTCGGATTTTGGTGATTCACTTTTATAGACCAATAAAAATGCCAAGCGGCAAGTGAATAAGATCAGGATTGTGGTATTGGTTAAGAAGATCAAACCACCAAGTAGTAATTTCTTTTTAAGTAAAATTTTGAGCAGAAAAAATTTTTCTAAAACTCCGATTGAAGGAACGAGGCCGATTAGATTTAGAAAAGCGAATAATAATAAAATCGACGTGATTTTTAATTCATGAAATAAGCCTTTGAAGCTTTTATCTTCTGCTTTCTCAAGATATAAAATAATGTTAGAAAGACATAAGAATACCAAAGTTACCGAAAGTAAAAACGAGAATAGAGATAGATAAAGCTTACTTTCATTGAAGATAGCGAAGGTAAAAATTGCGAATAATGAAAAGGTAAATTGATTGAAAAAAAGATAGAAAAACGCCGATTTCAGATTTTTGCTAATCAGCATCAAAACGCCTGAAATCAAGAGATTAACGAAGAAAATAAACTCAAAATATTTGAAGCCGATGGTTTGAATTGCTTGTGAGAAATAATCTAAACCTAAAATAAAAACTAAAATTTTGATGAAGATGTAAAGGCTGGAAAAGGCGTAAGAAAGGAAAAATAAAACGTAAATTATTAGCGGATTAAGATTGACGTTGCGCTGTATCAAATAAGAAGGCAGTGCCATCGATAGGAATAATCCGCCTAAATATAGAGCCACCAAAATGAAAAGTTTGGTTTTGCTTAAATGATCGGGCAAAACTCCATTATCAAGAAAGTCGATGCGACCGCTGAATTTGTAGGTTGCAACAATTGCGAGGAAAAATAGCAAAGATTCGAGATAAAGCAAAAAAGTAAAAAGATAAGAATACTTAGTTTCCTTTTTGTGCAAAAATTTGATGGCAAAAAAATGGCAGAGCAGAACTAAACAATTATAGAAAAAGAGCGTGGTTAGAAGGTTTTGCGCGATGATAATTAAGTTCAATAAAGCGATGGCAATCGCGAAAAATAATTTGAACTGATTGATTAATTTATTGTCTTCGATCGATAAAAATCGGTGTGAATAAAAGACAAAAATGATCCAAATAAAGTTGAGTAAAAATAGGAACTTCAGCGTGATATTATTGACCATATAACCAAGCGAGATGCCGCGAACGGTCTCGATTATCCCGATGTAAACTTCGTTATTATTTAAACTGTTAGAAAGTCCGATGAGATGAAGAAAAAATAAAATCGGTAAAAATTTACTTAAAATATTTACCAATTTTTCTGAATCGCTACACAGACTCAGAATCATGTAATTGGCGATTGGAATGACGCTGATTAGAAATAGTAAAAACTGCGCCTGAGTCATGAATTACTTAAATCGAATTTGAAAGTAAGAAAGTAGCAAACCTCAAAGAAAGGCTGCTGGTAAGGTTTGAAGCGATTGAAGCTAAATAAATTGTCGCAATCAAAAACCAAAATGAAGCGAGGTAGAAACTATATTCTCTAGTTTTTAGAATCGTCATTCCTTCAAAAGGTTGCGAACCTCTTTTGAAAAAAGCGGCGATTAATCGGATTGCTAAAGTGACGTGAACGAAATTTGAAACAATTAAACCAACCAACAAGAAAGCAGCAAAATTAAGGGTGAAGCTTGCATAAGCCAGATACCAATTGGCGAAAAATAAAGTTGTAAGTGGAAAAGCGGCGATGAAAAAAATCAGTAATTTGATCGGTAAAACTAAAAGAAAATGATTCTGTTTGATCAGCCAAATCTTGCTCAAAGACGAGGTTTTGAAATTTCTTTTGAGAAAAGTTGCGAAGATAAAAAGTAGTAAATTTACTAAACTGAAATTCAGAAGATAAAAGAAAAGCGCTTGAAGAGATTCAATGGTTTGTAAGGCTAAGCAGGCTAGAATAAATCCAAGATTATTCAAACAAAGATATACGGTAATGCTTTTTAGATGCCTTTGTTGATAGAGTTTTATGGCGCTGTAAAAAATTAAAATCAGCGAAATGAAAATTAACAGCGGCGCAAAATCAAAGCGCGTGAACAGCAAATTGCTGCCGAAGAAAAAATATAAAAATTTTAACAGAATAAAAATTCCGACATTGGTTTTTATAAAAAGCGAATCGATCGAAATATAATTTGAGACCAAATTGATGCTTTTAAGATTTTCAAAATAGAGCCAGAACGGGAAAAATTTGATCACGAAGGCTATAGTCAGCAGAATGAAAAAGGCGTAGATAAACCAACTATTAAGATTTGGTGTCATGGCGAAAGCTTCGCCAATTTTGTTAAAATTTATTTCGCCAAAAGATAAATAAATCGCCAAGAAGCAAAATAAAATTATCAGTGAAGAAGCGGCGTTGAGGCAAAAATATCGGAAAGTTAATTTTGAAATTTTGAGATTTTTTGAAATCGAAGAAGTGGCAAAAAATGCGAAGCTATAAATCTCGAAAAAAAGGAATAAATTAAGCAGGTTATTGGTGGTAAAAATTCCCACCAAAGCAAAAAGATGTAATAAATAAACTGAGTAAAAAACCTTACGACCTTTTTGATCTAACAGACTTTCAATGTCGGAGCGGTAATAAAATAAAATGACAATTTTGAGGAAAGTTAGCAGCAGTAAAAAAACGATTCCCAGCACGTCAAGCCTGAATTCCAGAGCAATTGAAAGAGGAGATAATTCAAAATCGTTGGCAATTTTTTCGTAGATTAAAACGTCGGGGAAAACTTTTAAAATCAGAAAAAACAGTGCAATAGCCGACGTTAATGCAATCCAAAAAGGCAGAGATTTTTTGCCAATAAGTTGGCAAAGAAGTGATGAAAACAGCGGAAGAAAAATTATCAGATAAATGTTACTGATGGAGTTCATTTCTTGCTGTTCATTAAGGAAACAAATTCTTCGAATAAGTAAAAGCTGTCATCTGGTCCGGGTGAACTTTCAGGGTGATATTGCACTGAAAATGCCGAGCCATCTTTTAAGCGCAAACCTTCAACCGTGCGATCGAAAAGCGAGATGTGAGTGACTTCGGCATTATCCGGAATTGATTTTTCATCAACACAAAAGCCGTGATTTTGGCTGGTGATTTCAACTTTTCTGCTTTTTAAATTTTGTACTGGATGGTTAGCACCGCGATGTCCCTGCCCCATTTTGCTGGTTGTGGCACCGATGGCTAATCCAAGTAATTGATGTCCTAAACAAATTCCGAAAAGTGGAACTTTATTTTTTAAGATTTCTTGAATCATTGGAATCGCATATTTACCAGTTTCGGCAGGATCTCCCGGACCGTTTGATAAAAATACGCCGTCAGGATTATGTGACATAATTTCTTGGTAAGTGGCTTTAGCGCCAACAACTGAAACATCACAGCCCGCTTCAGTTAAGCAGCGCAGAATGTTTAATTTCGCGCCGAAATCGACAGCAACAACTTTGAATTTTTTCTGATTAATTTGGTGATAAGCATTTTTTGGCTGATCCCATTTTCCTTCTTTTTCCCATTTATATTCTTGGTTCAAACTGGCTTCAGCAGCAAGTTCCATGCCGTCCAAATCGCGGGCGGTTTTTAATTCGGCAGCAATTTTTTGAACAAAATTTTCGTCAATTCCTTCTTGATAAACAATGGCTACAACCTTGGCGCCTTTGGTTTTAATGAGTTTGGTAATTTGTCTGGTATCAACTCCACAAATTCCTGTTATTTCATTCTTTAAGAGCCAATCGTTAAGATGAGATTCAGAACGATAATTGGATGGAGCAGTGATTGGCTCACGAATTATAAGGCCACAAGCTCTTGGAGATTTTGCTTCAATATCTGAATCGTTAGTTCCGACATTGCCAATGTGAGGAAAAGTAAAATTGATGATTTGGCCTGAATATGAAGGATCGGTGAGGATTTCTTGATATCCGGTAATTGCGGTATTAAAACAGATCTCTCCTTTAGTTATAGATTTTTTTCCGATTCCATAACCATAAAAACATGAACCGTCGGGGAAAATTAGCGCAGCATTTTTAGATGACTGATAGAAATTATTCGTGTCTTTCATTGATAATTTTTGCGAGATGTTGGAGGGCTTGTGACTTTGTTTACAAATTAATTTTTCTCAAATAAATCTCAACAAGCAAACTGCAGATTTTTACTAAAATATAATTAAATATGATTGATCTACAAAACATTACCCAACGAAAACCTGAAATCGTTCTGCGCGGTGAATATGGAATCGTAGTTGGCGATTCTGCGATTATAGCTCCCAACGCTAAAAATGGTAAAATTGTAATCTTATTTGATACTGAAAAACAAATCGCTGCAATCGCCCATTTCGACAATGCGGAAAAAGTTGATGAAAATATTTCTAATATTTTGGATGAAATGTCGCAGCTTGGATCTGAAGTTAAAGATACCAAATGCAGCATCATGGAGAAAGAATCCGCTCACACTTTAAAGGAAAAAATCCAGAAAAGTTTTAAAGAAAAAGTTGAAGAAGTTCTCAAGAAAAACGGCAATACCAAAGAAGTTAGCCACACTTCTTGGAGCGGTAATGATTTTTGTAACGTGGTTTTGAAAGGAACTGGCGATATTTTGATTGATAACAGCCCAGAATTGATGCGCGCTGCACTAAATTTATTAATCTTCACCGTTGAAGGTGATGAAAGATTAAATAATGCGCTGAATCCGGTTTTGATTACGGAATTAAAGAAGATCAAAGGCTCGGCCTCAAGAAAAGCCGCAATTGAAAGTATGAAATTATTGAAGCAAACGCCTTCAACAATTTTTGTGAAGCTTGGAGTTGCTCAGCTAGATCAGAGTAAATCTCATAATGATTCTAGAGAATAAATTATTTTCGTCATCGCGAACGAATCCAGATTCGCTCGCGATGAAAAGAACACTAAGCCACTACGATATTCACTAATTTATCTGGAACTACGATCACTTTCTTCACCTCTTTGCCTTCGATAAATTTCTGCACATTGTCATTTTCAAAAGCCTGTTTTTGTAACTCTTCTTTGCTTAAGCCTTTAGCAACTTGCAGGACAGCGCGTAGTTTTCCGCTAACTTGAATTGCAACTCCAACTTCATCTTCAACAATCAGTTTTGGATTAAATTGTGGGAAATTCGATTCGCTGGCCAAATTTACACCGCCTAATTTTTGCCAACATTCTTCAGCTAAATGCGGCATGATTGGCGAAAATAAAAGCACTAAATTCTGCAAAGCAAAATTCATAACTTTGGCATCTTCCGAAGTTTTTACTTCAAACTTTTCTAGCGCATTGGAAAACTCGCGAATCTTGGCAATCGCGCGATTGAAGCCCATCTTTTCATATTCTTCTTTGACTAAAGCGATGGTTTTGTGAGTTAATTTTGTGATCGCGTGATTTTCATCAGCAGCACCATTTTCGATTTGAGCTGCAGCGATCAATTTCCACAAACGATTCACATATTTCCAGCAACCGTCAATACCAC
>Ga0214923_10004151_pt1 | contig 17704 bp, 36 predicted proteins | sample LL1510_MetaG_FD_177993 | JGI IMG/M metagenome (GOLD analysis project Ga0214923, IMG submission 177993) | Freshwater microbial communities from Lake Lanier, Atlanta, Georgia, United States - LL-1510 | ecosystem: Environmental > Aquatic > Freshwater > Lake | place: USA: Georgia | collected... | reverse complement strand
ATTTGTAGAGTCAAGAATTCTAATTGGGGGCTCACCTGTTCCATAGGTTCCCGCCATTTTAATAGCAAGTCCCGGATTATTGGAAGATGTATTATAAATGCTAAGCATGGCAGCACTTGTAGAAACAAGTGCAGCACTTCCTCCAATTATCAATTGTCCAGATGCGTTTATTTCAGACAGAGTATTTCCAGACGAATCTTGTATTTGCAAAAAGTCTGCAGTTTGTCCAGAGCTTCCGCGAATTATTTGACCTACGGAACCTGATATATTATTAATATTTAGGGTTGCTCCAAGGTTTGTTGTTGATCCCGCCCTTAATTGACCTACAGCTGTTATGTTTCCTTGCATTTGCAAAGAATTACCAAAGAAGGATCCTAAGTATGTTCCGTTAGCACCTTGAAATTCTAAAATATTTGCATTTTGACCATTATTTGCAAATGATTTTAAAATCACTATTGGGGTATTTGTGTCTCTGGTATTTATAACAGAAAGCATGGCGGGAGAAGATGATGATGTGGCTGCGGCTGATGCACCAACTATTAATTGACCTGAAGCATTAAAGGTGCTTAATACAGTTCCCGCAGAATTTTGCCATTGTGTTAAATCTGCTGTTTGTGATGAAAAAGCTTTTATTCCAAGACCAATTAAATCACTATCAATGATAAAACTATTTTTATATGCTGTGTTTGGATTTGTTCCAGAATAAACTCCACCGGGAGCAAATATTTCAGCGTATCTAGATACTCTTGCAGTTCCATTAGAAGAAATCCACTGCTGCAAATCAACTCCTGATGGATTACCTCTTACAATAATGCCGGGATTATTAGAAGATGATATATAAACTGAAATCATAGCTGAAGATGTAGAAACAAGCGCAGCACTTCCTCCAATTATCAATTGTCCAGATGCATTAAAAGCACTTAATACAGTAGTTCCATTGTTTGCATACCATCTTGTTAAATCTGCTGTTTGATTTGTTGCAGCAGCAATTGATAGTGGAATTGAACCTTGTGATGATGCTTTAACTCCGAGATTAGTTCCTGCTACATAATTTCCATCGGATGACCATATAAATAAACTTCCATTAGTATTTATACGAGATCTTACTGTATTGCCACTATCTGCCCATTGTTGAATATCAGTTGAAGAGTCTCCTGCTTTAGCATATAAACCAACTGAACCACTAGCGGAATTAATTCTAATTCCAATACCTGTGGATGGGCTTGCTGTAATGTTGCCGACAAATAATGGATCATATGATGCACTGGTAAAATCAATTGTATTTGTAGGTTCTGGTACTACTCCGGAGAATAATTTCCATGTATTATCGGTTGCGTCTCTAACTAATCCTGTGTGTTGATATGTATTGGAAGCGCCGGGAGTAAATGAGCCTACAATACCAATATCATTAACATTTGCTGGATTACCATCTGCTAGATAAAGAAGTGGATCATTTAAAGTAATATTGGAAGCACTAATGGCAACTGTTGAGCCGGAAACAAAAAGACTTCCACCCACATTGACATTACCGCCCGTTGTTATGCCGCCTGTTACTGATAATGTACTAAATGAAGTCTGACTGGTAGTTGTAGAATTTCCTGCATTTGTAGCATAATCGGCACTTCCTGATCTAGTTGCATAAGCAACTGAAGCAGTTGTAATATTTGCGGCGGGATAATAATAAGATGGTAATTGTCCACCTAGATTATTAGCATTTCCAGCAGTTGTTGCATAAGCAACTGAGCCCGATGTTATTATTCCAGAACTTGCTGTTACAATTAAATTATAAAGTCCTGCACTTGCTGCGGCATCTCTTGCAAAAAGCCCTGCGCTTGCAGTTTGAGTAAATGCTGACGCTTGGTTATATGCATTTAATGATGCTGAATTGGCATATGCAATTAAATTTGTACTGGCAGCATTTGTATACAAAACAGCCTGATTATATGCATTTAATGATGCTGAATTGGTATATGAAATTAAGTTGGAGCTAGCTGTATTTATGTAAGAAATTAATCCCGCGCTTGCATTATTGACATATGTTATTAATCCTGATGATGCAGAAAGTGCAAGAGATGATGCTGTTAAAGCATTTTGATTAGCTGTTGTAGCAACGGTAGACACAGAATTTATCCATGAATATAAACCTGCACTTGTTGTCTGAGTAAAGGCAGATGCTTGATTATATGCATTTAAGCTTGCAGAATTAGCATATGTTTGAGCTTGAGATAATACATTTGCACTTGTTGTATTTACATAAGATTGTAAGGCATATGAACTCGCTGGATACCCACCCAACCAATCTGCATATGTTGTACTTGCAGACCTTGATGCATATGCTACAGAACCTGCTTGTGTAATCCATAAATTGCATGCTGAATTAAATTGAATAACATCGCCATTACTTGGATTATTGGCATAAACATTATGTAATTCTTGTATTTCAAGACCATTTTGAACATTAATAAAAATAGCACCATTTTGAGAATTTTTTCTTGTGACTACTCCAAGATAGACCATGTGATTTGGGGCTGATGGTTTATTTGTTATTCCATATACTCTTCCGCCCGGAATAGTAGGAGATAGCCATACGGCATCACCCTCAGTTCCGGCATCTGATGTATCTATTCCAAATATTACACCCGTTGTGGTTGCATATCCAAATTGATTTATTGCCAAGTCTTGCTGCAAAAGTCCTAATGTTTTACTTGATGTTGATTCTCCGCTGGCAATAGCCAGTCCAACTAATACATTTGCGCCTTGTGCGCTAGTTATATATACCGCTTGACCTTTATATAATTGTTGTCCTGAACCATTTTTTACATAAATATGAATTTGTTCAGAAATTCCGGCAGAAGCAGCATAAATAGATGTAGTAGCAAAATTGCTACTAGAAGAATAGATTGCGCTTGAAGAAATTCGCGCAGAAGAAGAAAAAATTGCACTAGATGAATTTGTAGCATAAAGTGACGATGCAGAATATGTTGCATATGCTACAGATGATGTTGGATCGGCAATACCAATGGGTCCCTGTGGACCGGGAGAAGAAATAGAAACATTATTAACTTCTTGAGTTATATTAATTTGATTTAAATTAGCATTAAGCGATATATTTTCTGTCATTCAATTACACCAGCATTCACATCAAAATAACCCTGCAAAAGAGTGGTATTGATACTACCAGAAGAAGTTATTTGAAGTTGATATGCTGATTTAGGAAAATTAAATCTTCTGGTTTTTGCAGGAGTAACATTGAGATCTATTAATCCACTTGCTGAAGTAATGGTGATCCCATCTCCAACTCCGGCTGAAGCACAGAAGATGTTTCCACCGGGCTTATCTCTAACCATAAACATAGCAGAATAGCCTGACAGATTAATGGCACTTCCACTAGAATCAGTATAGGCTATCTGTAATGTAAATGAATCACCTTGCGTAATTTTCCAATTTTTATCTACAGACATATGGGCATTCTCCTTTAAGAATTATATCATCTGCAGAAGGTAAAACAAACTTATGGATTAATATCAACAATCTCGCATTCTCCCGAACTACAAGCTAAAGCTTGTGTTCCTGTTGTAGTATCTTCAAATTCATAAAGAGATAATGCTTCCCAATTTATTTCTTTTGGCATACGCTTAACAAACTCTTCATATTCTTCTTTTGTTATATCTTGATATGGGGCTTGCTTATATGTATGATCAGAATATGGCAAGAATGAAATACCTGATAATTCATCAAAATGCTTATAAACCCATGCTCCTACTTCCATCCACTCTTCATCGCGAACAGAGACAGTAATAGATGGTTTATGCTCACACCAATGTCTTTGATAAATAAGCCAAGTTTCCAAATGTTCAATTGCTGTTAATTCATTACGCAAAATAGCACCCTTTGGAGCTTTAATCGGAAATGAAAACACTGTAGTGTCATGTGGTTTCATAAAATCATCTTCCGCAGGAATACCTGAGTCTTTAAGAAATTCTGTGAGAGGGTCTTTCTTGTCCCCGCGAACTGTTCTGATGTAATAATCATTGTGCCACGCATGCATACCAGAAGACACTCCCACTAACTGTGACACTGTTCCTGAGGGCTTAACACAAGTAATCGCGGCAGAACGAGGAATTCCAATAGCTTCTGCTTCCTTCTTATTAATTATAATAGCAACATCTTTTAGATTTTCAAGAACCATAGCAAGTTTCCCTAAATTATCGCCCTTACCAGACATTAGTTTATTGCCAAATTGTCCAGTTAGTGAAACGCCGAGAAGTCTTTCTTCTTCTGTATTATCCTTCCAAATCTTACGCAAATACTTGAAATCAGTTAAAGTTGATTGCCAAGTACCTAGAATAGTGGCAAGTTTTACTTTATTGGCAAGAGTTTCAGCAGTATCATTTTCACGAATAACAACTTCTGAGAGATTGCAAAATTGATAAGGTCTTAAAATAATCTCAGAACATGGATTGGTACCGAATCTAAATGAGGCATCTCTGCGACCATTTTTTGCAGCCTGAGCCTGAGCAGCAGCAACATTGTAAATTCCGCGCTCGCCTGATTTAGAATCATAAAGCTTCTTCCACTCAGAGATAAACTCTTCCATGCTTGGCTTTGCTGAATATGCTACAGAATTATTAGACAATGCTCGCTGTGGATTATTCTCCCACCAAGCGCCATGCTTTGCGCGAGCCATATCGTGATCAGATAAATCAGAAAGAGAAATCATGGCAGAACGACGAACACCACCAACAACTACAACCTCGCCAATCTTGCACATAATGTCATGTGCCTCAAGTGGCTTGAGTTTGCGCCCTGCGGAACCTCTAATTGTTTTAATGCAAAAATCAAATAGATTTACTAATGGCTGAGGTCCTGATGCTCTTCCACCAAAGGTTTTTAGGCGGGCTCCTGCGGGGCGGACCTTGGAAATATCAATAGCGGGAATCTGACCTTGCCAAAGAAGTGCAAGAAGTTCACGCAATGCTCTAGCCCAACCAGCTTTAGAATCCTCTACAACAATAACAGTATCTGTTTTTTCAAAATGTTCATTTACAATAGGTAGTTTATCCACATAAATAGATTCAACTGAGAATCCAACTCCAGTCCCACACATCAAAATATACATAGCCTCGTCAAATGAGCGCAGGTTGTCCACAGGTAAAAACGAACAATTATACCCCGCAACATTATCGCGTTCTAATGCAGCTCCTGCGGTCATTACTGCCCGCATGGATGGCATTACATTGCGATTAAATACTGCGGATTTCAATTCTTCAACAAGTGCTGAATCCGGAACATAATTATGCTTTTTCTTTAAATTTGATAGCATAAAGTCGAAATAACGATCAACTGTTTCAGACCATGTTTCTCTTCTAGATTCTGATTCAATCCATCTAGCATAACGGGACAAAGCAATAAAATTCTCATACGGATTCTCAATACCGGACATTGGTAACTACCTCTTTCAATTGGGATTAGAATACTAAGTGTAGCATAGAGAAAATTTTAAAATAGAGTTTGTAAAAAGTTTTTTATTTTCCGCCCCTTATATATATTAAATATGTATAATATATAAATATATATAAGATATAAGGAAATATATGAATAATAATATTATAGAATTTAATTGTAATAATAATAAAGAACATGGCCCAATGTTTTTGTCATCTGAAAATGATAGCTTAATTTTTTATTGTTCAACATGTGATTTTAAATTAAAACCGGGGCTGGAATCAAAAGATAAACTAACAAAGTATTTGGAGCAACTTAATGAAACATATTGATGTATTAGATAAGGGTTATGTAAGACTTGTTAATTCTCTTGGAACTGATATTGATGTGGTAAATGCGGCTAGAGTATCTTATGATAAGGAGACCAAAGAAATGTCCCCCCGCGATCAGAAATTATTAAAATTTCTTTGGAACGAGGGACATACTTCTCCATTTCGTCATTGTGCTATGACATTTGAAGTTTATGCTCCACTTATGGTTGCCAGACAACATTGGAAGTATGCTGTTGCATCTACATTTATTGATGACCAAAATGGATGGAATGAATCTTCTCGTAGGTACATAACGGAGGAACCCTCCTTTTATGTACCAGATTTCTTTCGCACAGCCCCCGAAAATTCAAAACAAGGCTCAGGAGAACCTTTAAACCCCGTTGCAAATAATTATTGGATAAAAATGCTTGAAGAACAAATTAGATGGTCTGAAATACTCTATGAAAGAGCATTAAAGGATGATATATGTGCTGAGCAAGCTCGTTTATTTCTTCCAGCCTATGGAATGTATGTCAGATATCGCTGGACAACCTCACTTCATGGTGTTTTGAACTTTTTAGCTCAAAGATTAGAACATGATGCACAAATTGAAATTCAAGAATATGCTCTAGCAGTAAAAAATCTTGTAAAAGAAGCCTATCCAGAAACATTTGGAGTTGTTTTTGATGGAAAATGATCCGATGATTGAGATTTTAAGTGGTTTATATATACAATCTTTGAGAATGTATGATATTTTGATGGTTATGGCTGAAAAATTAGGTGTAGATATTAATAAAATAGAGAAAATGCACGAAGAAGGTAAAACTTTATGCCCAGATCCCGCCCTTTCTTTGGATGATGATGAAGAATGATAATTGCCTATGACGAAGAATCTAAAAAATTCATCAATATTGAGAATTGTTATCTTTTAGACACTGATAATCTTTCTTTAGATGACATTTTTCATTTAGAATATGGTGATATTGATAATATTTCCAAGAAAACCCGTCTTTCTACTGCTGATTACTTGGTAGTTAAATCAATTGTAAAATCTAGATTGAAATAATTTCATTTATTCCCGCCCGCAAAGTCAATTTTGGGAAAATGTTAATAATTTTTATGTTTGTATGAGTCATGCATCCGCGCACGGGGCAAATCTGGGATAGTGCGCCCATAGACTCTCAGGATATTCTCAGGATTTTCTCAGGATTTTATAAGAAAAAAAGGCGCGTTTGGGCTGCCTAATGTCAGTCCCCTATGGTAGCGTTAGCACTACCAACGAACGAAAGGAACGCGAAATGTCTGCAATGAAGACCCTCGCAACCGCCCTCAACGACGGCGACAAACTTACCCACGCAGAGCGTGACCTCTTCCTTGCCTATGTGCTCGCCTATGCCGAGACCAAAGCCGGAAAGCCTTATGCTCACGCATACATGCTTGGCATGGTGCAGACTATTCTCACCGATGACCAAATCCGCCGCCTATTCCGCATTGCTCAGGATTGAGCAATGTCGGAGTGGTGTGCTACACTCTGACAAGAACCGAACGAAAGGGCAGAAAATGTCTCGCATTACCAAATCCGACCGCGCTCTTGTTGCGCTCAATCCTCGCGCACTCTTGGCAACCGCCGCCTGTTTCACTTGTGGTGACTCTGCCACGCAATACGCATACATTGACCCGAACACCGCCGCAGACCGCGACACTCTGACTACTGTCGCCGCTTGGATAGACGAACTAGCCAAGATGCGCCAACTCTGCGACACTTGCGCCTAGTGCGCCTAGTGTCAGACCCCCGTGCTACACTCTGACCATACCGAAACGAAAGGATAGAAAATGTCTCGCACTATCACCGCCCCCCAAACCGGCGACCGCTTGCTCACCGCAAGCCACCGCGACCCCGTAGAGGTGCGCGAGGTCGTTCCGCACATCACCAAGACCGGCGCGGCTCTGTTCCGTTGCCGTGTCGCCATGCCGTCAGGCGCAGAGCGTTGGACTACGCTCACCGGCGTTGCGTATGACACCGCCGACACATCGGGCATTGGTCAGGCTTTCTAGCCTGACCTCTGTCAGACCCATGTGCTAAAATCTACCCAACGAAAGGAGACCGCCATGCTAGACACAATCGTCACCGCTTGCGCTATCGGTGTAACGCTCGCCGCGTTCACCGTCGCACTGATGGAACTTGCCGCGACCTATGGGAAGCGCGACCGCTAAAACGGAAAAATCGGACATTTGCTGCAAATCCGACAAAAATTGCAGCCCGCTTTGCGGGCGAAAAAAAATCGGACATTTACGACCTTACGGAATGCACCTAAATCGGACATTTACGACACAAAACTCACAGAAAATTCTAAGAAAAAAATCGGCGTGTCGCCTTGACAAAAAAATCGGACATTTACGACATAGAAATGTGATGTATCTCACAGAAATTTCTAAGGATTTAGGGCTTTATTTGATAGACAAATGTCAGACCCTTATGCTAAGGTGTACCTACTGAACAAACGAAAGGGCAACTAATGACCACTCTCAAGGTTTCCACCTCTTGGAACTCTCGCACCTCTATGTACCGCAAGTGGACTTGCAAGGGTTGCGGCTTCTCTGTGGAAGGCTTCACCTCTTACCACTTGTTCCGCAAGGCTTGGGACGCTAACCACCTCACCAACCACAAGGTCAATGTCTGACCCTTGTGCTAAGATGCGTACATCACCAAACGAAAGGGCAACTAATGACCACTTCTAACATCAAGATTCTTGACACCGCCGCCACTTGCTACTCAATCCTTCTCGCCATTGGCATGACTCACGCGCAGGCTCTGCGTTCTGTCGTTGATGACATCAAGACGATTACCGGCTGCGCCTCTTGCGGCTTTGACTCCGATTCCGTTGCTCTTGACTTTGACCACATTGACCCGGCTATCAAATACCGCACCCGTGACGGCAAACTTGTCCACCTTGCCGACATGGTAAAGGGTGGTCGCTACTCTGCTCGCACAGTATTCGCAGAAATCGCTAAGTGCCGCGTACTGTGCCGCAACTGTCACGCAATCCACACTCACCGCGTGCAACGCGGCTGAGTGTCAGACCCCTATGCTAGAATCAGACCAAACGAAAGGACAAGAAATGACAATCTCCGAACTTATGGAAGCCGGATACTCACGCGCTGAGTCGCTCCGCCTCGCAACGACATTCTGCCCCTGTGGTGGCGAATTGCCGTTCTATGAAGAGCCTAGTCTCAATGTGTATGTCTGCTCTGACTGTTGGGGCGAAATGTATCCTTGAGCCGATAGTCCGACAAAGTGGGCAAAAATTGCCCGCTTTGCGGGCGACAAAAATCGGACATTTACGACCTTACGATTCTAAAATTTTCTCAGGATTTTCTAAGAATTTACGGCGCGTTATGGCTTGTGAATGTCTGCCCCCTGTGCTATCTTATGAACCTACCAACCGAAAGGGAAATCATGACTCTGGAAGAATTCCGCGCTCATGTCCAAGCAGAACGCAAGGCGCAAGCCATGCAGACCGCACAAGCCATGCGAGAAATCGCAAACGCAAACAAGAAAGGCAACAACTGATGTTAGAGCGTAGTCAAGAGTTTGACCACTTCCTAGAGGAGTGCTACCCCACGATTGAGATTTGTGGCATCACTTTTTACCCTGCCGACATTCTCGCAGAGTGTGACCCCATTGCGTACCGCGTTGCGTTCAACGATTGGACAGACGCGAACTGCTCAGACGGAAATCATTCACACGAAGAAAGCGAATTCGTTTGCGATTGGTGCGGATTGAATAAAATAGACGACTATGATGAGGGGGAATAATGGAAAATTTTTTCATCTTTCTCTTATTCATGAGCGTTGTCTGTGGCGTGTTTGCTCTTGGCGAATATATCGCTGACAATTTTTTGCAAGATCCGCCCGAAAATACTTGACAAATCGAAAAAAGGCGGGCAGCCGCAATCCGGCAATTCGGACATTTACGACTTACGATTCACAGAAATTTCTAAGGATTGAAGCGGCATTTCATGCCCATGAATGTCAGACCCTCATGGTAGATTGACCCCGTAAGCAAACGAAAGGAAAACTCATGATTCACATTCACACCGTTACCGCCATCGAAACAACCCCACGCGACCCCGACACCATGTACGGCACATGCGTGGATTGCTTTGAGGCTGTTTATTCATTCTTTATTGAATCCGATGATGACCGCTTAGGCACATGGTCACAGTGGCGCGAGATTTATGGCGACCTCTGACCGATGTCAGACCCCTGTGCTAGATTCATCTCACAAACAAACGAAAGGACACGCCATGAGCGCGATGAAGACAATCTACACGCAACTTCAAATCTGGGGCATTAGCCCTGAAAATGCAACCGCCGAAGAACTTAGCGCGGCGTTTCATGTGTGCTTTACCCTTGACTATGCTCACGGTGGTTGGGCATAGGGTGTCAGACCCCTATGCTATGCTCTCCCCATACCCGATGAAAGGACAACTAATGAAACTTCAAACTTGGACTTGCGCGAACGGCTGTGGCTCATGGACTACTGAGGTTCCTGAGTGCTTCCAATACAACGGCGCAGAGGTTCTCTGCGTTGGTTGTACCGTAGATGTCAATTTCTCTAAGGCTATGGCGTTTGCTATGTCAGACGCCTATGCTACACTCTGACCAACCAACCGAACGAAAGGCTAACTAATGGAAATCTACTTCTTCTCTCACGACTACAAGGGCTTCATGCTCACCGCCAACGACTTTGAGTTGTGGCTATCTGCGCGTTCCCTTGTTGTGCTTGCGAGCGTTGCGCTTGTTGTTGTCGCGTTGCGCCGTGTCAAGAAGGTGCGTGGTCTCTGATGATGACGCGCAAAGACTACATCGCAACCGCTTCCATCTTGGAAAGTGTGAAAGATGAAATGCCAAAGCATATTCACTTTGTGCTTGTTGATAGATTCGCACAAATGATGGAACAGGATAATCCGCGCTTTGACGCAAAGCGTTTCTTTGAGGCAAGCGGAATGCCCTTGTAAATAAAGGGAAATCTCCTGCCCCCGGAAACCCTTATAAATAAAGGGGATTCTGGGGTGCGGGCAGCCGCTTCACCGACAGGAAGCGGCTTACGATTACGACCTATGTCTGACCCCTGTGCTAAGGTCAAGCCATGACAAAAACAACAGCACCTGAATTTGTTACTGCCCACCTTGATGAAATGGAGTATGCCTACATGAATCAAAATTTCGTTTCCGTCACCCTGTCCTGCGATTTCTGCCCCAACACTTGGGAGTTTGATGCACCTGCGGATTGGAATCCCACGCCCGATGCCGAATTGGTGTGCGAGTCCTGCGCTGACGAGTGGACTTGGTTCGATGCTTCCGGTGAAGATGCCTACCTTGATTCCTATTGGGAGTCTATGTATGAGTAATCCGTGCGTGGGGGCTTGACAAAAGCCCCCACCTGCGGGCAGCCGCTTTTATTAATAAAAGCGGCTTACGATGATTAGTGTCAGACCCTAATGATATATTTTACCTACATCAACGAAAGGACATCTCATGTATGAGGTAATTGCTAACGAAAACTGTGGTCTTTGCCATGGTTCTGGAACTTGGTTTTTTGCCATTAGTGAGGATGACTATGGCAAGGACATTTGCGATTGTATAGAGTTGGTTTGGGTTTCCTAAAATCCCGCCGAAAGGCGGGCAGCCGCCCCTTGACTTGGGCGGCTTTACGACTGTCTGACCCCTATGCTAAGGTATCCCTATGAACATGACACCACTTGCCTCTGTTGAGATTGACTTCACCGATTCGTTTATCAACTACCAGAATCTTACCTATTCCGCCACTAACGCGCAGGTGGAACAGGCTACGCAATGGTATGCAGACGCGGAAATCATCGCGCACGAAATGGTTAGTATCTTTGCCTCGCGTGGCATTGACGCTAACATTGAGCAATGTGCCTCTATTATTAGCGCGTTCTCACCTCGCCAGCGTTGGTCACGCAATGTAGTGCAAGCGTTAGAGTTTGCTCACGGTGGCAAGCCTGCCGGACTTTCTAACAACCTACGCATGGCTGAGAATGCTCTAACTATGGGATTTGACGCATTGCGCGGAATGAAAACTAATAACTTTGCGCGAGCGATTGCTGGCGATGAAGACGCGGTGACAATAGATGTGTGGATGATGAAAGCCGCAGGTCTGACCATTGACTCACCTAATAAGACTCAATACCGCGAACTAGTCAAGGCTGTCAAGGATACTGCAATGATTGAAGGGCTTACCCCTCGCACCACCCAAGCCCTGATTTGGATTGTCTATCGGGGTTCGGCTATCTAAGCCCTGTCGAAAGGCGGGCAGCCGCCCCTTGCAGGGGGCGGCTTTACGAGTGTCAGACCCCTGTGCTAGTATTTGACCATGAGCAGAACACACAAGAGCGCAGCCTCTCCACAGCAACTGAAAGCCCGATTGGAACTACGCCGTTCCAATGCGGCAGGAACACACAAGACCGCTAAATCCTACACACGCAAGACCAAACACAAGAAGGGGTGGGAATAATGAACGCATGGGACATTGTTGGATACACACATAATGGAGATGTGTATTGTGCCGACTGTGGTGAAGATGTTTATGCAGGTATGCCCGAAGATGAAGGAGAGGCTAGTGTAATCTTTGCCTCTGATGAAATCCCTGCCGATTGGTTATGTATGTCATGTGACCTAATATTGTCAGACCCCTATGATAGTGTTATCTCACCAACAAACGAAGGAGCATGATGAAAGAGTACGAGTTTCAGGGTACATTCACCTATGTTGTGCAGGCTGATTCACTTGATGAAGCCCGTGAACGCCTAGACGACGATTTGGGAAGTGTCGTGTGGGGCTACAGAGTGGAGAACACTTATGAGTAACCTATTCTACTTTGCATCTGACGGCAGTTATGGTCAGTGGGATGAACTTGCAGTGCTGGTAGATGTTTCTGAATGGTCAAATGAAGATTGGCAAGAGATTGAGGAAGCAGGAGATTCATTCCGAGCCTCCATTGCCTACCGCATCGCTATGGAACACCGACTACGCAGGGAGTCACCCTTCTAGGGTGGCCCTTGCGGGCAGCCGCGTCGGATCGTCGCAGCTCTTTACGATTACGAGTACCCCGATGTAACCCTTGTCAGACCCATGTGCTAATATGTGCATACCTACCAAGAAGGAGAAACATGGGATACACAAGTTTGTCAGACATGATTGAAAATGACTTTGACTTAGATACTGTATTGAGTTGGCACTTGCAATCTAATCACTACCCCCCGGTTCCATTGACAATGATTGAGCCTTGCAAGGCTGCATTAGAAGCCTATTGGGAAGATGAGTCTGACAGACTTATCCCCCTGCCCGACCCGATTACATACAAGGGCATGGACTCTGCCCCTGCGTGGGCTATTATTCAACAACACCACCTAGACCCTTGGTGCGAGGGGGATGACGAGTAATGTCAGTCCCTTGTGCTAAGATGTGGCTACAACAACGATTGGAGAGTATGAAGTGACTAGTGTTTGGGCTATTCTCGCAGAGTGGGGTATCACTAATCCCACCGAAGACGACATTTGGGAAGCCATTGCCGAACTTGACGGACACAAACTTGACTACTACGCGGATGGAGATTTGACAGAGTGGCTCTGACAATTTGGACACATTGTGATTCCTGCACAGAATTGGGCGATTGCGGAGTTTTCTACGCCTATGGCGATACTTTCTATTGGTGCGTAAATTGTGATGAGGTGGGAGAATGAAAAAACTAGCATTGACACGCCCCAAGGTATCTGATGTGACCGGCTGGGATTTAATTGTCACATCCTCACGCGATGGTGATTGGCGTGGAAGATTGCCGGGAACTGTAGAGATTTACCTTGCAGAAAATTACTATGACTATTTTAAAGTAGTAACCTATGAGGGTGCAGGTGCTAATAAGAAAATTAAATATTTCTTTGGCGAGAGGGCTTGGATGTTAGCACAGAATCATGCTCATGATTTTGGATGTTATGTTATTTTGTAAAATCCCGCCGAAAGGCGGGCAGCCGCCACCCTGCATGGGGCGGCCTTACGATGTCAGACCCCCATGCTAGTATTCACCTATCAACCTAACGAAAGGAACACCATGAAGCACGAACTTCAACTCACTGCCCCCTTTGTTGTCACGATTGACGACGAAACTCCACTAGGTGCTATGGCTATGGAAATCTTTGCTATTGACCCACTTGCCGTTGCAAAGAACATCATGGCTTCTACTCTGCTCACCGATGAGTTTGATGAATACATGAACTACATGAACAAGCGTGGCGACGATTCATCACACGCAATCTTTGTAGCCCTTGACACGGCTGCCTTTATCTGATAGACTCCCACTACCTACCAACGAAAGGAAATCCTAATGGGTTTGGATATGTACCTTCATGCAGAGAAATACATTTCTCGTAATGACTACAACTCTTTTGACCGAGAGACTATGGACTTCCCCCCGACTAATCCGTTGTTTGATACTTTGATTAGTGCTACCGAGTCTGAAAACCTTATTGACAAGGCAGATTGGACGGGTATCAAGGTGGAAATCCCTGTCGGCTATTGGCGCAAGGCTAATGCTATTCATGGCTACATTGTGCAACAGCATGCCGGTGGCGTCGATGAATGTCAGCGTATTCAACTTACCGCCGAAGACTTGCGCGTATTGCGTGATTTGTGTCTTGAAGTTATCAATCATCATCATGACGGCGGTTCTACTGCTATGGCAGAAAGTATTCTTCCTACTTCTCAGGGTTTCTTCTTTGGAAGTTATGCGTATGATGAATACTACTACCAAGACCTGCGACACACTATTGACATTTGTAATCGCGCTCTAAGTGAGTCAGATTGCGATTACTTCATCTATCAGGCTTCATGGTAAGGTAGGTGAGTAAAGAGTTTGGGGTCTCTCTAAAAACCCCGCTCCGCGCCATTAGCTCAGTTGGTAGAGCTGCGGACTTTTAATTCGTAGGTCGTAGGTTCAAGTCCTACATGGCGCACTACAGTACAGGTAAAGGCTATTTATCTGCACTGTAGTACATGACGGCGGGCAGCCGTGTATGATACATATCACACTTTACGATTACGGAAAACCCCGTTTTGGGCTTGACCAATGTCAGTCCCATATGATAAGGTATGCACATAACAAAACAAAGGCTCTATGGTGTAAAGGTTCGCACATCACCCTGTCACGGTGAAAGTGGGGGTTCGATTTCCCCCTAGGGTCGCAAGGGTTGTCAGACCCCTGTGGTAAGATGTGCTTATCACAACAACAATGAAAGGAAGCATAATGGCTATCTCTCTCACGAAAGCCCCGACAGTTGGCTCGCTGTTCACTACTCAGAAATCCGGAATGCTTGGTACCGTTCAGGAAGTAATTCAGAACGCCAATGGCTCTTTCCGTGTCCGCTTGACAGTTGATACTGTCAATGGCAAGGAAGACCGCTGGACTACTGTAAAGTAGTCTAGTGTGGGTGGGGGATATGCGACCCAAACGACTCGCTTCCCCCACCCATTGTCAGACCCCCATGATAAGATAATCCCATAACCCACTAACCGAAAGGCTAATTATGTATCAAGACTCTCAAGTTACTACACCGCTGGTATTTGACCGTAGTGCCACGATTGTGATTGCAGACCGCGCTATGGAATTCAATGACACAAATTATGGCAAGTCCGTTGAGATGACGGCTGAAGACATTTCTAATAAATTGCGTAGTGGCTATCTTCACAATAGAAACTATGAGGCTAGGACTAAGCAGATTTCATCTGCTATCTCTGCGATTAGAGATACCGCTGCCGAAACCGATAACGAGGAACTGATTGAGTTTTTGCAGGAACTTGCTGACATTCTCAACATCACTCTTACTAAGAGTTATCGCGTAGCGCTTTCTTTTTCTGCTTATGCAGAAGTTGAATTGCCGCTTGGCACTGATTCTGACGAAATTACCTATGACGATTTTGAAATTGAATTGTCATCAAGCAACTCTGATGTAGAGTTGAGAGATTGGGAATTATCTGATTCTCAAATTGACTACATAGAGCCTATCGAATAGGGGTCATGGGGTGTGGGGCAGACTGGTCATCTGCCCCACACTGCGGCGACCCGCTTTCAAAATAGCTCTTTTACGATTACGATCAAGTAATCCAATGTTATGAGTGTCAGAGGGGTATGCTATGCTACGCATACCAACAAAAGAAAGGTTAGACCGTATGAAACTACCTGAGCGAATAAATGTAATGCGTGTTGTCTCTTATGATGTTCCCGCGATTGTTCAGGACATAAAGAATTGTGAACTTATCAATCATGGGCTGGAACTTACCGATGATGAAGTCCCACTTGCTGAAGTATTGCTTTGGATTGAGGATTGGGTGGAAGAAGACTTTGGAACACTTGATGGTCTTATCTATCAAGACGAGAATGGGGAGGAACTGTGAGCATGATCCTAGATACTCTCGTTGCCACATACACCAATGGTGAACGCTATGCCGTATGTGTTGAATGTAAAGACGCAATGGTTAGTGTTATTGAACATGGAGATGAAGGATGGATTTGTGATTCATGTGAGGAATTGTTGTTCGGGGCTATTGACTAATGTCAGTACCCTATGCTATGATGCGCCTATCAACTACTAAGGAGAAATGATGAGTGAACTAATCCAAATCCGCCAAATCTTTCAACGCACCACCGATTTCCAAGATGTGATTGAAATGGAGAAAGAATGGTATGACAAGTTTGTAGCGGAGTATGAAGCAAAACATGGCAAATCGCCGACACCACACGATGTTTGGAACGCGGCGATTGACGAGGGCTATGACTATGAAACTGAATGGTCTGAGCCGGATTGGAATAATGAAACTGTTACTGATTGTTGGATTGGAAACGATAGTCGTGGAGTATAATTGGTTACTATTGCTTGGAGGCTTTCTTATTGCTTCCCCCCTTATTGCTTTCATAGTAATGTCAATCAAATCTGAGATTGAAGAGAGATTGTATTGGCGGAAAGAGATGAAGAAATCTCTCACTATGTCAGACCTGTATGCTAAGATACACCTATCAACTACTACTAAGGAGTAAAAGTGCCAAACTGGGTATCAAACGAACTGACCATCAAGGGTTCCGCCGCTGAACTTGATGTATTCAAGCATGAGATGGCTGAGCCTTACACCACCAAACACTTTGACATTGTTTCTGATGGCGAGGGTGGGTGGAAGAAAGAGCAGCGTGAGAATGTTCATGAGTCCGACCTGTCATTCTGGAACGCTATTGCACCTACCGACCTTGAAGCCTACTATGACGAGCATGAGCATCCCAGAGGTGAGCGTACCTCCGAGGAGATTTGGCAGGACATTGCAGAGGGTTTCCGTACCGGCATGGATTGGTACAACTGGAATGTTCGTAACTGGGGTACTAAGTGGGATGCATGTAATGTGAATTGCGTAGACACCACTAACGAGTATGATGGTAGCCAATTGCACTACACCTTTGACACCGCTTGGTCTATCCCCGAGCCTGCCATGATTGCCATGTCTGAGAAGTATCCCAATCTACGCTTTTATCTCTACTCCATAGAAGAGCAAGGGTGGGGTGCTGAGATTGTGTTTAGCAAAGGCGGCGGTAAGATAATCAAAGAGTGGGACATTCCTGACTCTCACCAAGAGAACATGGATGTTTGGGACTATTGCTGGAAGTGCGAAAATGACCCCGAAGATTTGTTTGACGATTGCCCACAGCCGGACTTGACGGAAATTACCGAAAGTGGTAATGTAGTGGTATGAAACAAGAACGAAAACCACAAAAGAAAAAATCCAAGGGCAGGTCTTGGAACACTAACCGAGATTTTGAAAAACCTATCAAGGGTAGCGAAGGCTACAAGAAACCTAAATACAAAGATTGGGAAAAGTGATGATTGT
>Ga0214923_10004150_pt1 | contig 17706 bp, 17 predicted proteins | sample LL1510_MetaG_FD_177993 | JGI IMG/M metagenome (GOLD analysis project Ga0214923, IMG submission 177993) | Freshwater microbial communities from Lake Lanier, Atlanta, Georgia, United States - LL-1510 | ecosystem: Environmental > Aquatic > Freshwater > Lake | place: USA: Georgia | collected... | reverse complement strand
TTGAGCAGATGAAAGAGGCTTTCTCGGATCTTGTCGAGAAACGAGCCTTCATTCAGCGGGCGGTGCTCGCCGAGGAGGAGCAGTTTTTCAAGACGCTTGATCGAGGTCTTGGACTTCTCGATGAAGAGCTGAAAAAGCTGGGTGACCAGAAGACCCTCTCTGGCGCGGTCGCTTTCACCCTCTACGATACCTTCGGGTTTCCTCTCGATCTCACCCGCACCATTTGCGATGAGCGTGGAATCGCGGTCGATGAGAAGGGGTTCGAAACCCACATGGAAAAGCAGCGCGAAGAATCGCGCAAGCACTGGAAGGGCACGGGCGACGAGGTGCTCTCGGCCGAGTGGTACCAGCTTTCGGACCAGCTCAAAAAAGCCGGCAAGCTTCCCGAATTCGTGGGTTATGAACACCTCGAGTCCAGCGGAGAGACGCTAGCCGTGATTCCGTCCCAAGCGGCCGATGGCTCCTTACTGACCTTGGCGGTGTTCTCGAAGACGCCTTTCTATGGAGAATCAGGCGGACAGACCGGCGATCGCGGACGCGTGAAATCCGCAAAAGGCGATTTCGAAGCCGAAGTGGTCGATGTGCAGCGACCAGTACCCGAACTCATTGTTGCGCACTTGAAGCCGCTGAAGGGAATCCTCAAGGTGGGTGATCAGGTCATCCAAATCGTGGAATCGGATACTCGCGCGCTCACGGCCCGAAACCACACGGCTACTCACATGCTCCAGTGGGCGCTCCGCTCGGTGCTTGGCAATCATGTGAAGCAAGCGGGGTCGCTCGTGACGCCTGAACTTTTGCGATTTGATTTCTCCCACTTCCAGGCCCTTGCTCCTGAAGAGCTTCAAAAGGTCGAGAATCTCATCAATGAGAAAATCTGGCGCGGGGATGCCGTAAAAAAGCAGGTCATGAATAAGGACCAGGCGATCCAGGCGGGTGCAATCGCATTCTTCGGCGAGAAGTATGGCGATGCGGTCCGGGTCGTGTCGGTGGGTGACTACTCAACCGAACTTTGTGGAGGCACGCACGTCGACCAAAGTTCGGATATTCACCTCTTCAAGATTGCATCCGAAGCGGGGATTGCCGCCGGAGTTCGGCGGATCATCGCCTACACCTCGAAAGGCGCATTTCAATACCTTCGCGATCAAGATCAAAAACTCAAGGCCCTGCGGGACCAAGTGAAGGCTTCATCGGTCGATGAAATCGGAAACAAGATTGATCGCATGGTGGAGGAGCAGCGCGAGCTCAAGAAGCAAATCGAAAAACTTCAAGCTGCCCAACAGGGAGCCGAGATCGAGGAATTGCTCAAGGCTGCGAATGAGTCCTCGGGAGTGAAGGTGATCGCGGGTATGGTGGAACCTGCTTCTGATGGCATGAAAAAACTCCGTGAGATGGCGGATCGCCTGAAGCAAAAGGAACCCGCCAGTGTCTCGATCCTTGGAATCCGCGAAGTGAATGAAAACGGCGAAAAACCCTTTCTTGTAGTTGCTGTCGGCGCCAAGGTGAGCGGAGTGCATGCGGGCGAGATCATCAAGGGATCGGCCGACAAATTCGGAGGCAAGGGCGGCGGTAAGCCCGACTTTGCGCAGGCCGGAGGCACCCGAGCCGCGCACATCCAGGCAGCCATCGATGCCGCAAGAGGAATGGTCCTGGAAAAGCTCGGGCGGTGAGCATGCGGTTTTTCAGGACGCCCCTGCTTCTTTTGATGATCGCGGTTTTTGGATGCACGCGAAAAGATGCAGAGTATGCCAACGTCCTGAGGGTTCCGGTAAAGGCCGATCTCAAAACGCTTGATCCTGCGAATGCCTATGATGAAGTCAGCCTCGACATTCTTCCCAATGTCATGGAATCACTGCTTCAGTATCGGTACCTTGATGAGAACATGGTGCTCGAACCGCTTCTTGCCGAGTCGATGCCGGAGGTTTCGAAGGATGGTCTCACTGCCCGGGTGAAGATCCGCCGGGGAGTTCGGTTTCAGGATGATCCCTGCTTTCGCGCGAATGGGGGCAAGGGACGGGAGCTCAAGGCTCGGGATTTCATTTTTGCCTTCAAGAGGCTTGCCATTCCCGCGATCCAGTCGCAGGGGGCCTGGATTTTTCAGGAGCGAGTGGTCGGATACAAGGAGTTTGAGACGAAACTCAAGGATCGTTCGGGCGAGGAATTCAAGGCTGCATTCGAGGATCCGATTGCGGGTCTCACCGCTCCCGATGATTACACCCTCGAGTTCAAGTTCACCCGACCCTATCCTTTGCTGAATTATATCCTTGCGATGACCTTCACAGCTCCGGTGCCGCGCGAGTCTGTCGAGACTTATGGAGATCGCGATGGCAACTTGCGCGACCATCCGATCGGGACCGGCCCCTTTCTTCTGAAGAGTTGGGAGCCGGGCCGCAGAGTCGTCCTCTCTAGAAACTCGAATTTTCAGGGCACCTTTCCGTCTGAGGGTTCGCCGTCCTCGCGGACCCGGGGTCTCCTGGGGGATGCCGGAAAACCCATTCCGTTCTTGGATGGGGTTTCTTTTGAAATCATTCCTGATGAATCAGTGAGAATGGCTCGGTTTCAGAAACGGGAGCTTGATCTGTTCGAGATCATGAAGGACTCGGCCAAAGCTTGGATTCTGGATTCGGGACGGCTTAAGGAAGAGTGGAATGGAACCGGCGTGCAATTGGACACTGAGAACTCTCTTGTGGAGTACTATGTCAGTTTCAATGTGAAAGACCCGGTGTTGAAGAACAAGTACCTGCGTCAGGCCATTTCGAGCGCGATCGACCGCAGTCGATGGATCGAGGGCTTTGAGAAGGGCCGGGGGATTCCTCAAGATCAGCTGGGACCTCCCGGTTTGATGGATCGCTTGCCCGAAGCGAAGGTGAAATACGATTTCAATCTTGAGCGGGCCCGCCAGCTTTTGGTGAAAGCCGGATATCCGGAGGGTAAGGGATTGCCGGTCCTGAATTTCGACTTTCGGGGATCTGAGAATGTGCATCGTGAGTTGGGCGAGATGTTCGTGCAACAGTTGGGCATGATCGGAATCCGCGTGAATCCGGTGCTGAACAGTTTTCCCGCCTACCTCGAGAAGGCAAAACAGGGAAAGATGCAAATCTCGCTCGGAGGTTGGACCTTTGATTATCCCGATGTGGAAAATGGATATCAGCTTTTGCACGGCCCTAACCGAGCCCCGGGTCCGAATGATTCGAATTGGGAAAACCCAAAATTCGACGAACTCTATTTGAAGATTGCATCGACGCCTCCCGGAGCACCGGGGCGTCAGGAATGGGTCCGACAGGCGGAATCGCTCATCCAAGAAGAGGTGCCCTGGGCCTATGGGTACTTCCTGAGAGTCGCCTTCTTGACCCAGCCTCGAGTCAGGAATCACCACACGGTTCTGGTAATCCAGAATAAATACAAATACTTAAGAATTGAGCCCTGATCTTCAATTCTGGGCTAAAGCTGTGTCCGGATTGACCCGATACGATAGGTGAGGAAGGGCTGTGCCTCTTCCATGGAGATGAACATGGGCATGGAGATGAACATGGGTTGGATGAAGTTTGGACTGCTCGTCGGATGGATCGCACTCGGGTGGACCGGACTTGGAGTCGTTGGCTGGGGTGAGAAATCCTATGCCGCGGAATACAGTGTTTACGAAGTGTTTCGTGCCATTGACCTCGGAGAGAGCGACCGACAGCCGCCCAAGGAAATCTTCATCAACATGGGTTCCGTCCAAGGGGTGAAAAAGGGCAGTGTGCTCGATGTTTACAGAAAAATTTCGAGCTTCGACAACCTTGCAGAAAAACTTGCGGGTGAACACGTGGTTCCTGTGGGTCGGATCAAGGTGATCCATGCCGACGAAAAAACAGCAATCGCGCGGATGGATCGCTTCGTCTCCCTGGAGCAAGAGCCCGCGCTCTTGCCCCAGTCCATCATGATTGGAGACTTGGTTCGACTCTCGAACTGACTCAGTTCGGAGCTTCTTCGATGGTCATGACCGAATCCTCGGTCGCATCCGCCTGAGACTCGTTTGCCTGGCTTGCTTTGCGATGCAGAAAATTCACCCGATCGGCATGGATCTCGTGAATGAAATGCATTTCGCCTTCTTCATCCTGGTATTTCCGGACACGGATTCCGCCTTCCAGAAAGACCGCCATCCCCTTCTTCAGCTCCTCATTCACTTTTTCTGCGGGCTTGCCCCAGGTGACGATCCGGTGCCAAGTGGTTTCGCTCTCGTTCCGGGAGCGGTGCCAGGTTTCGGTTGCCAGACTGAACTGGCTCACGGGCGTGCCGTTTTTGGTGAAACGCAGGATCGGGTCGTTCCCGAGGCGTCCTAACAACATGACTCGATTGATGTCCCTCATGAAAATTCCTTTCTATTTTGAGGTTGTTTTCAAACGGGGGGATTGCGATTGTTGTGCCAATGAATCCATCACTGAGGCCGGGCTTTGGGATCGGTGGGCAAACGGCCCGCACCCTTTCTTCCCCCGCAGCATCGAACCTTATTTCGGGCTCCGATTTGAGCAGCCTCCCGGAGACCGCCCTTCATGAATACTGGATGGAGCGGGCTTTGCTCGAGGCGATGGAGTCGAACGGACTTTCGCAGCCGAATCCAGCGGTGGGTTGTGTGCTCGTTCAAGAGAGCCGCGTGATTGCGAGGGGCAGCACCCGGGCCTGGAAGCACGAGCATGCCGAGCGGGTCGCATTTGAAAACCTGGATCCCGCTGCGGACTTGGCTCGCACCACCGCTTATGTCACCCTCGAGCCGTGTTCGCATCAGGGTTTTCAGCCTCCCTGTGTGGATTTGCTTTTGCGCTCGCCGATTCCAAAAATCGTGATCGCTGTTGAGGATCCGGACCCTCGAGTGAAGGGGGCTGGGATTCGGAGGCTCCGGGAAGCCGGCAAAGACGTGAGGGTCGGAGTGCTCGAAAACGAGGCTCGGGCGTGGAATCTGAACTTTTTTATCTCGAAGAAGCTCGGGCGGCCGGCGTGGGGGGCGAAGTGGGCGCAAACGCCTTCAGGCAATCTGTGCGATGCAAACGGTCACTCAAAATGGATCACCGGTAAGACTGCCCGTGCCCATACCCACTGGCTCCGGCAGAAGTACGATGCCATCGTCGTGGGAGCTCAAACTTTTCTGATGGATCGTCCCGCCCTTACGGTACGCGACTGTGCACTTCCTCATCACCGTAACCCCGAGAGGTTCGTCTTTGATCCGAAGGGGCGGACCCTCGATTTGCCGATTGCCGAAAGAAAGGGATTCAAAATCCTGGTCTGCAAGTCTGAACTCGAGGCGCGGGGGTGGCGCCCGGATCTGAAGAAAACGGATGGGATCGTCCCTGTTCCAGTACAACCCGACGACCCCTCCCTTTGGCTCGCCTTTCGGATTGCGCTTGAGTCCACTCCTTTTGAGAAACCTTTGCAAAGCATCATGGTCGAAGGCGGACCGGGCCTCTTGAACGGGCTCTTCAAACACGACCTTTTTGATGTGGTACATCGATTTACCGGAAAATCCGAGTTCGCATCCCGGTCGGATCGCTACCGCCTCGACTGGCAACCCACTCAAGGGTGGCTGGGGCTGTCTCAGCAAGATTTTTCGGGGGATCTCTTGCACGAATTTGAAAAAAAGGTTTAAATATCGGCTATTAAACCTAGGAGATTACAAAAATGATGAAGAAGTGGGCCTTCGTGCTCTTGTCCGCGACCCTCGTGTTCTCAGCCTGTTCCAAGAAACCTGCCCAAGAAGAAGCTTCTCTTCCTTCTGCAGCGAACGCCGATGAGACCATGGGCGATTCCGATAGCGGCAAGGCAATGGGGCTTCAGACCGTCTATTTCGGTTACGATGCTTACACTCTGAACTCCGAAGCAAAGACCATCCTCAAGGCAAACGCCCAAATCATGAAGGATAAGCCTTCGATCAAGATTCAAGTCGAAGGCCACTGTGATCAGCGCGGCGGGATCCAGTACAATATCGCTCTTGGCGAAAAGCGCTCCAATTCAGTGAAGAAATTCCTGATGGATCAGGGAATTGCTAAAGATCGCATCTCGGTCATCAGCTTCGGAAAAGAGAAGCCGGTGGATCCTGCCGAGAACGAAGCCGCCTATGCGAAGAATCGCCGAGGCAATTTCGTGGTGACCTCTCGCTAAAATGGTTTTTTTGATTCTGAAAAGGGGGCTGCTGCTGGCCCCCTTTTTTTTCATCGCTTGTTCCGTGACTGCGGTTCGTCCCTCTCAAGAGATGTCGGACATGGAAGTCAGCATGAAAGCGGCCCAAGAGGTGAATGCCGATCTCCTGGCCCCCGAACTCTATCGTCTTGCCCATGAGACTGCGCTCATGGCGCGTCGGGAGTATCGCCTTAAGAATTTTCTCGAAGCCAAAAAATTCGCCGAAGCCGCCCGAGGCCATGCCGAGCGGGCCGAGTTTGAGGCGATTCGCAATGGAGCGAAACGCGAGGCGATTCCTACAGATCCGCTCGCAGAACCCTCCTATGCGCCAGAGCCCATCGCGACTCCGGAGCCTCTGTCGGGTGAGGGCTCTTCAAAAACAGACAATGGCCAGGCTCCGGCCGCTCCCCAGCCCCCCTCCAAATGATCGCGATTTTTGCCGGATAGGGGCACCGCACCCCGGTTCTTGTGTTTGAAATTATTCGAAAAAGTGAGAGGATCCCGCCATGAAGTCATGGATTGTGATGAGTGTTTTCCTGTTCCCCGGACTTGGGGCGTGTGTCACCACCCGGGATGAATTGAATCGCCAAAAGGGAGCTGCTGCAGAACTGGATGGGGTTCCGGTGAAGAGCGAAGATCTTTCGAAGTCTGCACCGAAGTCGTCTGCGCCCATCACTCCTGCGCCAGAAACCGCGGCCCCCGTGACGGCTCCCGCCCCGGCAAGCTCGCCTGCTCCGGCGGATGCCTCAGTGAAAGCGCCGCAGCCCAAGACAGATCCGACTACTCTGAGTGAGGACGAGCTTCGAGCAGAATTGGCCAAGACCAGTGGCAGGGTTGAAGAGCTCGAGCATGAGCAGGCGCTCAAGGAAAAGACCAGTGCTGAAGAATTGAAAAAGGCCCAGGAGCGAATTGAAGCGCTCGAAAAGCAATTGAAGGAGCTCACTCCCGAAACCGTATCGGTGCCTGCGGGAAAGACTCCATTCGAAGCCGGGAAAGACGCATTCCTCGCAGGCAAGTGGGATGAGGCCATCACTTTTCTTTCGCAGTTTCTTGCCAATCAGGAATCCGGCAAGCAGGTAGAAGAGGCCACCTTCCTCCGGGGAGAGTCCCACTTCAAGAAGCTTCAATACAACAAGGCGATCCTCGATTACTCGAAATTCCCCGAACGGTTTCAGAAGTCTTCCTTCCATCCCAAGGCACTCTTGAAGATTGCCGAGAGCTTCGAGGCCACCGGACGCAAGGACGATGCGAAGGTGTTTTATTCGGACTTGGTCGAGAAGTTTCCTAAAACCGCTGAAGGCAAAATCGCAAAGAAGAAGTTGAAGAAATAAGAATGGGGCTGATTCTCGGAATTGAAACCTCCTGCGATGAGTGCAGTGCCTCGGTATTGATGCACGAGCGGGGGGTGTATTCTCCGCTGTCGGTCAGCACTTTTTCGCAGATCGAGTTGCACCAACCTTACGGAGGGGTGGTTCCCGAGGTGGCTTCTCGGAATCATCTGGAACAGATAGATCCGGTGATTTGGGATGCGCTTGGACGCGCCAAGGTCGAAGTTGAAGATCTCGATGCAATTGCCGTGACCAATCGCCCGGGCTTGATTGGTGCGCTTCTGGTCGGAGTCACCGCAGCCAAGGCCTTGGCTTATGTGAAACGAAAACCCCTGGTTCCGGTTCATCATCTCGAAGGGCACTTGATGAGTGCATTCCTGAAAAGCCCGAAGCAGGGTACGCCCGAAGTCCTTTTTCCTGCGGTTTTCCTTTTGGTTTCGGGGGGGCATACCAATTTGTATTCGGTAGAATCCGCGCCTGAATCCTGGCCAGCCACTTTGCTCAGGGACGCCCTTGCGGGTTCTTCGATGGATGATGCAGCGGGAGAAGCATTCGACAAATCGGCAAAGATTTTGGGATTTCCTTATCCTGGGGGCAAATGGATCGACGAAGAAGCCCGAAAGGGTGGGAATCCGTCTGCGTTTGATCTGCCGCGGGGACTCAAGCAAAAAGACTCTCTCGCGTTTTCTTTCAGTGGACTCAAGACTGCGGTGGCGTTGCTGGCCCAGCGGCTGGGTAAGGAGGGGGTTTTGGAGTCGGCCCTACCGGACGTTTGCGCAAGCATTCAAGAGGCGATCATCGACCCCATGGTCCGCAAGTCGCTTCTGTTGCAGAAAATGAAAGGCGCAAAATCCATCGTTGTGGTGGGCGGGGTTGCCGCGAACTCAAGATTGAGAGAGCGGTTCCTCAAGGAATCTCCGGTGCCGGTGATTTATCCAGATCTTCAATATTGCACCGATAATGCAGCCATGATTGCGGCCGCGGGTGCGGTTCGTTTCGCACAAGGCTACGGACTGGATTCGTCCGCGTTCCTCAAGTTGAACGCCTTTGCGATCGCGGAGCATTGATCATGGCGGCTTTTGACAAGAAAAAGGCATTTGGACAGCACTTCCTGAAAGATCCAAGGGTCATTGATCAAATCATTCATGCGACTTTGCAGGCGGTTACCGCGAATCCTGGAGCTGCGCTCCTGGAGATCGGTCCGGGAAAGGGAGCGATCACCCGCCCCTTGTTGGAGAGGCTTCCCCTCGCGGTTCCTTTTCACCTGGCGGAGCGAGATCGGGAACTGATTGAGTTTTGGTCCGGAGAGTCCCGCGTTGGAACTTTCTTGAAGGGCGATTTTCTGGATCATCCGGACTCCTCGCTTGAGGAGCTCGGAAATGTCGTGGTGGTCTCGAATTTACCCTATTCGGCAGGCACAGCCATTGTGGTCAGGCTTGCGGGCATGGCCGAGCGGATTCCCGAGATGGTGCTGATGTTTCAAGCCGAAGTGGCCAAGCGGCTCTATTCGGGGGCGTCCACTCCTGATCGGGGCAGCCTCACGCTCTTTATACAGAATGAATGGGATGTGGAGCGACTTTGCGAGGTTCCTCCCGCAGCATTTCAACCGCCCCCGAAGGTGATGTCCGAAGTGGTAATCCTCAGACGGAGGGAGCAGCCCCGCATTCCCTTGAAGACCGAAGAAGATCGCAAGGAATGGAACGCACTTCTGCGACTCGCATTCGCCCATCGTCGGAAGATGCTCAAAGGGAATGTCTCGGGGACCCCATGGCAGAGGGCGCTCGAGCTGAGCGGAGTCGATCCCACCCTGCGGGCTGAGGCCCTCGATTGGGATGAGTGGGTGCGTCTTTGGAAGGCAAGAAAGGATCCGGCATGAAATCAAACCATGTGAAGTCAGGAAGCAGGAGTTTCGGGTCGATCGTGAAGATCATGCGCGATCATTTCCTCTCGGGTCTGCTGGTGCTTGCCCCCATTTTCATCGTCGCCTTCGTATTTCAATGGATGTTCGGTGGAATCATGGCCTGGATGGAGGAGGGACCATTTCGGATCTTCTTTCATGATCCGGCCAGCGAGATTGCCGGGATCTTCAGAATTCTGCTGATGTTGGGCGTTCTCTTGGTGGGAATGGTCCTCATTTCGGCGATCGGGCTTTTTTCGCGTCTCTATTTCGGCAAGCGTCTGTTTCAGTGGCTCAAGGAGGGTATCGAGCGAATTCCGTTTTTTGGTGCGATTTATTCTTCCTTGAATCAACTCTTCGCTGCGGTTTCCCCAGAGGGAGGCAAGCAGTTCAATCGAGTGGTCTACGTTGAGTATCCACGAAAGGATGTTTGGGCGGTGGCCTTTGTGACCGGACACGCGACCTTGAAGGGAATTCCACCCGGATACATCAGCATTTTCATTCCGACGGTACCGAATCCGACCTCGGGATTTCATCTGATGGTGAAGGAAGCCGAGGTCATGGACAGCGGACTTCGAGTCGAAGAGGCGTTCAAGTTGATTCTCAGCTTGGGAGTGGCGGTACCGCATGAGTGACGGAGGCGGCGAAAAAATCATCGCGACGAATCCGAATGCGCGTTCCGACTTTTTTCTCGAAGAGGTCGTAGAGGCGGGGATCGCGCTCGTCGGCACTGAAGTGAAGAGCATCCGGACTCAAAGTCCGAACCTCAAGGATTCTCATGTCGAGATCAGCAGCAAGAAGCAGGGCGATCGCCAGTCGCCGCACCTTGAGGCCTGGCTCCTCAATTTTCACATCGCCCCCTATTCCCATGGCAACATTTGGAACCATGAGGCGCGCCGTCCGAGAAAGCTCCTCTTGCATGCCCATCAGATCAAAAAGATGTTTGGCGCCCTCACCCAGGAGGGAAAGACGTTGATTCCGACCCGGGTCTATTTCAAGAATGGGCGGGTCAAGGTTGAAGTGGCCATCGCAAAGGGCAAGAAAAAGGGCGACAAACGCGAAGATGTGAAGCGGAGATCCCAGAATCGCGAGATGCAGCAGGCGCTCAAACAGCGACAAAAGAGAGGATGACCGTGCATGGGAGGGAATCATATGAATCCAACTGAACTCAGGAGCTTTCTCGAACGCCTCCCCAAAGCCGAGCTTAATTTGCATATCGAGGGCTCGCTCGAGCCGGAGTTGATGTTTGAAATCGCCAAGCGAAATGGAGTTCCCATTCGCTTCAAGAACGTAGAAGAAGTCCGGGCTGCGTATTCCTTTCACAATCTGCAGTCCTTTCTCGACATCTACTACGAGGGCGCCCAGGTTTTGCTGAAGGAGCAGGACTTTTATGACCTTACTCGGGCCTATCTGCTTCGCTGCAAGGAAGATCGAGTGGTTCATACTGAGATCTTTTTCGACCCGCAGACCCACACCCACCGCGGGGTCGGGTTCGAAACCGTCTTTCGTGGAATCCATCGGGCCCTCGAGGATGGACGAAAGGAGTGGGGGATCACCTCAAAGTTGATTTTGTGCTTCCTGCGCCACCTTTCTGAAGAGGACGCTTTTGTGACTCTGAAGCAGGCGCTGCCTTTCCAGGAGCACATCCTCGCAGTCGGGCTGGATTCCTCAGAGGTGGGGCATCCTCCTTCGAAGTTCAAGAGGGTCTTCGATGCGGCCCGTGCCGAAGGCTTTCTTGCGGTTGCTCATGCCGGCGAGGAAGGGCCGCCATCCTATATTCATGAGGCACTTGACTTGCTCGGCGTGAAGCGAATCGATCATGGTGTTCGTTCGATCGAGGATTCGGCCCTGTTCGCCCGGATCGTGAAGGAGCGGATTCCGTTGACCGTGTGCCCGTTATCGAACGTGAAACTTCGGGTTTTCAAAACCCTTGCGGAGCACAACCTGAGGCAGCTTTTGGCCGGCGGGGCTTGCGCCATGCTGAATTCGGATGATCCTGCCTATTTTGGTGGCTACCTGAATCAGAACTTCCTAGAGACGGCTTTGGCGCTTAATCTCAGTCGAGCCGAAATCAAAACCTTGGCATTGAATTCAATCGAGGCTTCCTTTTTGGATGAAGAAGAAAAGAAGAAGTGGAGCCTGCAGATTGCTGGAACGGAGTGAATCATGATGGATCGGTCGGTGGCCCAAGTTCGCCTTGCAGGTGCAATCTTCTGGGCAGTGTTTGGTTGGATTGGGTTGGGTTGGGCTCCCCTTTTTGCGGCTGAGCCGCCGCAAGGTCGGCTGCAAAAGTGTGAGGCATCCATCAAGTCATACCTTGCTTATGAAGCGAAGGGGATGAATGTGCTCCATGCGGCGGCTCCTCAGGGTTCTGAAGCTTGTCGGAACGCGGTAGGGGATATTGAGCAGACGACCATATTGATCGCTCCTGAGTGTGGTTCCATTCGGTTTGAATCCTATTCAGGGTCTCTAAAGAGCTCCTTGAGTAAAGTGAAAGATCTGGCGCCAGCAGATACCGTCCTAGAGGTCATCTCAAAGGCTCGCCAAAACTACATTCAGTACATCAAGACTTTTTGCGGAATGAATCCACCTCCTGCAGGGGTGAGTCAGGACGCTGCAGATTGTTCTTGGTTCATTGAAATCCAGATGAAGCCCTTCAAGAGTCTGAATTCTGAGTTTTATTTGTTAGCCTTAGATGCACCTCGGATTTGCTATCAAAGACTCGAGGAAATTAAACGGGCTAAGTTTCAGATTCCTGAGGGGTGCCGCCGGTATACCCTTGAGAGCTTTCCGGGTCAGGCAGCGAAGAACCAGATGCTCGAATTTTTGGCAGACTCCATTCGAGCCCCCGCACCCAGCGATCTGGTGGCAGATGTGATGAATAGGGTTCGTGAGAAGGCGTTACAGGACCTCCGGACGATTTGCGATCGGCGTCGAAAGTGACTCCCAATTGAAACTGGACTTTACCCCCTGAAACCCATATAAATGGACCCCTATGGCACGCGTTACGATTGAAGATTGTTTGACCAATGTTGAAAATATGTATGAACTCATCCACTTGGCCACTCGGCGGTCACGCCAGTTGTTCAAGGGTGCGGACGTCCTGGTCAAGTCGAAGAATCGCACCGTGGTCAATTCCCTGCGTGAGATTGCAGCGGGCAAGGTGATTCCTGCCTACAAGGGTGAGGACGAAGGTCCACTCCCGGGCGAGCTCTAAGATTCAGCTCTGTTCATGGATCAAATTGGGGGCCTCCGGTCATGAGATTTGTCGTGCTCATTGTGACGGTGATGGCTCCATTTCTGGGAATTCTGTTGGGGCTAACGTTCCCACTCACGGCACAAGCCTACTTCAAATACGCGCCAAACCGCGATTTGCGAAAACAAGTTGAATCAGAAACCTTCCGAATCCTGCCTCGGGACGAAACCTACGTTTTGGCATTGGATGGAGATTTCTTCAAACCCGTCTTTCTCGATCCTCGAAACCTGGAGTACTACCGTTATGATTTTTATCATGGCAATGGCTACTGGCTCGATTTTCGAGGCGAGTTCAGCCCACTTGAGAATCTCGTCCTCAATCTGAAAACCACCTTCACTCAGGGGACCTCCAGCAATGGCCCTACCTTTGGAACGGTGGTGATTCCGCGGGTAGGTTTGACCTATCGACAGCAGGGATTTTTGGGCTTCGAATGGGAAACCCGCCTAAGTGATATCGATCGGCAGACTTTGGGTGCCGGTTTGTTCATCGAGATGAGGGAGACCGTCGGAGGCTACATCAAGGCCTCGAAAGAGCACTATGACTTAAGGCTCCTCGTCGATGGTACCGGGAGTTTTACGCTTGATGGGGGAGTGGCCGCTCTTGAAGTCATGTACCGCAAGGGACTCTTGGGTGCGACATTGATGATGCTCGAGACCGAGGTGCCCTATGATCCGCCGAAGTTCACGGCGACGCTCTTGAGTCAATCCCGGTTCGAGAATGGCCTGGCATATCGGATCGAACTCGGGGGCAATGAGCGGAACTATGCTGCAATGGCCGGCATGGATTACGAGGTTACTTGGGGTGATCTCACCGTATATGCCAAGCCCCAGTACCGACACTATGGCCGAAAACTCTTTGGAGATTTGGCTGGGGCGATCTCACAGAATTATGTGAGTTACGATCAAAACGACAAACCCTTCACCACTGCGCTCAATATTTTTGCCTATGGGGACAATGTAAATACCTACTCCGGCCAAACCGGCTTTGAATACCGCTTCAATCACTTCTATCGTGCTTATGCGAAAACCGAGCTCTTTTCCTTCCGCTTTCAGGATCGCTCCGAGGTCAGCGGAATCTTCTATCGGGCAGGTTTTCGATTCTTCCCCTTCAAGAATCGAGAGGATGAGTTTGGCGTGCTGATGGGCAACCAGTACCTCATCGCCTCAACGCTGGTCGATGGAACCAGGGCGTTCTCTCCCCCGGATCAGGTCGATCTCGAGAACAAGCCGCTTTTCATGCAGCAGACTTATTGGATGGTCAATTTCTCGATCAAGCTTTGATTCAGCGGCAGTAGTGACGGGTGACGGGATTTCCGCAGAATCCCTTCAAGTTCCGAATCAATGCTCCCATTTCGGAGTCGTTTTCCGGGCTGATTCGAACCTTGCCCAGAAGTGAGGATCGATCGGTTGCTTCAGGGGTATCTTTGATTTCGTGCCATTGCGGATAGTGCAGCTCACGCTTGCCGGTAGCTGCATTGAACCGGATTTCAAGGAACTTGGGAGATTGAATCAAGTCCGAAAAATAAAAATTGATGTCCCAGATCTCAATGCGACCCGTTCCGTCCGGATTGAGCTTCACTCCGTTCGCGATGACGGAGTGAACATCGAGAGAGCCTCCGAATCTCTTTTTGGAGTCAGCCGAAGTGAAAAGAATCTTGGGCAATTCACCCCGGTTCAGACGCATCCGTAAACCCCTGAGGAGTTGGTCGATCTCCCCCTCATCGAGCTCATCTGTAGAGGAGAAGAATGTGCCCAGGCTTCCGAAAGAGATCGCGCGACTTGCCCAAGCCTCGGTGGTCTTCAGTTTCAGGTAAAATTCGATTTCAGGAACCGACGAAAGTTCCGCAAAATCCCTGAATCCAGGGATGATGCGCGGCTTTCCTGTGAGGATATCGTCAATGATGGACTCGTAGTAACGAAACCATCGCTCGTTCTTTTCTTTTCCGTTCGGAAGGTAGCTGATAGGCGCCTTGAGATCCGGATCAAAGAATGCGGCATAGCCGAAGTACCGATTTACCGATGAGAATCCCCAGCAGAACCCGAATTCACGATCTGAAATGCCCTTGAACTCATAGTCGCTGTTCACAAGCGCTGGTCCGTGTCTTAGATCAAACCCACCATAGAGGTACCGGGCTTGGCGGGATTGCAGGAAGGGGACGAGAAGATCCTGATAGGAAAATTGCTCGCGATAGTATCGTTCATCCACGGCCATCTGGTGATTCCCCTGGATGACGCCATCGCGAGCGAAGGGGTTCATCTTGTGAAGGGCAGACCCTTGCCCGATGGTGGCCTGGGGTCTGAAAGTTATCAGTTCAAAGTGATAACCGGTTTCGGGACTGGGGTCCTGATTTGGGCTCGATCGCTCGTCATCCAATTCGTGTGATTGGTGCTTGAGTTGAGGAAGGCGTTCTACGTTTCCGCTCACCACCAGCACATCGTACTTGCCCATTCGATAGAGGGGGCGGGTATCGGCAAGGGTGTTCGGAGCCAGGGCCAGGAATGAGGTCAACGAAAGCAGTTTCAAATTCATTGCGCGGGTATATCGCTTTTATTTAAAAAAACAAACCGGATCCGTGATTTTTTTAAACTTAATGAATTTAAATACTTGCGACTACTTTCGCATGAGCTTGGAGCGCCGTGTGGCCGCCAGCACCGCTTTGATCAGGGTGACCCGAAGCTTTCCCTCCTCGAGGGCCATGAGGCCATCGATGGTGCAGCCGGCCGGCGTTGTGACTTCGTCCTTCAGTGCCGCAGGATGTTCCGATCGGTCGAGGACCATTTTGGCGGCTCCCATCAGGGTTTGCGCTGCCAGGGCGGTCGCTTGCTTGCGTGAGATTCCAACCTTCACTCCCGCCTCGCTCAGGGCTTCGATCATGAGATACACGTAAGCCGGGCCGCACCCGCTGAGGCCGGTCACTCCATCAAAGAGGGACTCTTCGAGGATGGTGACCATCCCCAGCTCGCCGAAGATCTTCTCTGCGATCTTCAGGTGTCCGTCTTCGCATCGAGGTCCCGCGCAGATGGCGGTGACTCCACTCTTGATCAGGCAGGGAGTGTTTGGCATCGCCCGAATGATCGAAGGCTTTCCTCCGCACCACTCCGAGAGCTGATCTGTCGTGATCGCGGCACAGATCGAGATGATGAGTTGCTTGGCCGAGAAGGAAGCCTGATTGCTCCGGAGGATCTTCTCGACCTGATGGGGCTTCACCGAAAGCAGGATGATATCCGCCTCGCGGATTGCCGATTCGTTCGAAGTTGAAACTTCGATGTCGAGAGACTCTCGCGCCTCTTTTGCGGATTCTTCGGTGCGAGTCGTGCCGAGAATGCGATATCCCGTTTTCAGGGGACTGCCCATGAGCCCATGAGCGATTGCTTCACCCATTTTGCCCAAGCCGATGATCGAAAGAGTGGATTTGGCCATATCCTTTCATTTTGCAGGAAGCCGGCCGCACTTGCTACTGCTTTAAGGCCGAGGTGTGATTCCGGGGGCGTGCCTTGGGTTTGGTTCTCAGAGTCGGCTTTTTGACAATCTTCTTCCCGGTGCGGATCACGAGCGGCAGGACTTCCTCAATCCTCGAAACAAAATGAATCTCGAGGCTCTTGAGGAGCTCAATCGGAAGTTCGTGCAAATCACGCTTGTTCTCGAGCGGCAGGATGACATGTTCAATCCCGGAGCGTCTTGCGGCCAGCAGCTTTTCCCGCACGCCCCCAATCGGCAGTACCCGGCCGGTGAGTGAAAGTTCTCCGGTCATCGCAATCCTGCTTCGGGATGGGGTCTTGGTGAACAGAGAGTATAGGGCACAGGCTAGAGTGATGCCCGCACTTGGGCCATCTTTTGGAATCGCCCCTGCTGGAATGTGGATGTGAACATCCCGATCCTTGAGCAATTGCGGTGAAAGAATCATGTCATCGATGAGTTTCTTCTTCACGAAGGTCCAGGCGATCTGCGCGCTCTCGAGCATCACATCGCCCATCTGCCCTGTCAGCTTGAGTTGCCCGCTCCCCGGGAGTTCTGCCGCTTCGATCGAAAGGATCTCACCTCCGAGGGCTGTCCAGGCGAGTCCCGTCATTACGCCCGGTACCTGCATCTCCGAGGCGAGCTCATGGCTGAAGCGCTTCGGACCAATGAGGTCAATCAGGTGCTCTTCCTTGATGACGACCGGGAGCCTGAGGCGCTCACGCGACTCTTTGCGCTCGACAATCCTGGCCGCGGTCTTTCGGGCAACCTTGCCTACGAGTTGCTCGAGAATCCGGAGTCCCGGTTCTCGCGCATAATCGAGAATCAGGTGCTCTAATGCGGATCGGTCGATCTTCAGGTCGGAAGATTTTAGTGCGGTCTCTTCGAGCACCTTCGGAATGATGTGGTCACGGGCAATCTGTTCCTTCTCTTCGAGGGTATAGCCGCTGAGTTCGATCACTTCCATCCGATCCAGGAGTGGAGCGGGAATGGATTGAATCGAGTTTGCAGTGGCAATGAAGATCATTTGCGAAAGATCAAAGGGCACATCGAGGTAGTGGTCGAGGAATTGATGGTTCTGTTCTGGATCCAATACTTCCAGCAGCGCACTCGCAGGGTCGCCATGGTAGTGCGAGGCCAGTTTGTCGATCTCATCCAAAAGGATCACGGCATTCTTGCTGCCCGCACGCTTGGCCGCCTGAATGAATTTGCCGGGCATCGCGCCGATATAGGTGCGTCGATGGCCCTTGATTTCGGCTTCATCCCGCATACCCCCCAGCGAGAAGCGAAAGAAATTGCGTCCCATGGCGGAAGCGATGGATTTGCCGATTGAGGTTTTGCCCACCCCGGGCGGGCCCACGAGCAGGATGATCGATCCTCGCTTCGAGGTCTTGGAGCGCGACAGGTGCAGGCTCCTCACGGCGAGGAACTCAAGGATCCGCTCTTTCACCTTCTCGAGGCCGCTGTGGTTGTGGTCGAGAACTTCGCGGGCATGGGCAAGATTCAGTTGGTCCTGCGTGAGGATGCTCCAAGGCAGCGAGCAAAGCATTTCAAGGTAGCTCAAAGAAATGGTGTATTCGGGAGATTGCTCGCTCAAGGTCTCGAATTTGGCGAGCTCGTCG
>Ga0214923_10004149_pt1 | contig 17706 bp, 17 predicted proteins | sample LL1510_MetaG_FD_177993 | JGI IMG/M metagenome (GOLD analysis project Ga0214923, IMG submission 177993) | Freshwater microbial communities from Lake Lanier, Atlanta, Georgia, United States - LL-1510 | ecosystem: Environmental > Aquatic > Freshwater > Lake | place: USA: Georgia | collected... | reverse complement strand
CTTCGACCGCCTCCACCGCCGACACCCTCAGGGCGCTCTTTAGCTTCATCCACTGTAATAGGACGTCCCTTAAGGTCGTAACCTTTCATGCGATCAATAGCATGGGTAGCCTCATCGTCATTGGGCATCTCAACAAAACCAAATCCTTTAGACCGACCAGAATATTTGTCCTTCACAATACGAGCACCAGACACTTGTCCACATTGACTAAATAGTTGGGAAAGCTCGTCCTCAGTAACTTCATAGTTTAAGTTACCGACATATAGTTTTTTTGCCATGGGTTTACCCCCTCTTAATGGGAAATGGGAAAAAGCGGATTTGAAGCCTGCTTTGAATTAAATTTAGGGCAAGCATACGGAGTTTCTAAGGAAGGAAACTGATGATTCCTCGAAGCTGTGGGTTCGCCTTTTCACGGTTGGAAGCTAAAATACTAGACTATCTATAGTATCCCATGGGACCCCAATCCAATCAAGGAGGTCCAACTGTTAACCTCAAATCTTTCTTTGTCATTTTGTCTCTGAATAGGTATAAACAGGGGCTTAAAGAGGCCTTTAATTTGAAACTGTAAAAGGATATCAAATACCTATGGCGATGCGTTACATTGTTAGAAGAAAAAACTCAAGCGACCTAAACGAAATTCGACAAGAAGTTTCAGACCTCGATAGCCGACTTTCAAAAGCTGGAGATGGATTAAGACGCACAGTAGAGATCAGCTTTAGCCCAGTGCGCTCAGCTGTTTATCAATTTTCAGCAAAAAAAGAAGGTGCCAATTGGACTTGGGTTTGCCCCTGCATTGAGCTCGTTGCTGAAAATGAAGAAGGCCTCTTCAAGTTGCTTGAAAAATACAACGTTGAGAAGCCTTCGCATCTTTTAGACTAAATTTTCTAAGATCTTTTACTTGGTATAGACCTTCGTCATTTTGTCCCCAACTTGAATTTTCTTAACTGCATCCATTCCGTTAGTCACATGGCCAAAAACTGTGTAATTGTTATCCAAATGAGGATGCGTTCCTAACGAAATATAAAACTGACTGTCTGCGGAGTTGGGATCCATAGCTCTTGCCATTGCAAGAGTTCCCTCAACATGTTTTTTCGAATTGAATTCCGCTGGAAGATTCTTACCCGATCCACCTGTTCCATTTCCTTTAGGATCCCCCCCTTGAACCACAAAGCCTGGAACCACTCGATGGAAAGTAAGCCCATTATAAAAACCTTTATCCGCCAACTCTTTAATGCGAGCTACCGTCTTAGGTGCCACATCAGCGAAAAGTTCAGCTTCAATCGTTCCATGTGAAGTTTCGATCACTAACATACTAGCTCCTTTATTTTCTTGTTTCTTAGCTTTGTTTTTAGGAGCAGCGTGGACCACACTGCCTCCAAAAACAACTACTGTGAGAAAAGTCATTAAACTTTTTTTAATCATGATTAGACCTCCAACCTAAAGAGTTAAACTTAAGAACGCAATTTTAATTTAATGCCTGGATAAAATCTTCTATTAAATCATCCGCGTCTTCAAGCCCAATGGAAACTCTCACCAAAGTATCTTTAATCCCCAACTTTTCCCTTTCCAATCGAGGAACTCCTGAGTGCGAGGCGGTGGCTGGCCTTACATAAAGACTTTCAATGCCTCCCAAACTAGGGGCAAGCCTTGGAATCTTTAATTTCTTTAGAGCCGCATCCGCTTGCTCTACTGTTCCATCAAACTCAAAAGAGACCATTCCCCCAAACCCCTTAAACCACTCTCTGGCGCGCACATGATCGGAATGGCTTTCTAAACCTGGGTAAATCACTCGGGAAACCTTTGAACATTTTTGAAGAGCCTTCGCAACTTTGTATGCCGAAGCGTTTTGTGCTCTTACGCGGACACCTAAAGTCTTTAAACCTCTATGAAGTAAAAAGCAGGCATGAGGATCTAATGATCCACCTAAATGATTAAATAAAGGCATTATTTTTTTTACCAATTCTTTGTTTGAAACCATGGCCCCGGCCACAACGTCGGAGTGACCATTCAGATACTTGGTGGCGCTATGCAAGACCACATCAAACCCAAACGGGATCGGATTGAAGTTCACGGGCGATGGGAAAGTGTTATCAATCATGGAGAGAAGTCCGTGCTCTTTTGCAAACTTAATCACAGCTTTCAATTCGGGAACTTTGAGTAGCGGATTAGAAACTGATTCCACATAAACAGCTCGAGTATTCGTCTTTAAAACAGATTTTAACTTCTCAGTGTCTTCCGCGGGGAAAAAAGTAACTTCTCGCCCCAACCTAGGAAAAAACTCTTTTAAAAAATGAAGCGTGCCTCCATAGAGATTATCCTGAGCAATAAGGTGTTCACCCGGGCCGATGAGACCCAGTAAAGTTGAAGTAATTGAGGCCATCCCCGAACTGCTCACAACAGCCGCTTCACCTTGTTCAATCTGTGAAATCTTTTCATGGAGTGCTAAGTGGTTTGGTGTGTTGTTAAGCCTTACATATCTAATGTCATTGTAATTGATTTCACCGGTATCATCGCCTGCAATTTCATAAGTACTGCTCTGAAAGATGGGCATTGTAACTGCACGTTCAATCAGCGGCGAAGGCTCTCCACTGTGAATTAACTTGGTTTCAAATCTCAGGTTTTTTGTTTCCATGATTCCCTCTACCTTTATTTAATTTCAGCCGCCGACTCGGGGACCGTAATTAATAGATTGTTTTCATCTTCCTTCAATTCGAGGGCATCAAGCCTCGCTCCTTGACAAGGACCTGCAACACAAAATCCAGTCTCTATTTCATACATCGCCCCATGCATATGACACTGAAGATGGGCTTTATCAAAAGTGAAAAAATTCCCGTCCTTGAGATCTAAAGTTACGGGAAGATGCTTGCACAAATTCAAATAGGCATAGAAACGCCCATTCTTTTTTGTCACAAAGCCGTTAACAACTTTTCCTTTTATTTTTACAGAGAAAGGTTTGGCCGAAAGTTCTTCAAATTTTTTCTTGGGTATTCGGACCATCATAATAAAAAAACCTAGTCCGTGATTCCTACATAAACAACTGTCACATTATCGGAGTGCTCTGTATGAGAGGCCTCTTCACAAAGCTGATGTACCAATTTGTCCGGCGTTTGAATGTGTTGACGAATTAGCGTCACAATTCGCATGTCACTCATCTGTTTGAAAAGCCCATCGCTAGCCAAAAGAAAACCCTGCCCCGATCCCACCATCATGCTTTCCTGAACTATTTTCAAAGGGTGAACATCGGATTCAATTCCAAGATAGGAGTTCAATACCGTTCCTCGCAGACTTTCGTCGTATATCTCTTGATCCTCGGTCAGCTGTCTCAGTACATTTCCATCAAAAAAATAAACTCGTGAATCTCCGACATGACAAATCGTAGCTTTACCATTCTGAATTTCCACACAACTTAGAGTTGTGCCCATTAAAGCACCCCCTAATGTGTCTAGCGACTCTTGAAGAATGTTTGACTGAAGCACGTGAAAAACATCACGTAGTGAATCAAAATTATCCCGAAGCTCTTTCAGTCCTTCCACAGCCATACGAGAAGCAACTTCCCCTTTGAGCCCTCCTCCAATTCCATCAGCTACAGCATAGAGCCCTTGAACATCATCGATTAAGTAAGCGTCTTCGTTTTGTTCTCTTCCGCCCACAACTGAATATGCATGTCCTACAGTTTTCAAATTTATTACCTCGCTAAGAGAAGGCTTATTTTAATCTGATTTCTAATTGATGAAAGCACTGAATTTGACACGAACGCTTTTCCCAATCAGCGCCATGCTCCCTCACAATCACTTTGCAGGTTCCGCAGATCCCCATTCCCTTGCAATTAAGACTTTTAATGGCTCCACCGTAGGGCGAAAGACCATTTTGAATTAACGCATCCCTCAATCGAACACCAAACCCAACCGTGAGTTGGTGTCTTTGATTGTCTTTGTCGAAAACGGTTAAATTTATTTTGTCCGCAGTAAACTCACTCATGCTTATCAGTTTTATCAGGAGCGCTTCCGACCCACCAGAACTAAGGTGTCCCCCCGCTTCAAAAATTTTTTGCCCACCAAAAAAGCAGGTTATATCATTGAAACCATTGGCATATCTGGCTTTCGGATGGGATCTGTATACTTCTTGTCTATTGAAATATCTTGATGCGCTGAGCTAAGATTATAGTGAAGACAATATCGTGAAATACGAATCGGTCTTCGCGAAACGGAATCGAGCCTAAAAAGTTTGGGGGCGGCAGAAGAACCCGAAATGACAAACCCCCGAAACCGGAATCCTCTTGCTAAGCATACCCCTCGCTTAGCCGTTTATTTTGGTCTACTGCCGCCCTCAAAACCTCTTGATACAAATTCCTAAACCCGATAAACCCACTAACCATGGCAGACAACTGTAAATATTGGCTGAGCGTTGATCTCTCTTCCCCTCGAGGAACAGTTGCGATCCACAGCATTAATTCTACAGCTCTTCCAACTCTACTTGTATCAAGAGTCATTACAGAACTTGGTGAGCACACCGAGGCTTTTATCCCCCAATTGCAATCAGTTTTGAACGAAACCAATATTTCCTTTAATCATATTTCTCGATTAATCACATCATCTGGACCTGGATCTTTTACTGGACTTCGAATTGCCTTTGCTTCGCTTAAGGCTTTAGCTTATGGAGCCAACATACCCCTCGATGTTTTAAGCGGCTCAGAAGCTAGAGCACTATCCTGGGTTATCAAACAAAGTGAGCTTTCCCATGAGAACCTTTATGTCACAACTTACATTACTAGTGCGCGTTTTGTAGCCGCGCACTTTAAAGTTAACAAAGATAAATCGTTAACATTTACTGAGGAAAAAATCTGCTCCAATGGATCATTTATTAACTGCAAGAGTTCCCCCGTCGTACTTTTAGATGGAAGAATAAACTCCGCTAAAATCCAGTCAGAATACCCCTTTTTTAGTTACGAATACCCTCTCGATGCAGCCCAACTGGGAGAGACACTTTTATTAGCCCACACCAGAAACTCTTATCAATCATTCGACGATTGGCGGTTTTTAAGTCCGCGCTATTTTGGTAGCGACCGATATTAGCTTTACTTCCTACGTCTGTTGACCCAGACACCAAATCCTGTTCCAAACATCAGTAGGGGAATGAATACCACTGAAGCTAAATTTATGACTCTCATCCGAGTTTCGGTGATTTCAAATTGACTTGTGTCCGCCGGACGAGGTCGTATGGAAATAAGATCCTCTTCATGAGCAAGCCAACTCAGCATATTTTGAAATAGATCCGAATTGATTCCAAATCTTCTTCCGCTGTTCGAAGCAAAATCTGAGTCTCCTACAATGACCATTCGAAACTCGGGTTCCTTCTGATCCTCTGCTTTTTTATCGACGGGCGCTTTTATGGGCTCTCGATTCCCAGCCGCTTTTCCAATGATCGATGCAGCAAGAGAAAGTGGGCCCTTCCGGTCGGTTTTAGGGTTGGGGGTTACTTGATTATCTTTCAACAAAGACTCGAAACTTTTTGCGCTCGTTGAAAATAGACTCACGACTTTATAATCTTGCGGGGCTTTCTCTAGTTTTTCGATAGGTGTAGCGACTGGAAAAAGACTAATTTGTTTTGCTTCCCGGGTTATTTCGCTGTCCTTGCTATAAGAAGTTACAATGGGTGTTAGGGGATTACCTCCCGCTAATTGCTGAAGAGGATTTAACTCAACCACTGTTTTCTTGGGATTAAACTCAATACCATATTTAGCTAGAAATACTTTTAGAGTTGGGGTGGAAGTGGGCTCTACCAAAACCATCAACTTGCCACCTTTTAACAAGTAGCTCTCCAAAGCTTTCAATTCGGGTTCAAGCAAGTCCGATTTTGGGGCAGCCAAAACTACAATGTTTGCATCTTCAGGAACCGATCCCTTTTCAACAAGAATCAACTCCTCAACTTTGTACCGCCCACTTTCAAGTTGCTCCTTGATTTCTGAATAGCCATCTTTACCAGTTTCAGAAATTAATTTTTCTCCGTGGCCGGAAACAAAACAAATCTTTTTCTTGTCTCCTTTTGAAACCTGAATAATTGCATTAGTAATTTTTTCTTCTAATTTAGGATCGTCGGGGCCAAACAGATTTTCAATTCGCGATGTTCTAACTTCGTTTTCAATAACAACAGTTCCTGCTTGTTTAATATTATACTTCTGGGCCGCGAGGGGATCTTTATCCACATCAACGAACTCTTTTTTTAATTTTGGAGTGTAATAAGTATATTTTTCAAAGATCCGATTAAATTCTTCTCTTTGATTGGGATGAATAAACGCTTTAAGCTTTGTTTCGAGAGACAATCCCTTAAGCACTTTGATCGACTCATCTGACAGAGTATGAAGCTTGTTTTTTGTGAAGTCTCTTTTAATGTCATATTTGGTCGCTATTAAGTTTACAAAAATCAGAATCCCCACCGCAATCACTGATGTTAAAACCGCATTTAAACCGTACTTAGCTGTTTTTCTGGATAACGTCTTTCCCAAAAAGGACCTTTCTTGAAAAAAGTAAAGTCCGTAGCACAAAGCCGCAAAGCCCGCTGACAACCGCCAGATTTGTGGATTTTCAGGAACCAAATAAGCAGACATCCCGCAAAGGAGAGTCGCAGTTAGGGCAAAAATGATCGATAACTTACTCATGGTTTTATCTCCAACGGTTGCTTTCAACCACTTTATGGGTCAAGAAAAGTGAAAAGAGCGTGAATGAAACAAAGTAAATGACATCTTTGATATGGACTAACCCTTCAGTAAAAGAATTAAAGTGTCCCAACGGAGAAATATAAACAAGGGTCGGTCCCCATTGAATCGGGCCCCAAGAGACAGAAATTCCGCTGCCAAGGGTCTGTAATAACCACAAAAACAATAACGCAATGAATGTCCAAATTGCAGCTATTGCTTGGCTCGAAGTCATTGCTGAAATAAGAGCCCCCAGAGATACGTAGCAAGCCGACGCCAACGCCAACCCTAAATAAGTGGCACCAATAATTTTAAGCTCAGGATTGCCCCAAAGAACCATAAAGAACACATAAACAGCTGAAACCAAGATCATGACCAGCATAAGCACATAGGCTGAAAAAAACTTTCCTAGAACAATCTCACTTTCTTTAAGGGGGGCAGTCAGTAATAGCTCAAGGGTGTTTTGTCTTTTTTCCTCAGAAAAAAGTCGCATCGTTAGAAAGGGGGTTACAAAACACAAAATAAAAGCCATGTTTTGATAAAGATAAGTAGCAAGCTTATCCAGTGTTATGCCTTGTGCCTGCCCAAACTGTTGGGCCATGTTGTATTGTTGATAAAGCGCTACAAACTTCGCAAAAATCAACCCCATCATAAAAAGGAAAACCCCTAAAACCACATATGCCACTGGAGACAAGAAGTAGGAATACACCTCTTTTTTTACAATTGATAATGCGCCTCTCATATAGACACTCCTCGTTTTCCGCTTATGAGTCCCAAATAATAGTCTTCTAAAGCTAGCTGAATGGGAGCCATGCGAACTAATCCAGCGTTCTTATTAACAACTACCTTCGCTATTTCAGCCATAATGTCGTCTGTAGGATCGCTCTCAACGATAATTCTTTCTTTGCCGTTAGATTGGTAGTGAACGTTTTTAACTCCCGAGAGCGCCCTCAGAGAACTTACCACTTCCTCGCCCGACCTTTGAACCACGAGCTCAGTTTTTGTCGTAGCTCCTAGGGCAGTGATAGATTCCTGAGCCACTATCTTACCCCTATCGATGACAATGATTCTGTCACAAGTGGCTGCAACTTCTGACAAAATATGGGTGCTATAAATCACTGTTCTCTCTGACCTTAGCGATTTTATAAGGCCTCTGGCTTCACTCACCTGTTTAGGATCAAGCCCCACAGTGGGTTCATCCAGAATAAGCACCTCAGGGTCGTGAATCAACGCCTGAGCTAACCCTACTCTTTGTCGATAGCCTTTCGAAAGATTTCCAATTAAACGGTTTCGAACATCACCCAATTGACACCGCTCTAAGACAGAGGAAATTTTCTTCTTTTTTTCCCCTCTTGGAATTTTTCTTAGATTCGCAACAAAATCTAAATACTCAGAGACTAACAAGTCTAGATAGATAGGAGGATTCTCAGGTAGGTAACCAATTCTTTTTTTAACTTCATAGGGGTTTTCAAACACATCAAATCCAGCGACGCTTGCATTCCCAGAAGTTGCCGGCATAAAGCAGGTAAGGATTTTCATTGTGGTTGATTTGCCCGCGCCGTTCTGCCCCAAGAAACCTAAAATCTCGCCGCGTTTAACGCTAAATGAAATGTTATCTACGGCTAACCTATCGCCATAACTTTTTGTAAGGTCTTTAACTTCAATCATATTTTAGGGCTCCGATCGTCTTTAGACGTCTTCATCTTTAAATTCGTGATGTATTGTAGAAATTGTGGTTTTCTTTTGTCAAGAACAGTACCCCCTCGTACAATCACGACAGATTGGTAAGTTAAACTGTTTTGGAGGAACCTGTGCAATATTTTATCGACTCAGCCCTAGTTGGAGAAATTAAAGAAGCGGCGGCTCTGGGAGTCTTAGATGGTGTTACTACCAATCCATCTCTCATCGCTAAAACCGGACGACCCTTTTCCGAGACGGCAAAAGAAATATGTCAGTTAGTAGATGGGCCTGTTAGCTTAGAAGTGGTAGGCACTACCGCCGTTGAAATGCTCAACGAGGCCCGTGAATTAAGGAAGTTCGGGAAAAATGTAGTCATTAAAATCCCGATGATCAGCGAAGGGCTTAAAGCTGTTAAAGCTCTATCTGCCGAAGGTGTTCCCACTAACGTCACTTTGATTTTTCAACCCATTCAAGCTCTATTGGCTGCCAAAGCAGGGGCAACTTACGTTAGCCCTTTTATCGGCAGGCTCGATGATGTGGGAGAAAATGGGCTAGATTTGGTCCGAGATATCATCCAAATATTCCGGCAATATTCATTTAAAACTAAGGTTCTGGCGGCTAGCATTCGTCACCCCATTCATGTTTTAGAGTGTGCGAAGATGGGAACCGACGTTGTGACATTACCCATTAAGGTAGTTCACCAGCTTACCAAACACCCCCTTACAGATCTGGGTCTTAAAACTTTCTTGGACGACTGGAAAAAAGTGAAAAGTTAAAATCTAGCCCTAGAGAAAAACGTTGAGGGGTTTACGGGTATGCCATTTTTGCGGATCTCATAATGTAGGTGTGGCCCCGTTGATCTTCCCGTATTGCCTACCTGAGAAATGGTTTCACCACGTTTAACTTTGGCGCTTTGCCCAACGAATAGAGCTGAATTGTGAGCAAAAAGCGTCCGGATACCATAACCATGGTCGATAACTATCACTTTGCCGTAACCTTCGCGATAACCCGAAAAAATAACATCGCCATCAGCTGGGGCCCGGACCGGCGTTCCTGGCTCAGCTGCTATATCGACTCCTGAATGAAGTCGGTAACTGCCATCATAGGGGTTTCTGCGATAACCGAAGGTAGAGGAGATCCATCCTCCAATAGGAAGTAAGGATGGGGTTGCGTTGATAACGGCGCTTTTAGCAATTAAATAAGTGTGGAGCTTGGATAACTCACCCTCTGTCTCTTCCCCAGCATTTTGAAGTTTTTGAATTTTATCATCCAGCCCTTGAGCTGCTACATCAAGCCTCACATTTGAAAAGTCAGGCTCGGGAAACAGCTTTTGAGAACGTTTGTCATTTCTACTCGAAGGAAGTCTCTCAGGCTCAGTCTCTAATGGCCCCATGGGCATCTCAGGCTGGTTTTTCCCACTGCCTTGCCCAGTTAGTATTTGCAGTTTTTTTGCATAGTTTCTAACTCTCTCGATCGTGACTTCCATCGAGTCGACTTTATTTCGAACGGTTTGAATTTCCTGTCGAAGCTTAAAGTTTTCGCCCTTGAGGGCTTTGTTTTCCCCCATTCGACCCAAAACATGAAAATAATCCACTCCAATAATGACTAAAAAAAGAGTCATCAATGAGAAAAAAACAACGCCTAACTTGACGAGAAGCAACGGCACAACAACCTTGTGAACCTCTCGAGTGCGCTCAGGAATGACCATTACGGTAATAAACCGCTCACTCCACCATCTTTTTTTTCTTGAGCCTAACGTAAGCGCCCCTTTCTTTTAGATGCGGCGTTTAAAACAACGCAATCGGCTATCTAATCACCAGACTGTCTAAATAGTCAAATCGTGAGAAACCTAAGATACGACCTTGCAGACCACAACGGTAATGTTATCTGCGCCACCTCTGGAGTTCGCAAGAGCAATTAAATTTTTAACACTTGTCTCAAGCGAATTGGCCTCTAGCTGCTCCAACATTTCATTGCTTTTGACTAAACCAGAGAGGCCATCAGAACAAAGTAGAAATATGTCATTGGGTTGGAGTTTTCGGCGATAGACATCAACGGCAACATCTTTTTGATACCCTACGGAACGAGTAATGACATGCTGAAACTCGTGATTCTCTATGTCCTCTGGAGAAATAATTCCTGCTCTCACCTCTTCCTGAACCACAGTATGGTCCTCGGTGATCTGCCAAGCGGCCCCTTGAGAAAACAAGTAAACCCGACTGTCTCCGACTTGAGCGATGTAACCATGGTTCTCGTGCACTAAAAGAGCAACAATGGTAGTGCCCATGTCTTTTAAATTTTCGTGGCTTTGTCCCTCGATGTAAATTTTCTCAGACGCGGAGTTAACTGCCTTTTCAAGTCGCTCACGAGGAGAAAACTCTTTATGTTCTCGACAAAAAGCTTGAGTAGTTTCAGCAGCTAACTTACTAGCCACTTCTCCGCCTAAATGGCCACCCATACCATCTGCCACAAGAAAAAGTCCGAGGTTTTCATCGACAAGGAAAGTGTCTTGATTGTTCTTCCTCTTTACTCCGACGTCGGTCATTCCAAAAACTTGTATTTTCATGCTTCACTTAACGGCATATTTTCGAGGAAAACTGAGGGGGCACCAAAGCGACCCCAAAACTCCAGATCATTCCCCACCAATGTAATTTCTTTAAATAATTCAAGGGGATCGACAACCAAAAACAAATGGGTAAAGGGCTGATACGGTTCTCCATTTTTAACTCTCCATCCATGAGCCAATAGACCCAACTTGCCATCTCGCGTTACTTTTTTTTCTGTCCGCTCTAGACACTCTAGATAGAGCCCAGTTCCCATTTGTTTGAAAAGATCTAAAGGGGGCGTTTCCGAAGGAAGTAGGTAACAATTCGTGACCCCAATACCTGCTCTTCCTGGTTCATTCATCACAAAGTTTGCTGTTGTGGCTCGGTTGTAACGAGCCGCGGTAGATGCATTGTGAATAAATGTCCTAAGTATGCCCTTCTCAACAATATGAGTCTCTTCTGAAGTTGCGCCCTCAAAATCAAAATCCTGGCTCCCCTCACCTCCCAAATAACGACCATCATCAATGACAGACACTTGGTCTGAAAAAATTCGTTTTTCAAGTTGGTCAGAAGCTCTTGACCTTCCGAGGAGGGCCAAATTACCAACAAACAAACTCTCTATGCTTTTGAGTAAACTGCCCACCACAGAGCCACTCAAAATATAACTCCCCGTGGGAGCCCGATCCAAAACACATCCGCGGGACAAGCGATCCGATTTGCGAATGACGGCCTCCAAAAAAGGCCCTTTTTCTTTGAAGGGGCTAGTAAAACCTCTAGAGTCTTCAACTCTGTAAAACCCTTCTTCTGATTGATTCACAACCGAAAACTGAAACTTCTGAGTTCTGACCGAAAAACCTCGAGTTGCTTTTTCCATCTTTCGAAGAATAACTCTACTGTCATTTTGTTCGGAGTATCTTTCCTCGAGTCCTATCGGTAAATTAGACAACGTTGCATACTGGCTCTTAAAAAAACAATCACCAAGAGTGGAAGGATCAGATAAACAAGAAGCATTTTCGATGACCTTCTTCTGCTCGGGTTTCCAAAGCGGAAATCTAAACCAAGGATCCACAGCCGTATGTTCAGCAAGATCAAAGGCCCGATCCACAATTTGTGTTAGAGCTTCATCCTCTGCAAACACTGTTGAAGCCACTCCCAATCGCTTACGGTGAAGAACTCTAATCTGAAGCCAATAGAGTGTGTTTTTTGACTCTCCTATCAGATCCCCATTGTTGAAATGACTCGTTCTTAGATCGGTTTTCTGACTTACAATTTCATAGTCTTCCGCGACCACAAGCTTGGGATGCTGACGAACATGCTCTATGGCTGTCTCTATATTATTTATTTTCAATGTTTATAACCCTAGTTTTTCTCTTAAAGCTTCCGACCACTTTTGCTGCGGGGAATGTAAGAGACGAAGAAATTTCTTATGGTGAAACACCTTCAACACATCTCCTTGTTCCAAATCAAAACTGAATTGGCCATCATACACTAAAGATGCTTTTCCTCGCGGCTCCTTCATCTCAATCACGATTTCTGCAGACAGCGGAATAACAATGGGTCTAGACGAAAGAGAGTGAGAACAAATAGGAACTAATTCTAAGCTCTGAACTTCCGGGTGAATTAATGGGCCACCTGCTGATAAAGCATAAGCTGTGGACCCTGTGGGTGTCGAAATGATATAACCGTCGGCTCTTACATGATTGAGAAAATCTCCTCCGATTTTTACATCAAACCTCAACATAGTCGTGTCGATGCTTTTAGTAATCACAGCATCATTAAATACGCACCCTGAAGCAACTTTTTTTCCTTTTCGGTAGACCTCAACTTCTAATACGGGCCTTTTCTCCTCTCTGAGCTTCCCTTTAAGACCCTGCTCGATGACTTGGATCATTTCTTCGCTTCCCACCTCGGTGATAAAGCCTAAACTCCCAAGATTGACTCCGATCAGAGGAAAAAGTTCCTTGTCTTCGAGCTTCCGAACTAACGTCAAAAAAGTGCCATCCCCTCCAATGGCTATACCCAGAGCAACATTACCAACTTTTTTTTCGCTTAGTTTTTCTTCATTTGACGTCACATCCCAAACTTCCAGTTTTTTTGACTCAGCCCAACTCACTAATTTTTTTTTAGCAGCCTCAGCCTCTCGATCCCTTTTTTTGACGCATATTAAAATAGTTTGTTTCATTTAAATCATCATACTCCTTGACGTTTTAACAAGCTAGTTTAGCCTCAAACAAAGTAACAGAAAAATTAAAAAGCCCTGGGGGACTCATGAAATTTTGGATCAACTCGATCTTGGCGATAAGTTTCTCTACAACCATTTTTGCTCAGGAGTATTTAGTAAGGTTTAACTCAAGCAATGAAGCGGCAAAAAACCAGTTCTTTAGAAGAAATGGTGGCCAATTCGAATTAGTAAGCAAAGAGGGAAACCTCTATAAGTGGGTAACCTCTTCTCGCGGAGAGAATAGTTGGGATCCCAATGTTTCCTACATCTCAAAGAACAATAAAATTCATTTGTTTCAAAATCCCTCAATCGTAAAAAACCGCACACTCCTGATAAAAACAATCGGAGAAAAAGCAAAAACCACAGGACCTGCTTATCCTGACAACCCAGAAATCAAAACGCCAGGGGTTCAAGCCTCAGGCACTGATCCCCTGCTCAAATCGGCTTGGGGAATGTTTTCAACCGATGCAGTCAGCGCTCACAATAAGACGCCTCAGGGCAAAGGTATTGTCGTTGCAGTCACCGATACTGGGGTGGATTATAACCACGTAGATTTAGTCAATAACATGTGGAGAAATAAAGCTGAGATTCCAAACAATGGAGTCGATGACGATAAGAATGGTTATGTCGATGACGTCGTTGGATGGGATTTTCATGCAAACGACAATAAGCCTTATGACCTCAGCATGGATCTGATGGATATTTTGCTAAGTGGTGGAAATCCAGGCCATGGCACTCATGTTTCGGGAGTCATTGCTGCTTCGCTAAATAACGGATCTGGAGTTGCTGGAGTTGCGCCTCAAGCAAAAATCATGGCACTAAGGTTTATTGGGGAGAAAGGCGAGGGAAGCACCGACAATGCGATCAAAGCGATAGATTACGCTGTTGCTAATGGTGCGAATATCATTAATGCAAGTTGGGGTGGAGAAGCTGGCGAAGAAGATGACAAACCATTAAAAGAAGCTATTAAACGAGCTGAGGCTAAAGGTGTTATTTTCGTAGTGGCTGCTGGCAATGGTCGATTAGATCAAACAACGGGGAAATCTCATGGTTTTGATATTGATAATGACCCAAAGCCCGTAGTGCCCGCAGCTTATAATTTTTCCAATATGGTTGGAGTCGCAGCCATCGACTCGAGCAACCAGTTAGCAGAGTTTTCCAATTGGGGAAAAACTTCCATCAAACTGGGGGCTCCTGGAGTCAAAATTATGTCCACTGTCCCTGGGGACAGGTATCAAGACACCGTCGTTGATCTCGGTACGATCAAAGCGACTTGGGATGGGACCTCCATGGCAACGCCATTTGTAGCTGGGGCCTTAGCCGTGATCTGGTCTCAAGACCTTTCACAGCCAGCCGAGAGGGTTAAGGAACGGCTTTTAAGTTTAGTCGCTCCCACCGAGGCTATTGTAGGCAAGGTTGGCTCGGATGGACGGCTTGATCTGCACGAAATTAAATAACCAAAATGCTTTTGAAAAAGAACCTTATCACTGTTTCTGTTTTGTGCTGTTTGCTTTTGGCGTCTCACTCCGCTTTTGCCAAACGAAAAGCCCGAAATCGAAAGCACTATCCTCCCCTAACCCATCCAGTAGTTCTTTGGTCAAGAACTCTGGCGGATAGTCAGGACATTGAACAGAGAAAGATTGCAGCTTTCAAGTTGAGTCAGTACAGCCAATCCATCTATCAAGAAGAGGTTATCAATACACTTCTTAAGTGTATGAGCGACCCAGATGAACATATTAAGGTTTTTTGTGCTAAAGCGATGGGGAAAGCTTCTTCTAGGAGTAAAGCCGACACAGTCCGCAACGTTTTAATCGAGCAATATAAGCAAGACTCTCAATTGCGCGGCACTTTGGTCAGAACTTTTATTGCACGGAAGGACAACAATACAAAAGTGCAGAATGTGTTACTGGATACTCTTAAGGAATCTTCAGATAGCGAAGAGATCCTTCCAATTCTGGAGTATCTTGAACTGTTTGGTTCAAACCAAACAATCGACCCTTTAATAGCTGTCTATAACAAAACTACTAACAACAAAGTTAAACGAGCTACGGTCAAAGCATTATCTGAGAGGGGACAGGGTCAAGATTCCATTGTCGGGCTTTTAGTTCAGTGTCTGGACAGTGGTGATACAACTCTGGTTCTGACTTGCTTATCAGCTCTGCAGTTACACGCAAAAAAAGACAATAAAACCATGGCTGCCGTGGAAAAAACTATTGGCAGCTCCGATCCGGACGTCATACTCGCGAGCCTCGAGGTAATTCAATCTTTACCTGAGGCGCCCAATTCAAAAATATCCGAACGATTAGTCGAACTTATCAACAGTGATTCAGATTCCGAAATGTTGGAAAAATCTATTCTTGCCCTTGGAGTCTGTGGAGATTTCAGTGAGCCGATAGTAACGGCACTGCAAAAGTCTCTTGAAAAAAAGGAGCTTGAAGAGGGAATTCGGATCAGTGCTGCTCTTTCGCTGGGCAAACAAGCTGGAAAGTTTCCAGAGGGCCCCAAGAGTGCTTTGTCTGATTGCAAGGCTTCAGGCAGCTCTGACTCTCTCAAGACTGCATGTCAGTTGGCCTATCAGGAGTTGCAAGCTCGAACAAAAAAATTTCAAACCAGCAATCCAGAAAACAAAGCAAATTCAAATCCTGATTCCAAGAAAGACTCTTAAAAATAAGGCTTCAAAATTTCAGGGATTTCAAAACTCCCATCTTCTCTTTGATAATTCTCCATAATAGCTAGGAGAGTTCTGCCCACAGCAAGCCCCGAACCGTTTAGAGTGTGAACGAATTGGACTTTTCCAGTTTTGGAATCTCGATACCTTATGTTGGCCCGTCGCGCTTGAAAGTCGGTGCAGTTGCTACAGCTTGAGATCTCCATAAAACTATTTAAGAACGGCGACCAAACCTCAATGTCGTAGGTTTTGGTGGCTGAAAATCCCATATCTCCCCCACAAAGCAATATCACTCTGTATGGCAAGTTCAGAAGCTGAAGGATTTTCTCAGCGCTGCTAAGCATAGACTCTAACTCTGACATTGAGTTTTCTGGCTTCGCAAACTTCACAAGTTCGACCTTATTGAACTGATGTTGTCGCTTCAAACCCTTTGTATCTTTGCCATAACTCCCTGCCTCCGACCGAAAACAGGGGCTATAGGCCACATAATGCTTGGGAAGATCTTTCTCATCTAAAATTTCATCTCGATGATAGTTGGTAACGGGGACCTCTGCAGTGGGAGTGAGAAAATAATCTACTTTTTCGATACGAAACACATCCTCTTCGAACTTCGGTAGATTTCCGGTCCCAGTCAGGCTATTCCGGTTAACAATAAAAGGGGGGATGATAGGCTCAAACCCCGATCTAATATGAGTTTGATACATAAATTGTATCAGAGCCATCTCCAATCTAGCCGCATCCCCTTTAAGAAAAACAAACCTTGCTCCCGTAACTTCTCCGGCTTTTTTGAAGTCAAGTTGACCATTGAGCTCGCCGATTTCATCATGGGATTTGATTGGAAAAGAAAACTTTCTTGCGTCGCCCCACCTTTTGACTTCTTTATTTTGTTCACTGCTTGAGCCAAAGGGAACAGTCTCATCCACAAGGTTTGGAAATTCATATAAAAACAGATTCAATTTATCTTGAATCGCTCCAACGAACTCATCCATCTCTTTTATCGTTTTTGAAACGTGTTTCATTTCTTCTAAAATATGAGAGTCGTCTTGTTTGTTTTTCTTTAGCCTGGCTATCTCAATTGAAGCTTCATTACGTTTGGCTTTTAAGGCTTCAACTTCCTGAAGTCCGACGCGGCGTTTTTTATCAAGCTCCACAACTTGATCTAAGATCTGCTGAAGTTTTTCATTGTTTCTTTTTTTCAAGGACTCTCTGACCAGTTCACTGTCCCCGACTAATGTTTTTAAATCAATCATATGAATCCTTTTGATTACTCCTCAATCGCCATTTTTTTAATCAGCAATTTTATGCTCTCCACATCAAAACCTGCAGGTTTTCTCTGCAAGTACAACTCAAATTCTTTAACCCCTTCCCGATATCTTTGTAAATCATGATACACATATCCCAGCTCCCTATGCAGTTCGGGATCGTCTTTATCAATTTCCAGTGCCAATTTAATCGCTCCCTCAGCATTTCGGGGGAGGTTCAAAGCACGGTAGCTTCTAGACAACAGAAGAAATGCTTGGGTTCTGTCAGCCCGAAAAGCTGGCGCCTTGGATTCCCCTGGCAGATTAACAATTCTTGAAAGGACCTTTATTGCTGAGTCATACTTCTCGTACCGGTAATAAAGCTCAGCTAGGTCTATGCTGAACTTAGTATTCTGAGGATTATTCTGGGTTTCTTTTTCCATCTCTGCCACTGCCTCTTCTTTTCGCCCTATAAATTGATAAATCTGAGATAACAACCTGTGGCTGCCCGGGTAATTTGGAGTGGCCTCGATAAGAGCCTTTACCAAAAGCTCTGCGTCTTGATATTTTTTGTTAATTGTCTGGAGTTGGGCGGCCTCAAAAAATCCAACCCCATATCGCCGGTCAGAGCTCGCAGCAAACGTATATTCTCCAATCGC
>Ga0214923_10004147_pt1 | contig 17725 bp, 13 predicted proteins | sample LL1510_MetaG_FD_177993 | JGI IMG/M metagenome (GOLD analysis project Ga0214923, IMG submission 177993) | Freshwater microbial communities from Lake Lanier, Atlanta, Georgia, United States - LL-1510 | ecosystem: Environmental > Aquatic > Freshwater > Lake | place: USA: Georgia | collected... | reverse complement strand
CATATCAATGGACCTTTTACGCCAGATAGAGGAACTCCAGTATCAAAAATGAAGGCAGAAGCTTCCGCTCATGAGTGGCCAACAAAAGTAGAATGGGGGCTAATTGGTTCATGTACAAACTCTTCATACGAAGACTTAGCCCGAGCTGCTTCTATTGTTAAACAAGCGGTAGCTGCTGGTATTACACCGAAGGCGGAATTTGGAATCAACCCAGGATCTGAACAAGTACGTTATACCGCAGATCGAGATGGTATTCTTTCTGATTTTGAAAAAATGGGAACCAAAATTTTCACGAATGCTTGTGGACCTTGTATTGGTCAATGGGATCGCGAAGGTGCGGAAAAACAAGAAAAAAATACCATCGTTCATTCATTTAATCGTAATTTTTCAAAACGAGCAGATGGAAATCCAAACACGCATGCTTTTGTGACTTCCCCAGAAATGGTCGCAGCACTTGCTATTGCTGGTGATTTGACTTTTAATCCTATAACAGACACGCTAACTAATGAAAAAGGTGAAGCGATAAAGCTTTCAGCTCCTGCTGGAGATGAATTACCTACAAAAGGTTTTGCTGTTGAGGATAATGGTTATCAGGCGCCAGCGGAAGATGGTAGCAATGTTGAGGTAAAAGTAGCAGCGGATTCATCCCGTCTTCAACTATTGGATAATTTCCCAACTTGGGACGGACAAAATATAACAGATGCCAAACTTTTAATTAAAGTGAAGGGTAAATGTACAACTGACCATATTTCAATGGCAGGTCCATGGCTTAAATACCGCGGTCACCTCGACAATATTTCAAATAATATGTTGATAGGTGCGGTTAATTTCTTCAACGACAAAACGAATGATGTAAAAAATCAGTTGACGGGTGCTTATGGTGAAGTACCTGCTACACAACGTGCATACAAAGCAGCTGGAGTTTCTTCAATCGTTGTTGGAGATCATAATTACGGTGAAGGTTCTTCAAGAGAACATGCGGCAATGGAACCAAGACATCTTGGCGTGAAAGCAGTATTAGTAAAATCTTTTGCTAGGATTCATGAAACGAATTTGAAGAAACAAGGTATGTTAGCACTTACTTTTGCTAATGAGTCAGACTATGACAAAATTCAAGAAGACGATACCTTCAACTTTGTTGATTTAGCTTCTTTTTCTCCTGAAAAGTCATTGACGCTAGAAATTTGTCATTCTAATGGAACTAAAGAGAATATTCAATTGAATCATACCTACAATGCTTCTCAAATTGAATGGTTTAAGGCCGGAAGTGCATTAAACTTGATTAAGTTGATGGAAAATTAAATTTAAGTTCTTTTTACTATAGGAAAGGGATTGTGCTTGCAATCCCTTTTTTAATTTAACTCAATTGCCCCAATGTCCGGAGGGTTATTTCTGGGGTTGCCAAGAATATCAGTTACTACAGGGCTTGCGATACCATTTCCATGTAAAATTGAATTGATAGAAAACGAAAAGTCATAAATTGTTGGATCAGTAAATAATGGGTTATTATTCCAAAAAATATTCTGATAAAAAGCATCTGTTTGAATAGTTTCCGATTTTATCAAGCAATTTTTAAAATCAAAATTCAAGTTCACGCCTGACATTTGAATAGTATCAATGGCTAATTCAGTAGCAAGATTACCTGTAAGCACACAATTATACAAAACACCCTCATTAATTGAACCGACATTTGTAGTTGCTGTTTGATAGTTGGTATAAAAGTTACTGATTCAAACTGCTGGATTTTGAGACGAACCATAACCCAACAAATCGCAATGGTTGAAATTGAAATCTCCTCCTTCTAAAACTAATAAGGCATGTGTTCCATTTTTGGAAATGATGCAATTTTCCGCTTTTACTTTTGCACCTGAATAAATAAAAACTCCATACCGAGCTTGATTTTGAATAATTGTATTTGTCATTGTTAGCGTATAACCTGTATTTGTCGGGTCTTCAGAATACAAATGAACGCCAGAAGTTCCATTTTTAATAAGCGCATAATCAATTATACTTGGTAACGCCTCTCGAAAATAAATTCCGTAATATTGCCCGGTAACCTCTTGATAATCTTGTTCAAGTCTATCTCCTTGAAAAACAACAGGTTTATCTTTTGTTCCGGTGATATTTAATTGAGATTTATAGATATAAAAAATAGAATTTTTGTGTAAATATACTTTCGTGTCCTCGGGAATAGTCAAGGATTTTGCTGAATCAACAATGGCAGCTCCATAGATCACATGAGGCTTATCATTTGGCCAAACACCTTCATTAAAATCAAAAATTTCAGCTTGGAAATTTGTATAATGAAAATACATATCTTGACCCCAGACAGCAAGTTTTACGTATTGGTCAACACCGTTCGTTTGAAAGCGAATAGAGTCCTCAACTATCATCGGTAGTGTTTGACTATTAATATCTAATGTTACTTCAACAAATACAAATAAACTATCGTTTCCTTCAATACGAATATTACTAAAGTTGTGACCGATTAATCCATCTAGGTTCATGCGAAAAGGTGAATTCTCTCCACCCATTAATTCAACTTCATCTATTTGAACGGTTTTGCTCTCAGGATTATAGATTTTAAAAGATTTTGTTGTTGATCCAATTGTTGTGAAAACGGTGTCAAATACTAATGTGTCGACAGAAAAAGATAAGTTGTTTTTTGAGAAAAAATTCTTCTTGCTGCAACCAGTATTGGAAAAATACAAGGCAATGATGATTATAATCGACAAGAAAAGCTTAAAAATCTTCATGACTAATACAACGGACAAAACTACATTTTATTCTAATAAATACCTTCTGAATAAAATTATTTGGTACCTTTTTTGAACCAATTTTAACTTTGCGTGTACTCGACACAAAATAAAGGCAATGAAATACTTTTTATTCTTTCTAATTTCCTTGACGAATTTCTTTTTGTTTTCTCAAAATGAAAATCCATCAAATAGCAAAATAGAGCTTCAAAATAATGCCGTGCCATCAGTGAATGGTACTTTCAATTCAGTTCATAATAGCAACGCAAACTACTTATGGTCGCAACCGGTCGCAACTGATTCAGTTCAATTTAAAAATGATGCAAAAGTTATTAAAGCTAAACAGAACAAAGATCAAGCTACACGCAAGTCAGAAAACACTGAAAAAAAATCTTCACAATTGAACAGTACATATAGTAATTATAGTTCGGTTCAAAAGAAAGCAAAAACGCAGTCTACACAGCGTTCCCCTACAGAAGAACAACAATTACAAATCAACCAGTTAGCGGAAGATATGATTACTATAGATACAAATTCTGTAGAAACAAATATAAGTTATTACGAAGCAGGAAATTACGATGTAAAACGTTCTTCTTATATTGATAATGCTGCTAAGATTTTCCCGAATCATCCCGATGTGTTGAAATATAAGGTTGCAAATGCTATAATTATACAAGATTCTGCAGAGGCAAAAGTAAACTTGAATGCCATGGCAGCTCAGCAATTACTAAGCCCTGAAATACAGCTTTACGGTCAAGATATTGTGCAATCGGCATGTGGAAATAGCACCTTGATTACTCATGGATTTATAGATAATTATGGTGCTACATTCAGCCAATTCAATAATATGGCGACATGCGATAATGAGCTTACAATAGTTTCTTTAGACTTCTTACAAAGTGAAACCTACAGGGAAGTTTTAAAACAAAAGGGTTATGAATTGCCTGCAAATGATAAAGTTGATGTTGCGTACTTGAAAGACTTTTGTGAAAAAAATGAGGCAAAAAAAATCGCTTTGAGCATGACCATTCCAAGACCTTATTTGGAGCCATTAGTTCCGAAATTATCTCCCGTTGGAATTGTTTTTGAATACAGAGCCTCTCCGGAACGAACTTTTAATGAAGTTGAATATTGTTGGAACGAAAAGTTGAATAAGAAAAACTTAAGAGGTTATTCGTCTCCAACAAGTAGTACTTTATCTGCCAATTATCTCCCATCTATGTTTTTTCTTTTGAATTATTATCGGGATACCGGTCAACTGAAAAAACAAGCCGAAATGGAAAGTGAAATACAATATGTGAAACAAAAAGCAGGTTTGCTTCAAAAGAAAAAAGGCTATTAGTGAAATTATTCCGCCGGAAATATAACGAATGGACTGACGAAGCGCTTATGGAGGCTTTGCAGAAGGGTGACAAACATTCCTTTGATGAACTGTACAAACGTTATGCGGGAATTTTAAAAGGTTATTTCGAAAAGATGCTTTGGCGAGATTCATTAAAGGCGGAAGATATGTTACACGATTTGTTTGCTAAAATTATCCGAAATCCAGGTTATTTTGATACTCAGAAATCATTTCGCACTTGGGTGTTTTCTGTAGCAGGAAATATGTGTAAAAATGAATATAAGAAAGCGGAAGTCCGCAAGAATATGTCCAATGGAATCGATGATAAACAGCAAGTTGAAGGAGCTTCTAATGTCTTAAACGAGGTGTATGATTTACAATTTAGGGAGGCGTTTGAACATAGTTTAGCGCAATTAGACGATAAACATAAGGAAGTATTCGTTCTGAGACATTTTGAAGGATTATCGATGAAGAAAATAGGAGAGGTTATGGAACTTAATGAAGGAACAGTTAAGTCGAGACTTTTTTATGCGACTAAACAATTAGCAGAACAATTAAAAGTATTTAATCCAAGCTTAACATTATAATTATGGAAAAGGAATTAATTGAAATTGTAAAGACAAAAAAATTCGTAGAATTGAACAGTTCTGAAAGAGCTAGCTTACATGAATGGATTCAAAATGAAGAGGATTTTGAGTCGATGAAATTTCTTTATTTGGGAATGGAAGAAATGTTAGAAGAAACCTATCCAAGTGAAAATGTAAAAAAAAGTCTCGATAAGTTATTCGTAGAAACTCATCCACAACCAAGTTTTTTTGCCGGATTACTCCTTTTCTTATTTCCTCCTCAGAAATCAATTTGGTTCAAACCAGGATTTCAAATTGGGACATCTTTAGCTTTCGCATTTCTCATTTTCTTTGCGCTATCACCTTCTCAAGACTTTCAAAAAGAAGAAGCACAACCATTAACAGCTGAGCTTAAAAAGGAAGAAATTAATAAAGCAATAAAACAAGATGAAAAGAAAACCGAATTGTCGACACCGACGGAAGTAGAGGTAAAACCAATGAAAGTTAATGTAATTCAAACTTCGGTTAGAAATGAAGCTTCTATGTCTGTTGCGGCAGGATATGTTGCAGCCGAGATGTCAGTGATTTCAGACGATATACAAGAAGATTTCATGACGCGCACAATTGAGAGCAATGTTGTAATTCCAACCATGGAAGGAAATGAAAATTTATTGGAATATTTATCTGCAACTTATTGATCAGTAATGAAGGATAAAATGCTCCTTGGCTTGATCAGGTTTCTTGACTAAAATACCGACTCGAAATAAATCAATACTTACGTGGTATTTTTTATCGGCAATAAGCGATTTCCACGCATCGAACATAGATTTACTCCATCGAATATCGTCCAAAATTAGTAGTGTGTTGTCGTGTGTTTGCTCATCTAATTGACTCAAATATCGCAGTAAAAACTTTCCATCGTGATGCCCATCAATAAAAATTAAATCATAATAATTCTTTTCTCCTTGTGCGCAAAATGCTTCAAATGAACTTAAAATAAAATTCACATTCGGATTGTTTAATGGGAAGTTTTTTAAGGTAAATGCATGTGTGTTTTTACATCCTTCAACAGTTGTAATTTCAGCGCTTTTGTGAGCGAGATGCATGCGTAATGTCCCCACTCCCAACGATGTTCCAAATTCTACTATTTTTTCCGGCTTATAATGCTTTACAATTGAATATAACAACTGACCATATTTACCTTTGCTACTGCTCAAAGCGAACATGTCTCTTATACGTCGTATTTTATTTAATGATTTTGAACCGGCCCCAAATTCGTTAAACTCAATTTCAATATCACATCTTTGTAAAAAATTATGGTATTCATTCGCTTGATGAAGCTCTTTAGAATTCAACTTATGCTTGAGCACCTTTTCAATGAAATCATAAACAAAGGGAGAGTGAATTCCATGTCTTCCTTTTGCTTGCCATTTATATTTTATAAATTCGTAGAGTAAATTCACGATACAAATAAACGAAAAAGCGCTTAATTGGAAAGAAGTATGACAAAGGAGGAACAAATTATTGAAGCCCAACGCTCCAAATTAAAAAAAGGAAATCCCGTATTGTCTCTTCTCCGTCCTTGTAAAATTGGAGATGGAATCATTTGTTTAAACGAGGGTGAAAAACAAACGTATGAGGCAAAATTTGAAACGAGTGATTTTTCAAGTTCCTTGTTTGTGCCAGCATCAGGTTCAGGTTCGCGAATGTTTGAGTTCTTGTTTGATTACCTTCAATCACCAAATGAAGCAACCAGAGGAAAAGTTGAACGATTCTTGGCTAATGCGCGAAATTTTGCATTCTTTCAAAAATTACCCCTGGAAATTCAGCAGAAGGTAGCGGATTTAACTATAGATATGGAAGAATTTGTTTCGTTTTTATTGAGCGACTCCGGATTAAATTACGGGGCCTTACCAAAGGGACTAATTCCTTTTCATCAAATGCCACCTTTTGTTTTGAACCCTTTTCAAGAGCACGTCTTGCAAGGTATTTGTATCAATCCTAATATGCGCTTTCATTTTACTATTCAACCGGAATTTGAAAATGAAATATTGGCTTCTATAAAACAACTCGAAGGGATTGCAATTGAACAAGCTAAACTTAATTTTTCTGTTCAAAATCCGGAATCGGACGCTTTTGTATTTACTGAAGAATTTGAATTAGTAAAAGATGATGGTGCCAAGGAAATAAAACGTCCTTCTGGCCATGGGGCACTTTTACCAAATCTTCAAGTGATAGATGAGCAATTAATATTCGTGAAAAACATCGACAATGTTCAGCTATATACTAAATCCGACAAGAGTAGCTCTTATTTTAAGACCTTAGCGGGGTTACTTTTAAGTGTTAAGGAACAGCTGAAAACTTGTGTAGAAAATAACAATTTTGAGGAACTCAAGAATCTTTCTAATAAGTTTTTTCTATTCTCTGATGAAGAGATAAATAATTATTCTGTGGACATTGGAGCGCTCATAAACAGACCAATCAGGGTTTGTGGTATGGTGAAAAATGAAGGACAACCAGGTGGTGGCCCTTTCTACGTGGATGTTGACGGGATTCCAAAAAAACAAATTGTAGAAAAGGCGCAAATTGCTACGGATAATCATAATCATCAGCTCATGTTGCGAAGTACCCATTTCAATCCAGTCTTTATGGTTCTTGACATTCAAAATATAAATGGGCAAAAATATAATTTGAGCAAGTACAGAAGTGAGGAACATTATTTTGTGGTTGAGAAATCTCAAAAGGGCAAGAAGGTGCAATTTATTGAGCAACCAGGACTTTGGAATGGTTCCATGGAAAATTGGATTACCTTGTTTGTAGAAATTCCAAATGAAATTTTCAGTCCTGTTAAAACGGTACTAGATTTATTAGAGAGCGCTCATCAATAGCGGAATGATTATTGAACCGAAAAATAGATGCGCATTTTATTGGTTCTGCTAATATTCACGTTTAATGCAAATTCTCAATGGAATTTAAATGAAAGTGTACCCACACAGGTTGGAATTGTGGTGGATTTTGGCTCACATGAAAATGAAATCGGTTTAGAAATTAAATCAACCTATGTATTTGCATTTTCGCAATTTCAAGCAGGAGGAAGGTTATCTTACGTGTTGAACTCTTATGGTAAGCGTTTACATTTTCTAGATTCAAGAATTTTTCTAGGTGCCTCAATTTTGGGTGGTAAAACACGGCCAACTATTGAAATAGATCCTATTATCAACAATTTAAGTAATAATTCAACCTATAGAAATTCATTGGGATTCTCTTATTTGTGGTACTTTGATACAAAAGGGACTTCACAGCGTTCTGGTGCTTTTGGACTTACACTTAATAATTGGTCCGTGTATCTTGAAAACGATGTTTTTGGTGGTCAATCCGAAGACAGGTATAGAACAGCACATTTCGTGACGACTTTACGAAAAGAACTTATGAGTTTTCAATTTGGATTAAACATTTGGACGGGAGAATCTCGCGGAACGCCATGGCTTCGAAACAAACCTGAATTTTGTAAAAATGGGTATAAGGATTTATCGAGATTACCTTATGGAAAGACTAGCGCAGGGATAGTTTACGGAGGTGTTCAATATGATCAAGGAACAGTTCCAATTAGGATAAAGTTTGGAATGGATAGTGAAGAAGTACGGCATATTTTTCAAAACAGGATCATTCATGATTTGTGTTGGCTTCCAAAATGGGCTCCACACAACACACCGCACTATCCGCGATTAAATAAGGATGGCCAACCTGTGTTCAATTCAAATGAAAGAAGAAATGATTTACCTTTTATTCAGTTTTCGAGCGGAGGAATGTGGTCTGAATAATTTTATTAATGCGTAATTTTGTAAAAAAAAGAAATGAACGTTCCAGTTACTGTATATACCGAAATGACTCCGAATCCAACAACAATGAAATTTGTTGCAAATAAGTATTTATTGATAACTGGGGACTCGGTAGAATTTTCTTCTCAAGCAGAATCGAAAGGATTTTCACCTTTAGCTGAAGAGTTGTTCAAATTCCCCTTTGTTCAGAATGTCTTTATGGCTGCTAATTTTATTACAATTACAAAAACAGATAATGTTCCATGGGACTTTATAACCATGGAATTGAGAGAGTTTATAAAATCTTGGATATCTGAAGGAAAGGACGTTTTAATTCAAATGCCTGTTCCTAAAGAGAAGTCAGAAGCAACCCAGGCAAGAAAAACTTTTCAGGTATCTGATTTAGACGATCCTATACGCGGGTTGTTAGATGAATACGTGAGACCTGCTGTAGAGAACGATGGAGGAGCAATAGATTACGTCGGTTTTGAAAACGGAACGGTTACCTTATTGCTAAAGGGATCTTGTGCCGGATGTCCATCGTCCACAGCAACCTTGAAGGGTGGAATTGAGAACTTATTGAAACAACATTTACCCGAAGTAAAAGAAGTTGTTGCTTTTAACGAATAATCTGCGCTGATTTTTATTTATTTCCTTTACGTTACGGAATTATTTTGTAAATTTAACTAAACAAGTTAGATTTAGTTGTTGTTTTAATCCCAATGGAAGAAGCAGTTTTGCAAGCATCGTCAGTTACAATTGATTTAAAGTCAGCGTTAAGAACCTATTTTGGTTTTGACCATTTTCGAGGTGAACAAGAAAAGGTTATCACAAATTTACTAGCAGGTAAAAACACCTTTGTTATCATGCCAACTGGAGGTGGTAAATCGATGTGTTATCAGCTGCCTTCATTAATAATGTCAGGAACATCCATCATTGTATCACCATTGATTGCCTTGATGAAGAATCAAGTAGATGCCATTCGAAATGTGAGTGATAACGAAAGTGTTGCACATTTTTTAAATTCTTCCTTATCGAAGTCTGAAATCAATAAGGTGAAAAGTGACATTCAAGCAGGAAAAACAAAAATGCTGTATGTTGCTCCTGAGTCACTCACGAAACAAGATTATATTGATTTTTTAACTTCCGTTGATATCTCATTTTTTGCCATCGACGAGGCGCATTGTATATCTGAATGGGGACATGATTTTCGTCCGGAATACCGTCGGTTACGAGAGATTTTTGAGAAAATATCCAATGTGCCTATTATAGCGCTAACAGCCACTGCTACCCCTAAGGTTCAGTATGATATTCAGAAAAATTTGAATATGCTCGATGCGACAGTTTATAAAAGTTCGTTCAACAGAGATAATTTGTACTATGAGATTCGTCCAAAACGAGACGTAGAAAAACAGATAATAAAATACATTAGGAACAGAGCAGGGGAGAGCGGTATTATATATTGTTTGAGTAGAAAAAAAGTTGAGGAAATCGCTGAATTATTGCAAGTGAATGGCATCAATGCCTTGCCTTATCATGCAGGGTTAGACGCTACCTCGCGTGCCAAACATCAGGATATGTTTTTAATGGAAGAAGTGGAAGTTATCGTTGCAACTATTGCCTTTGGAATGGGTATCGATAAACCAGATGTACGTTATGTGATTCACCATGATATTCCAAAATCTTTAGAGAGTTATTATCAAGAAACAGGTCGTGCTGGACGCGATGGTGGTGTAGGTGATTGTATAGCCTTTTACAGTTACAAGGATATAGAAAAATTAGAGAAGTTCCTTCAAGGAAAACCATTAACTGAATTGGAGATCGGAAAGCAGTTATTACACGAAATTGTTTCTTATGCTGAAACTTCTGTTTGTAGACGAAAATTTATTCTTCACTATTTCGGAGAGACATTTGATGAAAAGAAATGCAATGAACAATGTGATAATTGCAGAAATCCGAGAGAGAGAAAAGATGGTAGAGAGTTTGTTCTCATGTTATTGGAAGCTATAATGCTCCTTGAGGAAACTCAAAAGTCAAAGCACTATTGTGCGTATTTGGCAGGAAATCTTACGGCCGATATAAAATCATACAAACATGAAAAACTTCCATCATTTGGAATTGGTAAGGAGAAGGATGAGCATTTTTGGAATGCGGTGATTCGTCAAGTTTGTGTGGGTGGGCTTGTATATAAAGACATTGAAAGTTTTGGAACCTTAAAACTAACAGAGAAAGGAAAGAAATTTATTGAGAAGCCTGAGGAATTTATGTTGATCAAACAACACGACTATTCGGGTGATGACGACGAAGATGGTGTTGTGCAAGTTTCAGGAAAAGGAGGGGCATTTGATGAAAAACTATATGATTTATTGGTAGATCTTCGAAAATCATTAGCGAAGGAAAAAAATATTCCACCGTTTGTTATTTTTCAGGAGCCATCCTTACGCGATATGTGTTTGCAATATCCCATTACATTAGATGAATTAACCAATATTCAAGGTGTGGGAGCGGGTAAGGCACAACGCTATGGAGAGCCATTTTTGGCTTTAATTGCCGACTATGTTGAGGAACATGATATTGAACGACCTCAAGATATGGTGGTTAAGTCATTGGTTAATAAGTCCATGTTGAAAGTTCAGTTAATCCAAAATATTGACAGAAAACTTCCATTGGAAGATATTGCCAGTTCCCAAGGAAAGTCCTTTAATGAATTACTCGATGAAATTGAATCTATTGTAAATTCCGGGACCCGCGTTAATATTAATTATTATATCAATAGTGTTCTTGACAATGAAAACCAAGAAGAATTATACGATTACTTCTCTTCAGCTGAAACCGATGATATTTTAGACGCCTATCATGAATTCGATGGTCTTTATTCCGAGGAAGAACTCAGGTTGATGCGAATCAAGTTCATGAGCGAAATGGCGAACTGATTACTTTAGTTCATAAAAAGTTTTTCTACACTATTTTTGGTCACAGCGTGATAGTAGTTTTTTTGAGAATCAAACAACGTTTTGGCGAAGTTTTTATACTGCGGTTTTTGCGCGAGTAATTCATATAACGGTAGTACAAACTTTCTTCTTCCTATTTTTCTTAAAAATCGCTCAATATCGGGCAATACACCATCGTAATTCGCATTTATACACAGGGTAAACCAATCCAATGCAATTTCTGCATTTTCCGTTCGATTAAAACCGAAATAAGAATTTAATCTTTCCAATTTATCAACCGTAATGGATTTGGGTAAATACCTTATAAACATTTGCCATTCTTGCGTTATAAAGTCCTCTTTTTTTAGTTGCTCAACAATTTTTTTTTTCTTTATTTTCTTCTTTATTCGAATGCGCTCATACCTAATTTTTGGTGCAAAAACGTCCTCTTCATTACTGAATTTATAAGCTAACTCTTTCATTTTTAATAGCCTCGGAGAACTAATTTCAATTTTATTGTTTGGTAGTCCTTCTTGATTTATCCACTCGTTGTAATTGAAATCTATGTTTTGTTGAGAAAGTAAGTTTTTCTTTAAATAGTCTATGAAATCACGGGTACTGATTGTAGAAAAAGCGAATGAAGAAAAGTAATAATTCAAAAATTTATCAAAAACCTTTCTTCCGGCCCGAGCCTCCAACGATCTTAAAAACCATGCACCTTTAACATAAGCAATGTCGGTCATTCCTTCATCTGGATTTCTTTGGTTCAGATTTAACAGAAGTTTACTATCCTCTGGATGTTTAGAATTTTTTATTCGAATAATTTCCTCATCTAATTCGAAAATTTCAACTAATGCAAGAATATCGGCAATTTCTTTACCATATAATTCCTCCATTATTCGGTGTTCAAAATAGACCGTAAACCCTTCATTAATCCAGAAGTCGTTCCAGGTTTTATTGGAAACAAGGTTACCTGACCATGAGTGTGCAAGTTCGTGGGCAATTACAGAAACCAAACTTCTGTCACCCGTAATAATTGTTGGATTTACAAATGTCAGCATGGGGTTCTCCATCCCTCCGAAAGGAAAAGAATAAGGAAGAACCAATAAATCATATTGATTCCATCGGTATTTTCCGTATAGTTTTTCGGCAGCCACTAACATTTTAGGGAGATCAACGAATTCATTTTTACACTTTTTGGTAAGCTGTGGTTCACAATAAAATCCCGTATTAGATGATAGAGGCGTGTAGTTCAAATCTCCAACTGCAAGTGCAATAAGGTAGGATGGTATGGAATTGGGCATAGAAAAATTATAGATGCCATTTTCACTTTTCTCACGACTATTTTTTGCACTCATCACCGCCTTTAAATGCTTAGGAACTTTAACCTCTGCTGAATATGTAAAGCGATTTGAAGGCGAGTCTTGAATTGGTATCCATGTTCGTGTTAAAATTGCTTGTCCTTGGGTGTATAAAAAAGGATGAAGTTTGGAGCTTGTCAATTTAGGTTCTAACCAATCTAGAGCTTCAGAATTTTCTGTTGTTTTGTAATAGATGTTTACAATGGAATCTTTTGGGTCAATTTTCACTAAAAGCGGTTGACCAAGAATTGAGTCTTTATCGTATTTTCCAATGACAAAATCTGCTTCATTTTCGGCGTTTTTCTCACCTGTTGTAACCTTTTGAATTTCAATCCCTTTAATATCAAATATTGCTGTATCAGCATTATTTAAATTGAGCATTCTATGTCGTGCGACTCCAAAAATTTTCTTGCTTCTAAAATTAACATCCAATTCCAAATGTAGATGCCGTGTTTTTATCTCGTTCAAATTCGAATAACTGTGATCATCAAGGAAAGGATCAGAAAGATTTTCTGTAACGGATTTATTCTTGGTCTCTTGAATACAAGATAATAGAACCAATGAAAAAATAAATTGAAGAAGAAGTTTCATTAGTACTTTATTATTCCGAATCTTTCGTTAAAACCATTTACAGCATAAAGAAACAGCAGTTTATTTTTTTGATCGAGTTCAAACATTTTAGGAACAATCAAGGATTTTAAATCTTTTCTTGTAAACAGAGTTTTTCGAAGTACATTACCATTCTGAATGTCAATTTCGCTTGTGGCAGCTACATTGCGTCTCACAGATAAATTAAGGGCGTAAACGCGCTCTCCATCTTTATTAAATAGACCATCTTCAGCATAATTTTTAATGTTATCATTGAACAAGAAACATAGTTTTTTTCCGTCACAATAACTGGCGTACGAACTGTAAGGTCCATTATCATTAATTGATACTTGGGATTTTTCAATACGCTTTTGCCATTCAAACTTTCCATTCAATCCAATCTTAAAAGCAATTATATCATCGTAGTAGTAATAATAAACGGTAGAACTTAATCCTGATCTATTGTCGTAATTTACTCTTCTGTAGATGTAGTACTGTTCAACGGATCCTACTAGGGTTCCGTCTTCTAGCAAAAATAAATCGCGCATACGGTAGTCGTAGGTGTAGTTGTTGTTGTTATTAAAATTGTTTCGGTTGGAGAAATTATTTATTACGATATCATTGTCAAATCTTTCAAGTGATAAATTTTCATCAAAAGCAGTAAAACCTTTACTCAATATGCTGTCATTTTGCGTATCAATTTTAAGCTGAAAAACTCCTTGAATTCCTTGATTTATTCCTTGACCATAGACTCCTGTTAAGGTTACAATATGGGCATTATTGGAGTTAAAGCGCATATCGTCTATTCTGTAGTCATCTATTTCGAGCGTGTATTCCTTTAAGCTGTCATTTTTGATTTTATATAAATGTATTGCTTTAAAATTTCTGTAATCTCTGGTAAAAAGGCGATCGTTAGGTTTATGATGTTCTGTTAAGCTAATGAAAAACTCTCCATCATTTGTTAAGTGAAATTCGTTTATTGTGGACAAGTTACCGTCGAAGGGCATGACATATTCACCTTGGGAAATGGTTTGAAGATAATAATCAATGATTTTATATCCATATACATCGCTTTCCTTTCTTTTACCAGGAATTTCCCACATAATACCAAAATACTTTCTGTTCAGCGACTGTTGAATTAGAAAATTTGATTTGGCTCCAATTTTAGGATTAGCATAACTTGCAATTAATTCTGGAGATCCTGATTCTCCCATATCTTCATGGTAGGGTTGTACATAGAGTTCGCTGTTTGGTCCCGTTTTATCGGAAATGAAAGTAAACAACATGTTATTTGCATGAAAAGCCGTTTCAAAAGTTCCTATGCCTTGACCTGTTATTGGCTTGATTCTCTTTTCGGAAACTTGTTCCAAGAAATCATGTAAGGTGAACTTATAATTTCCCAAAGCGTTTCCTCCGCTCCACCTTAAAGTGTAAAAAGTGTTACTATCTTTTGGGATTATCTTTATTACTGAACCTGAAGGTCGCGCTAATGCACTCCATTCAGTTGACACATTTTGGCCGAACGAGGTATAATTAATAAAGGTAAAGAAAAGAAGTAAGCGCATCATGTCTTATGGAACAAGTTGTATGCCGAGATAGTTCTGTGGACTGATAGCTTTTAATCGCTTTTTAATATCATCCGAAACATTCAATGTCTCAATGAAAGCATGTACACTTTCTTGCGTCACTTTTTCGTTTTTTCGGGTCAATCCTTTCAACGCTTCGTATGGCTTCTCGTAACCGCTAGCTCTTAAAATTGTTTGAATAGCTTCAGCTACTACAGCCCAGTTATTTTCCAAATCTTCGTTAAGTTTATCTTCATTTAATAACAGTTTATTTAAGCCGTTGAGCGAAGAGTGAAAAGCAATAAGTGTGTGACCGAATGGTAGGCCAATCGTACGTAGCACTGTTGAATCTGTTAAATCACGTTGTAAGCGAGAAACTGGTAATTTTGCAGCTAAATGTTCAAAAAGAGCGTTTGCAATTCCAATGTTACCTTCAGAATTTTCAAAATCTATGGGATTTACCTTGTGAGGCATGGCTGAAGATCCTACTTCTCCTTCTTTCAACTTTTGCTTAAAGTAATCCATAGATATGTACGTCCAAAAATCGCGGTCTAGATCCAATAAGATGGTGTTTATTCTTTTCAAGACATCAAAAAGTGCCGCTAGATTATCGTAGTGTTCTATTTGGGTTGTAGTTTGACTTCGATTTAATCCTAGGATATTGTTTACGAAGGAATCTGCAAAAGAAACCCAATTGTGGTCGGGGTATGCGACGTGGTGAGCATTGAAGTTTCCTGTAGCGCCTCCAAACTTTGCAGAATAGGGGATGCTTAATAATTGATCTTTCTGTTTGTTAAGTCGCTCCACAAATACATAGATTTCTTTACCTAATCTTGTTGGGGAAGCGGGTTGTCCATGAGTTTTTGCTAGCATCGGGATATTTTTCCAATCTGAGGCAAATTGACTTAGCTTCATGATAATCTCCTCCAATAGTGGTAAATAAACTGCATTTACGGCCTCCTTGATGGAAAGTGGAATTGCTGTATTGTTAATGTCTTGTGAAGTAAGCCCGAAATGTACAAACTCCGAATAGGCATTAAGTTGAAGAGATTCTAATTTGTTTTTTAAATAATACTCTACTGCTTTGACGTCGTGGTTGGTAATTTTTTCTGAGTCTTTTATCCACAGCGCATCTTCTTTTGAGAATTTTTGATAGACATCACGTAATGCTTCTATTTGATCAGAGGTAAGGGCAGGGAAGGCCTCTAAGTCTTGAAAACTAAGGGCAATAAAATATTCAACTTCCACGAGTACCCGATACTTGATTAATCCAAATTCCGAAAAATATGGACTAAGACTTTTGGTTTTTGAATAATAGCGTCCATCGATTGGAGAGATCGCAGTAAGATTTGTTAAATTCATTTACGTCAAAAAACAAAGATACAATATTGTGTGTTAACCTTCAATTAAATCCGCTCTTACAGGTTGATTTTTGTAATTTTGCAACATGAATTTTTCTTCAAAATTTATAGTCTTTAACTGGATCACGCTTGTGTCCATTTATTTGGTTGTAATCGCAGGTAGTTTCGTACGCATTTCGGGTTCAGGGATGGGATGTCCAGATTGGCCTAAGTGCTTTGGGCAATGGATTCCTCCGACGGATTCGACTGTTTTACCTAAAGATTATAAAGAAATATACCTCGAAAAAAGAGAAAAGAAGGTGGAAAAGTTTTCAGGGTTTTTAGAAAAATTAGGTTTCGATGACAAAGCCTCGCAATTACGAAATGACCCTGATGTTTATACCGAGGAGAGTTTTAATGCGCGAAAAACATGGACCGAATACATCAACCGCCTTTTAGGTTTTTTAGCAGGTAATTTTATGTTACTTTCGTTTTTGTGGATGTTTATCGCCTATCGAAATTCAGGATTGTTGCTCATTGCGTTAGGGAATTTAGTGCTAATGGGGATTGAGGCTTGGTTCGGAAGTATTGTAGTTGCGACGAATTTGGTGCCTTGGACCATTACAGTTCATATGTTATTGGCATTAATAATTATTGCGGTTCAAACGTATATTCTGTTTCGGATAAGTCCGATGTTGCAACGTAAGATTTTGGTTCCGAAATGGGTTAAGACTTCTGTTTGGCTCATATTTCTAATTACTTTTTATCAAATGTTCCTCGGGACTCAAGTACGTGAAGATATTGATGCACTAGTGAAGGCAGGCTATTCTCGAGAGGAGTGGGTTGCTTCGCTTGGATTGCCATTTTTGATACACAGAAGTTTCTCATGGCTAGTGTTAGTTGGTTTAGTGTTTATGGCATGGAAAAATGAACTATCTGATAAAATAAAGTTGATTAGAGGAGCATTTTTAATTCTTGTGATTGAATTAGTTTCCGGGGTGCTATTAGCTTATGCAGATATGCCAGGTTTGGTTCAAACGGCACATCTCGTATTTGCAACGCTACTTTTTGGATTGCTTTGGATTGCTATTTTGCGATTTAAGTCAAATACCATCACCACTTAAAGAATCGTTTTTTAGTTTTCTTAGGTTCTAGATAGCTGTATTTCAATCCAATATTTGCACGGTATTGATGAAAAGATCCTTGGTTTTCACTGAATTTAAATGTATTTAACGGAATCATGCGAGAAGCATTTAATGTAAACCCTGTGAATTTGTAGCCTGCTTTTTTAATTTCCTTCAATTTTCGAGAATAAGTGAGTCCAAGTCCAGCATTTAGGTAGGTGTCGAATGGTTCAAGTGTTGGAATTTCACGAATAGAATGATCTTGCTGAAAAGCATTGACTTGAATTCCGGGTTCGCCCAAAATATAGTACGAAAAGTGTTTTTTTTCGGATTGA
>Ga0214923_10004146_pt1 | contig 17725 bp, 11 predicted proteins | sample LL1510_MetaG_FD_177993 | JGI IMG/M metagenome (GOLD analysis project Ga0214923, IMG submission 177993) | Freshwater microbial communities from Lake Lanier, Atlanta, Georgia, United States - LL-1510 | ecosystem: Environmental > Aquatic > Freshwater > Lake | place: USA: Georgia | collected... | reverse complement strand
TCTTATAATCCTTATTTTCAAAATATAGATCATACTTATAATTTTATAAATTATAATGAGGAAAATGAAGAAAACGAATTAGATAATGATAATTATATCATATGAAAGAAGTTTATTATTATTTTTTATTATTCAAAAAATAATATACAAAATTATTGTATAAATATAATATAATAATTATGGTTCAATTTATTTTAACTACGATAGAATGGATATTATTTTTAACAACTTTTAGCGTTGTATTACAACCATTATGTGCTATGTTTGGACCTACAATTCCAGTAGCTATTTTTTTAACCAGATTTAATGCCAAAACAAAGATTTTTAATATTTTATATTTAGTATATTATTATTTACTTTTTACATTTATTTATCGTGTTATAGTTGATAATGATTTATTTATAATTTACAAATTAGGTTTAACGTTTATAGCAGTTAATGTATTAAAGTATAATATATTATTAAATTTAGGTATATGGAATATATTTTTAGAAGTAATAACAGATAATCCTCCAATGAATATTGATAAAAAATATTTTGAAGGACATAGGCTATTTGAAGATGTTGATAATTTTAAAAAAATACGTTCTGAAGTTCTTGATATTGTAGATAGATACGATATTAAAAGCCTAAAAGAATTATCAAATATGTTTAGAAATGCTGTTGAAGAAAAAAATGGTGGAAAACATACTTGGAGATTTCAATTTTTAAAACAAAGTGGTAAATTATATGAAATATTAGATAATTATCCAACACTTAAAAATGCTTTAGAAGATAAACTTATATTTAACGCTGGTATTTCAATTTTAGATCCTAAAATCTCAATACCTCAACATATTGGATATTTTAAAGGATTTTTAAGATATCAAATTTGTATTGAAACAAATGATGATGATCCAGATAAACCATATATAATTTGTGGAGGACATAAATATACTTGGAAAACAGGCGACGGTGTTCTTTTTGATGATATGTATAATCATTATGTAGTTAATAATTCAGAATCAAGAAGAATTGTTTTGTATCTTGATATAATGAGACTTAATTTACCAAACTTAATTATAAAAATTAATAATTTAATTTGTGATGTATATACTAAAGATAAATTATCTAACTATATACTTAAAAAACAACATATTCAAAGAAAAAATAAATAAATATATATTTTTAATTACAAATAAATTTACTTCCAAATTATTATCAAAAATTCATAGATTTTTCCATTACAATTCTAAATGCTTTTTCAAGATTTGCTAATTTTTCTTTAGTAGTAATTAATTCATTTTCTAAGTGAGCAGCATTAGCTGATACAATTTGTAAATCATTTTTTAAATCATCACATAATTTTTCTAACATATTATTACTTTCTTGTGTTAATCTAAGTTTATCTTGTAATGATTTAAATAAAAAAGCTTCAAGTTTTTCTTCATCGTCGACTAAATTTTTATTTAATAAACCATATTTTCTAATATCCGATTCATTTTCTTCTTCTATTTTTACATTTTGATAATTAAACTGCATTATATATTATATATATTATATATAATATTTATAAAAATTTCGTAAAATATTTCTTTATCACTGATTAAAATAATTTTATATATTTATATATAAAAGAATAAATGAGAACACTAATATTATTAATATTTTATATAATAAATATATTTTATTACTTTTTAAAAGTAAATGGTATTAATTTTGAAACATTCAAATTTATGGATTCAACCAAAGAATTAGAAGATTTTTTATTAGTTGAAATTGATATTAGTGATTCTAAAAAAAGAAATTTAATAATTAAAAAGTTAAAAGATAATAAATATTTAAATGATAAAATAATATTAAAGAAAATAGTAAATGATAACAGATTAAGATTATATATTCATCATGGTTATTTTGATGGAATTAAAGCAACATATTTGTTGGATGATATTTTACAATTACCAAATCACATAAGAAATAAACAAATTCCAAAGGTATTTTTTTTGCCAGTTATAAGTGATATTATTGGAATATTTTATTTTATTTATTTATATTCAGTTAAAAAATATTTTAATTATACACCATTAAAAGATGCTTTTATAACAAGTAGAAAATATAAAATGATTGAATATCAAAATAAAAAAGAAATTTATAGACATAAATATTCATTAACACATTTAATACTAGCAGATATTGCTTTTAAAATAACACAAAATACTAAAATTAATAATTTTTTAGTAATTTTTGGAAATGATTTATCTGGTGAATCTGTTAATAATCTTATTCCAATAATTTTTACTATGAAACATGATACATATGATAATTTTATTAATAAATTTATTAGGAATATCAAAATTAATTATTTTTTAATAAAACAATCTGAAAATATTTTACAATTAAGAAGTTTTATATCTTATTATCTTAATGATTTTACTAATGATAAAAAAAATGATAAAAGAGATTTTGATGTTGTTTTAACCCTTATACCTCTAACCAATATATCAGTTCCTTATATAAAAAATCTTAAAATTATAAATAAACGCCCTAGAAGTATGCTTTATATAAACATAATTACTAATAAAGATGATGTTTTTGTTTCTTATAACTCTTTATTTGATGAATTTAGGAATTTTAAATTAGATTAATAAATTATAATTTTTTAGTGTTTTTTAACAAAAAAATTTTTATATTTTTAATAGTAATAATAATTATGAGTATATTTGAAGATATTTTTTATAATATAATACCAAATATAATTAAGATAGGCGGATTAAGTTTTAGTGGATATAATATTATGCATATTTTAGTAAAAGAAAATATTAAAAATGATATAATAAAATATTATAAAAATAAAATTTCATTAAATAATAATATAAGAATGGAAAATAAGACTGATTCAGATAGTGATGATTACGAAGAATTTATCAACAAAGTAGAACAAATAAAAAGTAATGATAAACAAGATAAAAGTATAAATCAAGAAATAAATAAAACAGAAGAATATCAGATAAATAAAACAGAAGAATGTAAAACAACCCCAAAAGAAGAAAATATAAATAAGGAAGAAGTTAAAGATGATATTTTTATAAAAAAAAAGAAGAAAGTAAAGAGAATTCTAGATCCAGAAAGACAGATGGAAGATTTAGATAATTTATTTAGAAAGAAAATGTTAGGTAAATTATCAAGTGAAGAAGAAAAAGAAAAAGTTTATAAAGATGATTTAAAAAGAATTTCAAAAAGTTTTGAAAGTGATGTTGTTGAAAATTCTTTAAGAGGTTTTAGCGTAGATAAACAACTTTTTATATTAGATTTGAATAAACTAATGGATAATATTAAAGGTTTTGATAGTGAAAAGTTTGTATGTGAAATTTTATATAAGATGTATAATCGTTGGTATATTATTAATAAAATGGAAAATAAAATAATGACAGACGATAATAAACTTTTAAAAATATGTTTAAAGATATTTGAAAAAAATGATAAATTCAGAAAAAAAATAAATGATATACATTTTAGATGTATTAAAAAAAATTATATACAATATAAATCAAGTAATGATATAGAATTAATTTTAGTAACGAAATTTAAGGAAAAGAAAAATAGAACTCCTAAAAATAATATAAATAAAAATAATTAAATTATAATTACAAATAAAATATATTAAATTAATAATATATATGCAGTGCACTGAAAATCCATACGAATATGCTAATAAGCAAAATACAATATATGATCCAAATACAAATCAATTTTTATATGGAATTAATAATAAAATGAGAGCAACAGGTGTTGGCGATGGAACATGTAATCAAATTAATCCATTAATTTTTCAAGATAATAATAAATGTGGTTTTGGTTCAGCAGGTGGCAATCCTTGTAATAAAGTAATTGAATCATTTAATAGTGACGAAAATGAGTATAAAATTTCAGATTATATTATGAGTATTACAATTGTCTTAATATTATTATTAATAATATATATATATTGTAATTGTTCACAAAAAAATAATAATTAGTAGTAATTAGTAGTAATTAGTAGTAAGTATTAAATAATTTTTTTATCTTATTTAATATAAATATGAGTTTCACATTGATTGGAACTGCGGTTACTAAGGACATTATTTTAAGTTCTATAAGTACCACTATAAGTACTACAACAAGTATAATTAAATTTCTTTTATGTCAAAAGGAATCAGAATTAGATGTATTTAAGAGAGAGCTATTTAAATCTGATTTGTGTAATAATTTGGATATTATATCAAGTTTAATAAATGATATTGTTATAAATCATAATATAAAAATAAAAAATAAGGAAGATAAATATGAATTAGAAAAAATAGAAATTATTGATAATAGTATGGTTAATGATTCATGCTTAATATTACATAATGATTGTAAAATAAAAAAAAAGAATATAATCTTACCTGAACCAGTAAAACAAATACTATTTACAACCTATGAAATAATAAATGATATAAAAAAATATTTAGAAATTATACAATCTAAAATATATTCTCATGAAAATAAATATTTTAAAAATTGGAGGGCAATAAATATAACCAGTGATATAAATAATATTATTAATATAAATCTTGTGTTTGAAAAACGAATGAAACTACTATTTGAAGTTATAAAAATATATAAAAATCAAATTATTTAATAAAATTTTAATAAAATTTTATATATAATATATTATATAATTATGTTAAAGCCAAATAAATATATAATAGAACTAGATATAAATTTTAATAAATTAACATTTGTTGGAAATATTAAAATTAATTTAGATATTGATAAATCTTATGAATCTCCGTATTTATATCTTGATTCTGTAAATTTAAATATTGAAGATGTTAAAGTTAATAAAAATAAAGTAACTTTTAATATTGAAAAAAATAAACTTGTTATTCCTTACGATAAAAACAAACAAAATAATATTATAGTAATTAAGTATAATGGCGTTATATCTAAAGACTTATTTGGTATTTATTATTCAAAACATAAAGATAGTTTACTGATATCAACACAATTTGAACCAGATGGAGCACGAAGAATGTTTCCATGTTTTGATGAACCAAAATATAAAAGTGTTTTTAGAGTTATTCTTAAATCTAATAAAGATAAAGTATTCTTATCTAATATGCCTATCAGTTATGAAAAAATATTAGATGATACTACAAAAATAGTTTTATTTAAAAATACTCCACCAATGTCAACCTATCTATTATGCATAGTTATAGGCGATCTTCAAAAAGTATTAGAGAAAGATTTAATTACAATAAATAATACTGTAGTTAATGGTTATGCTCCCAAAAATATAGCAGAAAATATGGAATTTTCAGTTGTAAAAAATTATGAAGCATTAGAATTTTTTGAAAATTGGTTTGATATTAAATATTCTTTACCAAAATTAGATGCTGTAAGTATTCCAGATTTTGGTGCAGGAGCTATGGAAAATTGGGGTTTAATTACTTATAGAGAAGAAAAATTATTCTGTAATAATAATACAAATATTTTAGAAAAATTAGAAATTATAAATACAATTTATCATGAAATGGCTCATCAATGGTTTGGTAATTTGGTAACACTAGATAATTGGTCTTCACTATGGTTAAATGAAACTTTTGCAACTCTTTTTTCATGGATTGCAGTAATAGAAAAATATGATAATGAATATTTTTTAAAAGATTTATTTTATACAAGTGAATTTAAAAGAATAATTGTTTATGATAGTTTAGATAGCACTCATTCTATATTGGTTAAAACAACTAAAGAAGAAGACTTAAAATTAATATTTGATGAAATATCATATCAAAAAGGTTGTTGTGTTATGAATTATATTATTAAATTAATGGGATTAGAAAATTTTAAATTAGCTATTAGAGAATATTTAAATAAATATAAATTTCAAAATGTATCATCGCAAAACCTTTTTGATATTTTACAAAAATATTCTAAAAGAAATATTAATAAATTAATTAATGATTTAATTACTACAAAAGGATATCCAATTATAACTGTATCTCAATCAAATAATAAATTAATACTAAAGAAAAATAAAATGAATTTATTAAAAGATAATCAAAAATATGAAATATCTTTTTTTATTGGTTTTAAATATCAAAATACTAAAGATAATAAAGTTTATGATGAATGGTTAGAATTTGATAATGAAGTTATAGAAATAGATTTAGAAAATAAAGATAAATTTATATTAAATAGTAATGCTGACTTTCCATGCTTAATTCATTATACGAATGTTTTACCTAATATTAATTTATTTAATAACCTTGATAAAATATATTTTATTGATACTTGTTTCATACTTTATCTTAATAAAACTATAGATATAGGATATTTATTCTTAAATGTTTTTAAAATTATTGATACATTACCGACTGATGTAAATTTAATTGATAAATGTTTTTATGTTTATCAAATATTTTTTATTAATATTATTAATCTTTTTACTATATTTACACAACAAAATAAGACTAAACTATTATCAATATTAAGTGAATATATAAACAGATTTTATTTTAAAAAATTACAAACACTACTATTTGTTTCAAATAATCCAAGTGTTTTATATAGAGAAAATTACATAAATTATTTATTAATAATATTTTCTAAACATCTTAGTATTAAAAAATATATTGATGCATCTAATCAAATATTTAATTTTTATTATGATAAAAATAAAAGTAATAATTTTGAAAAATTCTATATATATGAATCTTTATTTTCTATTATGGGTCCAACAAATTATGAAAAAATAAAAAATATTTATAATAAAACAAAAGATGTAAATATTAAATATAAAGCACTTTTGGCACTTGCTAATACATCCGATACTGTTATATTAAAAAGATTGGTTGATAATAATGATAATTTAAATATTAAAGAACAAGATATTGATAGATTCTATTGTGAATTAATTAAAAATAAATTAGTATCTGATTATGCTTTTAATAAATTAATCACTAAAAGTTCTCCAATATATAAATTAGATGATCTAGTATTTATTCATTTTTTAAAGTGTTTATCACTAGTATTATATGATAAAAATAAAATTGATAAATTAATTTATTTTTTTAAAAATGATCTGAATAAAAAAGAATATGAACTAAAAATTAAACAAAATATAGATGTTCTTCAATGGCATAAAAAAATTTAGATGTTATTGATAGGCATAAAAACTTAGATTTTATATTCGTATAATAACTATAATTATCCGAATTATTATAGTAAATTATCAATATATATAAAAGTTGAAATATAATAATATATGACTTATAACACAAATATGAATTCTGACAATCTGAAGGGAGCATCCCAACACAAATTGAAAGCTTTGATTTGGGTTATTTCTTTGTACCCGCATCACGCCCGTCATGCGTTTCAAGAAATGATGGATAAAGGTTGGACCTATGTTGTGGAATACTGGGTAGCAGATGCCTTAAATGGAAGTAATTCTCTTCTGAAAGAAGTTATCGACCTAGGAGATGCACATGGTCGTAGCCGTCTGTTGGATATAGTCAAATCTTTTCACCCGACATATAACGGATATATTGGCGAACCACTCAGAACGGTGTGGGGACACCCATATGAGCCAGAAAAATGGAAACCGTAAGGACTTTTTTACCCGACATAAACTAAATATATTTGTAAGAATGATAGTTAAATGTTTCCTAAGGTTCAATTTTTATCAAAAAGCAATAGTTCTTAATTTTATATATATATCTTTTACTTTCCAATGTTTATCATAATCTATTTTATATTCACTTTTAGCACCAGTAATTCCACCATTATGATGTAATGAAATTTCAATAATTTTATTTTTACATATATACATATCTTTTAATAATTCTAAAGAATGTTTTTTTAATAATTTAGGAAATTGACTAAATTTAATAAGATCTTTAATACAACTTTTAAATTGTCCTGCTGATGCTGATAAAGTTCGTGCATATTTTTGATTTTTATTTAACTTTTTTCTATTAATGTTATATAAAGTTATATTACAATCTTCAATACCAGTATTATTCATTTTTAATGGAACTAGAATATTTTCTTTAATAAATTCATAATATGGTGCACCTGTTATTTTTTCAATTAATACTCCTAATATTATATATCCAATATTAGAGTAGGAAAATTCTCCAACTATATCTTCATCAAATAAATTATTCTTATTATATTTTTTATATACATCTGTAGCACAGTTATATTTTATTTTTGAAATAAAATTTTTAACTTTATTATACCATTTTTTTAATCCACTCCTATGATTTATTATATCTATTATTTTTAAATTATCAATTTCTTCATAATCAAGATATTTACCTATTTTGTCATTTATATTTAACTCCCACCTTTCTTGTAGTATCAATAATGAAACTATAATAAAAATTTTTGATATTGAAGCTATAGGAAATTCAGACTCTTCAGTAAGTTTTTGTTTGTCAATATTATTAAATTCATATGCTACCTTATTTTCATATTCAACCATCTTTATTTTTTTTCTCATTATTCTACCACCTTCTTGTGAATTATTGTGATTATCGTAATAATCCATATATAAATTATTGTTATAATATTTTTTATTAAATATTATAAATTAAATATCTAGTTCTTTAAGTTTATAAAAAGGTATGTAAAAATTAATAAATTGATAAATAAATATATTGCCACAATTTTTATTGCGACACACGTTATGTAAATATGTACTGAATTGACTATAGTCTGGCGCTATCTGCAGCACAAGAGGAACACTGCTGTTCCTTTCTGACGCAATCCAAACAACGAATGGGTGTTCGCTCTAGGACATAACATCCAGCTTCTGCAAACTGAGCAGAAGAAGCGCTTTCTGTCTGAGCCTTCACAACTGGAATGTAAATTTGCTCGGCATTCATGAGTTTTATCACGAGCTTAATAAGCTCAAATTCCAATAAAGAAGGCACATCGGTGCAGGTTGCGATTTCTACCCACGCTTCAAAGTTCCATGGGCGTTTATCAAGAATCTCAATAAGAAGTTCTGATCTTGCGACTTTGGCTAGTCTGACTCTATCTAAGAATTGGTTCCGTCCATCTTCCGAGAAAGTAGCTTGTTCGCTATCCTTCAGCAGTTTTGCGATTTGTTCCAAGCTCTGTATCTCAGTTGAAAACGTTTCATTCCATCTCTGGATAAAACGGTCAACGATTAGAACTTCCATTCTTTGACATAGCCGAATTGCCTTATCAGTTGTCGCCAATTTATGATTCATTAGCGCATGAACAAACTTGTCAAGATGTGACATCTCTACCTTTATTTTCTCTTCCTTGTCCGCTTTCTTTTTTGGTTCTTTCCTTTTCTGCACAACTTTTGGTCGTCTTCCTAACTCTTCAAGATGTGCAAAAAGCTCAAAAGGATGAACAAACTTCTTCTTGGATTTTTGAACCTGAGTCGTGGGTGCTTCTTCAAAGTCTTCATCATCGTCTACACCTTCTACAACACCTTCTACAACATTTTCTGCAACATCTTCAGCACTTCCCTGTTGTATATGTCCATAGATCTCATTAATGATGGAAGAAAGTTCAGAATTAGGGTGCTTAATGGTAAACATCTCCAAAAACTCTTCGTGTAGTTTTCTTAGAAGCGTCTGTAGTTCTCCAGAAGAGTAAATAGCAAACAAAATGTCAGCCTTAGGTATTAGCCCTTTTACACGTCTACCAAATTCTACCAGAGCGTTAATGTTCTCCATCTTCACTTTGTGTCCTTGGTAGTAGATCAGGGTCTTCACCTTGGAGTAAGTCATAACACCTGGTAACCCAAATACACTATGGAGCAATGACGTAGATTGTTCCACATATGCCCAGAAACAAAAGCCTTCGGGGTGTAAAGAATCAAATTCCTCCGGATTTTTAGGAGGATACAACATGATAAACTGCTCCTGTGTCATCTCATAGATCATAACCTTCTGCAGATCACGAATCATATCATTGACTTGTGAAGAATGGTTGATTTCCCAGAATGCAGGCTGTCGGAATAGGCCTTTGATGTCCACTGCAAAATGTGGAATCGTTTCCTCACAAGAGTAGCCAAAGCCGAGAAAAAGGAATTGATCTCGGGTTGACTGACAAGCAAACTCCTCATGGGCTTTGCCTCCAAAAGCATCCCGTCTATTGGCACAGACCATCTCAAACATAAGGCTTATCGATTCGTCCTTGTGCTTGGCATACGCAGAAGCATGTAGAGCATAGACTCGTTGAAGAACTTTCTCACCGTGTTCTTTCCACAACATCAATGGCGTCTTATCACCAAAATCCTCACGTGATAGAAAGGGCCTTCCATTCTCGTAGATACCTCCAAAAATAGAGGTCGTCGCAAAAGGCACCATGTCCTCTGTGATAGACTTAGTTCCTTGTGTTGCCAGAATGACCAAGTATTCACCATTAGACATCTCCATGGATTTGCGAGCTATCTCCTTTGCCACTTCAGTGCCAAATGTTTGTACATAGGCATGCATGACCTTAAGAGCCTTTCCTGTATAGACAGTAAAGGATGCGAGAGAGCCATCTGCCTTCTGTGTAAGATAGCCATGGATTGGCAGGTCTTTAAGCAAAGCGTCCTTGATCTTATTGAGGTTTATACCATGATTGGTATCATCATCGTCCTGACCCTTTACCTTAGCAGCCTTAGTGATCTTAGAGTGGATTTCTGCCCCACGATCCATGAGAAACCTGAGGTCCATCACTTCTCCTGTTATGGGGTGAATGAAGAGATTAAGGCCTCTGAACTTCAACATGAATAAATTGATCCAGAACTTTTCTCCTGAAAAGGTATCCTTATATTTGAGGGTTGGAATGCAGAATATAGTGTTCCAGAAGAGTTTTTCGTCTCTCTCAAACTCCTGTTTGGTAATAGGTTTGGATAGAATACCAAACGAATGAAGGTGAGTTGTAAACTCCACTAATGCAGTGATGTATCTTGCCTTTGCTTCAACAGACAATTTCATGTCTTTTCCTATTGGTAAGATGCCATTCATGTTGACATCCCAATGATCAAAGAGTCTCTTACGAATCTCAAAGAGATTACCCTTATACTTCTTCACAAGGTGTTCCATGAACTGTTTGCCGTTTAAGTTCATGATATTGGCATCAACATACTTTGACACGATTGGGCTTTTCCCTATAGCATTTAGCAACCAACCTAAAGAGTTGTTCCAACCAACCTCACAGGGCACACCATTTGAATCGCTTAGCATAACTGGCGGTGCTTGATACTTTCGGTTCTCAGGGGTCTGTAAGACAGACTTAAAAAAGCCATTGGTAAATTCACCATCAGCAGGTCTTGTCAGTGAATTACTCTTTGAGAGCCTCAGTTGGGTTTGAAGATCCAATCCATTATTGGTGGAAACAACCTTTGAGAAGTTGCAAACTGGAACGTCAATCTGGATGTGTTCACCTGTAAAATAAGGTAGCTTGGCTGACTCATTTTTCCAGAGGTTCATTAAAGTATCAACTATAATGATGCTAATCAGTGGATCGTTTAGAGCTTTGTTGATTTGATCAGCAAACAATTTTGTCACCTCTTTATCAACATCGGGAACATTTTCCTTCAAGTCGTTAAACTTTGGTGACAAATTCTTGTTGTCTGACAATATTTGACTCAGTTCTTCAAAGGATATTTGTTCTGCATGAAACCTTCTGACGGAATTGTAGGCTGTGTACATTTCTGCATACTCTTTACCCACTAAACGTGTGTTTGTTCCAGTCATTACCTCGCAAATACACGCATCACGAGAAATGTGAATTGCATGATGTTTGGTAGAAAGCATTTTCATGAGACGTTCGATAAAGGTTGTTTTACCATGTCCTGATTGACCACAAGGAGTGATGATAATCTTTGCTTCTGGATTTAGAGTCTGAAGTGGCAGTGCTTCTTTAGTCATACACTTTACATTATACCAGAATTCCAGGTACTTTTCTTCGAAGGGTTTGTCTGATTCAAAGCTTGGATGTGGCAGCTTACCAAGATTGTCACCAGCAAACATATGGACACTCAGCAGTTTGACTTTGTAGCTTTCAGGAGTAAGCACTTGTCTAATTCTAAATGCTTCAGCTTCAGCTTTAAGCCTTTTCTCCTCCGCCTTCTTCGCTTCAGCTTCAAGCCTTTTCTCCTCCGCCTTCTTCGCTTCAGCTTCACGTGTCTTATCGGAAGTCTCTGATGTATCAACATTGTTTTCATCTTTTTCCGTATAGGGATGAAGAGACATATGTATTTGTACAACACGAAGCAAGGCATTAAACCATTCGAGCGCTTGTCTTGTATTAAATCTTTGTCTCATGGTCGCAATAATATGTTTCGCAAAGAGGGAAAGAAACATAGAGCCTAAAAGACCATGAGCAGGATATCGGGCACACTTACACTGTGCATTAGCATCTTCGTGCTCAGATAAACCCATCCGTTTACCATGCTTAGGACATGGTTCATCGTCATGTTTCTTGTTGGTCTCCGCCTTAACACAGTCATGAAATAACGCGGCGACGAACGCCACGTAAGAATCCACATCCTTTGTTTTTGCTGCTGACACCATTGAAAAGTATGCAGCAGAAAAAAGATGCACAAGTAGCGTTTCTTTGTGGAAAGGGCAATACTTGTGGCATCCACCCTCAGCATGACTAACTGACGCTATGATCAATCTGTCAATAAGACGATATTGTCTTGTAACCTGTTCAAATATGGTGGCGTCTTGGTTGTTGATAGTTTCTACTACTGTTTCAATTTCATGGAGTGCTGGATGCAGCTGAATTAGATGCTTCGCAAACATGGTGGCATATTTAACATCACCATACATTTCGGTCGCGATTTCTTGTAGAGACTGTCTAGCATCTGTTGGGAGTTCTTTTGGCTCAAGGATCGTCAAGAGACGAATCGCGTTCCTGTGAAGTGCTTCAGGTGTTTGTGCCTTGAAGTATGTATTATCCAGGCTTGGAGGTTTCGGAATCATTGCTCTCCTGAACCGATCATTACCTTTGGTTAGATAATGATTTATCCATGCACGAGCACGCATCGAACGATAGCTCAGTGACCGTTGTTTTTGGCAACATATCACAAGCATGTAAACGATGGAGGTCACGCACAGAGCCCACAGCAATATGTACAGCCATGGATTTGTTAAGGTGTAAAACGACGCATCTAGAAGAGCGTGAGATAGTCCTAGTTTGTGAGTAAACATGGCTAGGGGGGGTACACCATTAGATTAAATATTTTTTCAATTTTTTTTTGTATATATAAATTTTGTCAAGCTTATTTTACAAAAGCTTTATAAAAAAGTAGCAATCTGTCTAGCAGTAGCCTGAATACCACTGACATTTGTATCTGATGTCATTCTGTCAGCTTCTACTTTGAAGCTTTCTATCACTTGTCTCCAATCAGTTGGTAAGGTCTGCAACACGTTGATGAACTTCCTCTCTCCTGCCTGTATCGTCAAAACTCCGTTAACGAATGTCAATTGTTGTTTTGTAAAGACAGAAACGACAAATTCAGGATTCAAATTGTTCTTCTTTATCCAATTACAGAATCTTCTCTTGGTGAAGGTTGGTGGAAAGAATTCCGAAGGGTTATAAGATGGGAATTCATGGCGTCTAAGAACAAGAATCATGAGTGTCATCATCATCTTGCAACTCTGATATGCGTAAAGTGATTTGGTGCCAGGATCTAAGTTAGGTTTACTAAAATTGCTGTGGAGTTTTTTTCCATATACCTCAGCAATCTCTTTAAACTTCGACCCAAGGGTTTCTATTTCTTTCTTTGATTTCACGAAGAACGCTTTGATACGTCTCCAAAGAGAAAGCTCGTCCGACCATCGCTGACCAAAAAGATGTGCCATCATTATCTCGACCGACTCATTTGCCCACTGTGTCGTAAACACAAAGTCACATCTCGTCCCATCTGAAGCAACAAAAGTTTTAATAGAATCAGGTATCGTCAATGGATTTGTAGTGGTCATAATGATGAAGTCAATATCACCAAATTCGGTTGTGTGAAGCCACGAACCGTGCTTTATATACCTCAACACCTTGATATTGTTCTTTGCAAGAAAGTTCAAGACTTCTTTTTCAAGTTTGTTGATAGATAGCAACTTCTTCTTCTTGATAAGAACTTTATTTGATGATTGGGGCAACGTGTCGTAATAGATGATCCAGTCTGTCGACGTTTTTATCGGTATCATGTCAACAAGCTTGTCCTTAGATAATGCTGGACTATGGACTGAAACTACATACATGACATAGTTACCTCGTGCCAAAGACGCTTCTTTTTGGTTTATGTCATCGTCGACTATAACCATAAATCCTTTCTGGCTTGTCATTTTGTAGATTGCTAAAACCCTATGGATAACTGAAAGCCGTTGCAGTGATTCCTGCATTTCAATTTCACATTTGCTGTAGGATTCTCCCTTTGACCTTTTGGGTATCGATGAAGGTTGTAGCGACTCAGAATAATCACGAATAATCGTCTTCAGTGCATCGATGTTTGGAAGTGGGTTGTACTCTCCTTTCTTCATGGGGGGCATTTGTTCCTTAAAGTTGTCGTACCCGTGACCAAAGAAGTCAGTAAGGATCAACCACATCAATACAGTCAAACGATAAGTAGCAGTCAACGAAATGATCTTATCTTTGAACTGTTTTTGATTATCATCAGCAGCATCTTTCGACACGTCTAGGAGATTCTCAACATCCTTATCTACTTTCGCCTTCCAGTACTCTCGGTAGTGCTTCTCAACTTTAAACCGAATGGTGCCCTTTCCGTTAAACTTGGAGTTCTTGATCAAATTCCATAAATCTGAAGGATTAGGCAATTCTTCTTTATAAGTCTCGTCCGCACAAGAGGAACACTGCTGTTCCTTGCCGACGCAATCCAAACAACGAATTTGTGTTCGCTCTAGTCTTGAAACTCCAGCTTCAGCATGCTGAGCAGAACCACTTTCGTCAGCTGAAAAGGCTTGTTCAGTAGAAAGTTTTTCATCACCAGCAGCAGTACAAGCTTGTTCAGGCATTGACACTTGTTCAGACATTGACACTTGTTCTGGCGCAGGCGTTGACACTTGAGCTGATTCTGGCGTTGACACTTGAGCTGATTCTGGCGTTGACACTCGAGCTGGTGCTGGCGTTGACACTTGAGCTGATTCTGGCGTTGACACTCGAGCTGGTGCTGGCGTTGACACTTGAGCTGGTGCTGGCGTTGACACTTGAGCAGGCGTTGACACTTGAGCTGGCGTTGACACTTGATCTGGTGCAGGTGCTGGAGTTGACACTTGTTCTGGTATTGGCACTAGTTCAGGCATAATAGATTCTTCAACAGGAAGAGAAACAAACATATTCCAATCATGAGGACTTTGAGGTGTAGGCTGAACTTGCGGCATCTGCTTTGTAAAAATCCTGATTACTTCTGGCACAAGAGCAAGAACCATTTTTTCAAAGACAAGATGATGAGTCCCTGATGTTCTGATGTCGTTCTTTGAAGAAAAGTTTCTATGAAGAATTGCAACCAAGTCATCAACCGACACATCGACACCTAATTTTTTGAGGGCAGGTTGTACTTTTTGTGCCAGTTCTTCCTTAATGTATATCATGTACTCCTTTTGAGGTAAGCAAACATGATGTCCATAAAGAATTTGTAGGAGGCGGAAAAGGAAATTTTTCATGAATGTAAGACGATTCATTTCCCATTCCTTCATCACCTTTTCTATCTTACGTGTAGTTTCTTCAGTGACTCCTTCAACATGTCCTGTTCTCTTGATAAGAGCACATAACTGTGGTTCATGAAGTCTCAATGAAAATGCGAAGTTCACAAGGTTAAACCAATCACAGATGAACAACCAGTCTACACCGTTCTTCTTCACCCGAGAAAAGAGTTCATCCCGAATTTCCTTAAATGATACAAGGGCAGCTACAAGTTTATCTTCTTGACTAACTTTGTACTTTGTTGTGAGAATGTGCACAAGGACTTCTACTTCAGCGAACTTGTGGGGAAAGTGTCTAATAGACCAGCAGACAATATCCTGAATCTTTCCTTTGTTGATTTGGTCTGTATACATCAACGGAACGATTGAGAGTGAACTTTTGATTTTTTCAAAGGCAGGACCTCTACCAGTAAAGTAAAAGATTGCATACCGTTCCAATATTTTGGAAGTTTTGGCAGGAACAATCTCCCATTTGATGGAAACGCCTGGAGGTGCAGGTGTTCCATCATTATGGACTGCTTTGCTGTCTAACTCACGAATAGGGACCTTTCTAAACCATTTCCAATAGTAGTTGATTACTTCGGCTGGGACAAATTCAGTTTTCTGAGTTCTAAGCATGTAGAACAGTCGGCAGGTCGGAAAAACAGAAATGTACAACCATATCTTTTCTGCTTGGAAAAATGGCAAGATCATCAGCATAAAAACTGTAATAAACTTGATTAGTGTATATCTTTTCACCTCCAAGAGTAGAAGTTGGCTTAGATCCAAGTCTCTCCGAAGTGCTGTCGAAAATTGTCGCAGCATCCAAATTCCATTTGGAGCTTGCTTTAAAAAGCTTTTAATTTTATTCCCAACTCGTATCACCGCCTGCTGATCTTTATCCTTAGAAATATCATCACCAACATCAAAGATGATACAATCCGTCGGTACTTCTTCATGACAGCCATTCAACTTATCAAATTCCTCAACTGAAACTTTCATCTGAGGAAGAATTCGACCTAGCTCTCCATCGTCAAATGACTTTAGAATTGAAATAATTGCTTCATCAGTCAATTTTTCCATAGACATAGTCTTCACATACTTGGCAATTGGGGTTAGTTCTCCTAGAGTTTGCTTCTTGTCCAGTTTGTTCTTGGTTTCCCTAAACAAATTTAGGATGGTTGCAAGGAGGGGATTTCCCCAATTGTTGGTAGTCAACAGCAATTTTAGATCTGCGATGGTGGCAAGTCTTGTAGTTGGCACTGTGTGTGCCGAATGACCAATTACCAATCTTTGGTAATATTCCAACATGAGTGCAGATTTTGTTCGGCATGTTCTCGCAGGTTGTTTCTGCTTTTTTGGTAGTAATGTAGACCAAAAAAGGACTATAAAACCCAAGAACCATGTAGGCACTATCACCCCCGTACAGAAAAACATGGTGATGTAGGTTATATATTTAAACATTTTTTTTTTTCAATTTTTTTTGGAAAAAAATATTATTTTTTATAATAAAGTAATAAATAAAATAATATTTAAAATATTTTTTTTGATAAATAAAATAATGGCTCTACCTTAGAGCCAAACAATGATATACAAAAGGAAGCAAGATTACTCTTCTTGAACAGAAGTGGCCTTAGCTGCCTGTAATTTGGCGCGAGCCTCATCTACCTTGGCCTGCGCTTCGTCAAGCTCTTTTGTCAGCTTTTCAAGCTGCTTTGTCGCACTTGCGACCTCTTGCGGTAAAACATGGTGACGCTCGGAGGCAGTCTTCAGCTTAGCAGCAGCCGTTCCTGTTCTCTCCTGCAGATCTTGGAGTTTCAGTGCGGCTAACTCAACGTTCCTCTGCAAAGCCTTCTCTTGGATTCTCTTGATCTGTGCCAGCTCTTCTTCTGTCAGAACAGCAGAGAGCCTTGGTTTTTCAACCAGTGTATTGTAGAGAGCATCTAGCTCATGGTTTGCCACTGCTTGATAGGGCGCAACAACAACAGCAGGTCCTGCCTTGGGGAGAGGCCATTCTTTCACAACGTCGGAGATGTGAC
>Ga0214923_10004145_pt1 | contig 17725 bp, 13 predicted proteins | sample LL1510_MetaG_FD_177993 | JGI IMG/M metagenome (GOLD analysis project Ga0214923, IMG submission 177993) | Freshwater microbial communities from Lake Lanier, Atlanta, Georgia, United States - LL-1510 | ecosystem: Environmental > Aquatic > Freshwater > Lake | place: USA: Georgia | collected... | reverse complement strand
GATGTGCGCCCGCATCTTGTCGATCACCCGCCCCAGCAAAACGATGCCGCCGACAGTGTCATGCCCGCTTCGCGGAACGCCGTTGATCAGGTCCATGTGCCATTCTCCCTGTTTCATGCGCCCCACCAGCCTAGCCACTCGCAGTTCGGTCGACGGTGACCGCGTGATTCGCTTTGGACGCGCACTCAAGTCTACGCGTCGGTGACACGAAGGACGGTCAGCCCGTCCGGGCCATATTGACGGCGCGCATCACCCGGGACCGCGTCGGATCCTGAAGCCGTTCCAGTTCCAGTTCCCGTCGCATCCCCTCCAGTGCATCCGGATCAAACAAGTTGTCAAGATCCAGGGTCCGCGCGAGGGCAACGAGTTCCTCAAACGGGATATCCGCTACCTTGCGGTCCGTCCGGGATGCCCGCCGGTACACCACCGTCCGCGGGGTGGTGCCAGCCGGCCAGAACACCGTGCGTCCGTCAGAATCGATCGTGCGTAGGACCGACCGGTCAACCGCACCGAGGACAGCTTGCCGGATCACCGCGCCGGCACGCCCGAAGCCATGCGCCTCGGCAACCCGTCTGACCAGGACATCGTCAAAGACTGGACCCTCCGTCGCGATGACCAACGCCGCCATCTGGCGCACCACCGTCTGGTAGGCAGGTTCGTAGAACAGCGCCCCCGCGGGACGGATCCCAGATGCCCTGAAATCGGACACGACGTACACCGGGTGGACGACCGTCACAGGTGGAGCCACCAAAGGCGCGACCACCCCTGCGTAGCGCGCCCCCACTTCCTCGTCAGCCGCCTCCCCATTCCCCTGTTCGGGAACGCGTTGAGGGGGTATGCCAGTCTCCCCGGGAGCTAGTCCGGTCTCCCCGCCACCCCGGCCGGCATCCGACTGCCGGTCAGCCTCAAGGAGTTCGTTCAGGGCGTCATGCAGGCGTGTCGCCGCCCGGTCCATCGTGACCCACCAGTCCGTCGACCAAACGCGCAGGATCTTCCACCCCAGGTCGCGCAGGACAGCCTCGCGCAAGCGATCCCGGTCACGCGCCGTCGCCGACCGGTGATAGGTCGCACCGTCACATTCGATCCCGGCGAGATACCGTCCCGGATGGTCGGGATGCACCACCGCCAAGTCGATCCGGAATGACGACACCCCCACCTGCATGCGGACTTCCCAACCCTGCGCCTGCAAGACCTCCATCACTGCCGTCTCGAACGGCGACTCCGTCATTGCCCGCGGAACATCGGTCGCCTGCGCAAGTGCCACCGGACCACGTTCGGCGTAGTCCAGGAAGTGCTTGAAATCGCGCACGCCCGCCGGGGTCGTCGGCGTCAGCGTGATGTCGTCGGCACGCAGTGTCCCGAAGACCACAAGCTCCCGCCTCGCCCGCGTGATCGCGACATTCAGCCGGCGCGCGCCACCACCGAGGTTCAGCGGACCGAAGTTCCGGTACACACGACCATTGGCATCCGGCCCGTAGCCGATCGAGAACAGGATCACATCCCGCTCATCGCCCTGAACGGTTTCCAGGTTCTTGACGAAGACCGGCCCGTCCTCCGACGCCCCGAACCGGGCCTCGACTTCGGGACTGGTCTGCCGTTCCTTGTCGAGAAGGTTCTCGATCAACCGTGCCTGTTCGGCATTGAAGGTAACGATCCCGATGGACGGCGCACTTCCGTCCGCAGTCAGGCGTCGCACCACATCGGCAACCACCGCGCGCGCCTCGGAGATGTTCGTCCGCGCCCCACCTCGGTCGTACGTACCGGGCACGTTCACGTAGCGCACCGCACGTTCGCCCGAGACTGGCGACGGGAAGGTAATCAACGATCCGTCGTAATACCGTTGGTTCGAGAACGCGATCAATCCCTCGTCCCGGCTCCGGTAATGCCAGATCAGCCGCTTTTCCGGGAGGCGCGCCGCCAGGCACTCATCGAGGACGCTCTCCAGGTCCTCGACTTCCTCGGGGTCGGCCGACTCGGTGTCCGCCCTCTCAAAGAAGTTCGTCGGCGGCAACTGCTTCGGATCACCCGCCACGATCACCTGGCTTCCACGGGCAATCGCACCGATCGCATCCCAGACGGGCAACTGTGACGCCTCGTCAAAGACCACCACATCAAAGACCCCGTGTCGTGCCGGCAAGTACTGCGCAATCGACAGCGGACTCATCATCAGGCACGGCGCAAGGACCGGAATGACCTCAGGAATGCGGGCGATCAGCGTCCGGATCGGCAGGTGACCCCGACGCTTCTGCAGTTCGCGGGCCAGGAGCATCCACTGTTCACTGGACGCGACCTGCCCGCGCGACGGCACCGAGGACGCCAGACGCGCCTTGATCACTCCGGCTGCGAGTTCCGTCAACCGCGCGTCAGACTCCCGGAACCGCTGGATCACCCGTTCATGGGTTGACGACCGGAACTGGTTCAGACCCGCCTCGGCATTGACAACCGCGTCAATCCACCCACGCGCATACGCCAAGGACCCGGCCTCGGTCATCTGCCCGGCGGTGATCGTTCCGTCAATGAAGGCGTTGATGATGATGCCAAGCCCGGCTTCGAGTGCAGGCCCGCGGACATCATTGCCACCCGATCCCAACGCTTCACCGGACGCCCGTTGCCACGCACACCAGGCCGGCAGGTCATCGGCCGCCCCAACCCAACCATTGGCAACGGGAACCACACTGGAGATCCAAGCATCATCCAATGGGACACCCGGCCACTCGGCCCACCCCACCTCACCTGATTGCACGACGTTTCGCCCGGGCCACCCCACCCCACCTGGTTCCCCTGTGATTCGCCCGCCGATCTCACCGGATGCCTCGACCCCGGCGCGGGCATCGGCAAACCGCCGTAAGGCGGCGCGCGCCTGTGCCAACCGGTCACGGGTCCCGGACGCACCCGGCGTCAACGCCACGTCAAGTCGTTGACGCAGCCCCGTCAGCCAGTCACTCAGCCCCCTCTCGCCAGCGTCAGCCTGGTCCACCACAGCCGCGTCAACGTGCTCCCCCTTCCCGTGTCGGGATTGGGGGTTTAGGCCCGCTTCCGAAGCCACACCGGTCCCACCGCGAACCTCTCGCGCAAGCTCGACTGCCCGGTCGGCCCACGCAATCGCCTCACGCACCGCTTCAAGATCGGTCTCCGGTCCGGCCCAGATCGTCCCGAACCGTTCCAGTACCTCGGACTTCGTGTTGAAGACCGCGCGCAGTCCCGCGATCTCCCGCAGGCCCCGCAGTTCTGCGCCCGCATCCTCGGGACGCGATGTCGAACCCTTCACACCGGCAGCATCGGTCGCCACATGCATCGCAACCGCCTGCCACAACAGGCGCGTCCGCCACCACGCGACAAGCACGAACGCCCCGGACGCCTCCTCCCACTCGGAGACAACCCGGTCGAAGTCCAGCTCCCACACCGTCTCGCGCCACGCGCGTGCAAGTCCGTCGACCGCCCGGTTCATCGCAACCAGGGCGTCCACCCACTCGTCCATCGCCACCCGCAGTGCCACCCGATCCACCGACAGCACCCGATACCCGGCGGAGGCACCCGGTGCCTGCAGGTGATCAATCAGGTCATGACGCACTTGCAGTCGTGCCGGATTGCCGGTCGGTGCCACGTCCAGGAACTCCGCCACCGGCACCGACGCCGGAAGGACCGCCTGCGCCTCCCGGATGAACGCCACCGCCAACCCGAGGAACTCCCGTTGCCACGCCGGCGTCCACACCCTCTTCCCCACCACGCGCAACGGATGGACCGAAGGATTTCCGATCTCCTTGCCCAGGTCAGCCAACTCCGTCAGGCGCTGGGCCATCACCCGCAACGCGTCCTCGGTGTCGGCAGCCGGATCAGCGCACTCGATCGTCAATCCGGGCGCCAAGCCACGGCCAGCAATGACCTGCCCGAATGCCCCGTAGGCGGACATGCCGTTCGGCCAACGCCGGTGCAGCACCTCCACATGGGCATTCAACTGGTCACGCGTCGCCTGCAACGCCTCCGCCGTGAGGCGCCACGGTTCATCCACACCGTCCGCCTGGAACTCCCATGCCGTGCGCAACTGGTCCAGTACCGCAGACTTCTGCGCCTTGGCCGAGTGCACCTCAAGGCAGAATGGTCCGAGACCGGCCTTTTCCAATCGCCGACGCACCACCTCCAAAGCGGTCGCCTTCTGCGACACGAACAGCACCGTCTTCCCCGCTGAAAGCAGGTGCGCGATCAGGTTCGAGATCGTCTGGCTCTTGCCCGTCCCGGGAGGGCCGTACAGCACGAAACTGCGCCCCTCGGTCGCCGCCACAATCGCCGCCGTCTGTGAAGAGTCGGCTTGCAGGGGCAACTTCAGGTCGGCGACCCCCATGCGCTTGTCCAGGCCAACCGCTTCCGGCAGCGGTGAATCGTCAGCCAAGCCAGACCCACGCATCTCCACGAGCCGTCGCACCACCGGGTTCTCAAGCAGGTCTGCCGCCTGGTCGCCCAGTTGCTTCCACATCAGGAACTTCGCGAATGAGAAGGTTGAAAGCGCCACGTCCTCAGTGACCTCGAACCCCGCAAGGTCCTTGAGATAGGTACGGACCATCGTCCAGATCCCTCGGACATCAACCCCGTTTGCATCAACCGGGAGGTCGCCGTCCAGTTCCGGTATCTGCACACGGAAGTCCTGTCGCAGCATCTCAAGGAACGTCGGGTTGATCGTCGCCGGTTCGTCGTGCCGGCGCAGCGTGAACCCCGACCGCACACCCTTGCGTTCCAGGGCGACCGGGACCAGCAGCAACGGTGCCCGGTACGTCCCGGCCCGGATTGCCCCGCGCGCTTCCGTCGGCTTCGGCGTCCACGAGACAAACCCGATGGCAAGGTAGAGATTGTTCGCGCCGGTCTCCTCCATCGTGGTGCGCACCGTGCGGTAGAGGTCCAGCACCCGGGCCTCAAGGTCCTCAGGTGCCAAGGTCGTGTGCACGGCGTTCCCGGCAAGCGCGTCAGCCGCCAACGCGATACGGTCCGGGACGATCGCCTCCACACCCGGGATTGCGGAGGTCGAGGAACCCCGCCGGGACGCCGGTGCCGGATCGGGCAGTAGCCGCAGCAAGGCACCACCAGCCAAACGGTCCTCAAGTGCACCCGCATCCGGACAGAGCAACTCGATGGTGCCCTTGCCCACCTTGAAGTTGAGCAGCTTGTTCCGCATCGAGAGGTCAAGCAACCGACGCTTCCACCGTTCAAGCCGTCCCGCCGGCTGTTCCGCGTCTCCCTCACCAATCGCCATGCGATCGGCCAGTTCGGCGCGGTCGCCCAGCGAATACGCCGGCCCGGCTTCCACAACCGGGCCATCGACCGCCACGGAAGGGCCGGCGAGCGACAGCGGCCGGATGCACCGGGTGCGTGCGCGGTGGATATCCAGTGCCACCTCAAAGCCCTGCGGGGCATCAACCCGGACCGATGATCCACCTTGGACCGTCGCCTCCAGGAAGGTGACCGGTGCATGATCGGTCGACCGCACGGCCAGCATCGTGGTCTCGATCAGCCGAAGTTCATCAAGCGCGATCCGTTTCCGCAGGAGTTGCGGTTCGTCAACCGTGGTGGTCACGATATCGGTCGGTTCCAACCACACGCCCACGAGGGCATGGCCCTCAAGCAGGACCACCAACGGGTGGAACCCCATCTGTTCCAGGCACGCCGCATAGAGGAGTGTCAGGTCCAGGCACGTCCCGACCTTGTTGCCAACCACCATCGCCGGCAACCGGATCTTCTGCCCCTCGCGTTCGAAGCTCGCCGGAGGCAAGGCATAGGCAATCTGTTCGTCCCAAAGCGCACCCCAGAGGGCCTCGGCACACTCCAGCACTCGCGCGCGCCCGCCGGGTCCGTACCCCGCAAGTGCGGGATCGCGGCGCGCGGTCCGCAACTTCTCGGCGGCGTTGCGCAGGATCACGTCCACCGCCGGATCATTCGGGCAGACGAAGGCTGCCAGGAGTTCGGGGGAATGTCGCATCCCCGTCCACTCGGCCGGCGCCATCAGTTCACATGGGGCAACCGCCCGGCCAATCTCCTGGCCAAGGATCGTGACGGTGCACGTGACCGATGCCCGCATCGCCTCAGTCAGGCGCAGGAAGATGCCCGGGTCGAGTGTTGCCACCACCGACGGGATGGTTCGCGCCTCACCCGCCCGCAACCGGTCGATCGGGAACGGCGTCACCGTGAGGAACGACGGGTCCGACGTCACCGTGACAGTCAGGTCCGAGATGTCCATCGCCGAGGTGTTGCGAAGTTCGATCGCCCCGAGGACGGGCACCCCATTCTGGTGGAACGCGATGTTCAGTCGCGGCACGACGTCCAGCGTGACCGTCACGCCTGGCATTGCCCCCCCGGGATTGTCCGTTACTGACCCAAGATCATCGCCTGCCATCATCATGGCATCATCGCACATGCACCCCGTTTCTCCCCGCACTCCCGTCGCAACGGTGGTCCGGGCCGCGCCGCCTCTCCCCTCTCCCGTCGAAAAACGGGGGAGCGGTTGGGGGTGGGGGTGGGGGTCTCCGATCAGCCACCAACCCTAGCCGTCGCGGGGACGCGCCCAAACCCGGTCGATGATCGCCCCCGCCACGAACCCGACGATTGTCCCGATCACCGTCCAGACCATCACGATTGGCCCGAGTTCTCCGAAGAGCGGTTCCGGCAAATCGGCCCGACCAATCGATGCAACCACCGCCACCATCGACCCCACAAGCATCCCGCCGACCACGCCGATGGCGACGTTGAGGATGATGTCGCGCCAGATGTCGAAGTCGTGCCCGGGAACCATCTGGGCACGAATGCCATACAGCGACCCCAGCATGCCCCCGAGCATGATGCCCACATTCACGGGCGCCCAGATCGCCGGAACCAGTGTGTCATGCACCATCAGCTTGATCACAACGACGGCGGTCGCCACCCCGAAGGCAGTGCCACCGCGCCACGCCCATCTCAGCATCCGTGCATCCTACCCGTCCCAAAGTGCCTCACCAAGGGGGCGTCATTCCCACCTCTCCCTTCGCAATGTGGGAGGGATTGGGGGTGGGGGTCCCTCTCTCTCGGTGCACCACCTCACAATCCCCTTGCCGGCAAGGGCGCCAGCGCTCCCAGCAACGACACCTCACCGCGCGGGCCACCGGGTGCCGCCACCACCCCGTTCAACTTCCTGATGGACGACACCTCCCCCGTGCAGGCAGTCATCGACGCATTCACGTCCGGAGACTCGGTCACCGCCATCGCCTGTGGGTTCGCCATCGAAGCGTCATATCCCAATGACCCCGCAGTCCTGAACCACCTCGGTGCCATCCACTTGCAGTACAGCCAACCCGCACACGCCCTGCGCGTCCTGCGTCGCGCCTTCGACCTGGCCCCGACGTCCTCGGTCATTTGCGTCAACCTTGGCCTCGCACTGGAGATCGACCAACAGTTCGAGGCTGCTGCCGAAGCGTTCGGACTTGCCGCCGCCTACAAGCCCGATTTCGTCGTTGCCCACTTCAACCGGGGCCGGTTGTGCGTCCGCACCGAACGCTTCCAGGAAGCCACCGATGCCTTCGCCGAGGTCATCGCCCGCGAACCCACCAACGCCGACGCCTGGAACTACTGGGCCGGGTCGATGTCACTTCTCGACCGCCTCGACGAGGCATTGTCCGGATACGAACGCGCCTTGACCATCAATCCCGGTCACCTCAGCACCCTCCGGGACCACGCCATCGTTGCCATGCGCGCCGGGCAACCGGTCAGGGCCCTGCCCAGTCTGGACCGTGCACTCGCCATCGACCCCTCGTGGGCAAACGGACAGCAGCACCGGGGCCGGGCGCATACCCAGTCCGGGCGCTTCGCCGACGCCGAAACCGACTTCGCCGTTGCCCTGACGCTCGACCCCGGCAACCGTGACGCCCTCAACGGACGCGCATGGTTGCGCCACATCTCCGGCGACCGGATGGGGTGCCTGCAAGACCTTGAAGCACTCGTCACCGAAGATCCGACCAACGCCGAAGCACGCGCCTTCCTCGGCCTGGCCTACCTGCGCGAGGAACGCTTTGCCGAAGGATGGTCGGCGTACGAGTCCCGGTGGGACGTCCCGACGAACGCCGGCATCTTCGATGGCGCCACCAAATTCCGGTGGGACGGCAGCCAGGACCTCACCGGCCGGTCGATCCTGGTCATGTCCGAACAGGGATTTGGCGACACCATCCAGTTCTGCCGGTACGTGCCGATGCTCGTCAACCGCGGTGCCCGGGTGATCCTTGCCGTCCAACCGCCATTGCAGGCACTGATCGCCGGGATGCCGTGGGCGCACCACCTCGTGACCGACAACGCCCCGGTCCCGGACACCGATTTCTTCTGCCCGATGCTCAGCCTCCCCCAAGCCTTCGGCACCGAACCCGGAACCATCCCCTCCCCCGGCCGCTATCTCGAGACCTCCCCGGAAAAGCGCGCCTCATGGCGTCACCGCCTCGCCATTCCGGATCACTCGCCTCTCCCGTCCCATCAGGGAAGGGGTTGGGGGTCTCTCGCTCTCCCCACGGGCAACACCAACACACTCATCGGCATCTCGTGGCGAGGGAACCCCGGCAACCGTGGCGATGCCCAGCGCAGCATTCCCCTCGCCACCTTCGTGGAGGCCCTCCCCGCCGGACACCGGTATGTCAGCCTCCAGAAGGACACCACCGAGGACGAACGTGCCCACCTGGCCGCACGGGGCATCATAGATGTCGCCGAGGCACTGGACGACTTCGCCGCGACTGGCGCGCTATGCGACGTCCTGGACCTGATCGTCACCGTCGACACCAGCATTGCCCACCTCGCCGGTGCCCTGGCGAGACCGGTGTGGATACTCCTGTGCCGCATCCCCGACTGGCGATGGTTCGTGGACCGGACCGATAGCCCCTGGTACCCCACCGCCCGCCTCTACCGGCAGGCAACCGCCGGCGACTGGGCACCCGTCATCGCGACCGTTCGCCGCGACATCGCGTCCTTCGCCACCAGGTCCTGAACGGCGCGCCTGCCGCCCCACCCCATCGCCCCTGCTTGCACGTCGCTTCGCTCACTGGTCCCCTAGATCTTCTTGTAGATCCCGCCCAGGCACTTGCTGTTCTTGCAGATCAGGCCCGCGCACGTGCCTCCCGCGATATGACCGCACTTGTCGCACTGGTAGTAGTCCGGGTGGTTCTGGCTTCCACAGACCTGGCACATGGGACGTGATGGCATCGCATCCTCCTCACTAATACATGCAGTTCAGGGAAACAGTAACTGAACAACATGTCTGCGGGCATCTCGGCACCACACGATCCTCATCCCGGGGGCGCCTCACGTGACCGGATCCCTCAGAGTGCACAACCAGAAAACTGCAGCCACGCACGATGCTTCATCCACCTCGAACACCGTCAGGCATCCACGAACCGCATCCCGGGAGCGCCGGCGCCCTCGCCGGCCCACGATGGGCCGCGTCGCCTTAGTCCTTCAGTCCCTTGGCACGATCCACGCCCTTCGCACCCTCGAGGTCGGCGCGAATGACGCCCGGCTGCCTGAAGGCATGGGTCAGGTCAGCGTCGGTGACGTCAGCACCTTGAAGGGTGGCCGCGAACAGATTGGCATACGACAGGTCCACCTTGGTCAGGTTGGCATGGGACAGGTTGGCCCGGGAAAGGTTCGCACCGGTCAGATCGGCATCGGAGAGGTTGGCACCGGTCAGGTCGACGTCATACAGCGTCGTCGCCGTCAGGTTGGCACCCGAGAGGTTGGCACCGGTCAGGCTGGCGCGGTACAGGTTGGCACCGGTCAGGTTCGCTTCCGTCAGGATGGCATGATCGAGCTTGGCACCCGACAGGCCGGCCATGTACAGGGTCGCATTGCCAAGGTTCGCATGCGAGAGATTGGCACCGGAGAGAGCGGCCCCGCGCAGGATGACAGCGGTCAGGTTGGCGCCAACCACATTTGCACCTTCAAGGTCGGCCCCGGTCAGGTTGGCTCCCGAGAGGTTGGCACCGCGCAAATCGGCACCTCTCACGTCAGCAGCCCGCACATCGGCCCCGGTCAGGTTGGCACCCGAGAGGTTGGCACCGCGCAAATCGGCACCCGTCAGCATCGCGTGCGACAGGTCTTGTCCGGATAGGTCGCGGTGCCGGAGATCTTGTCCCGAATAGTTGTCTGGCATCCCCGTCAGGATAGCGCGATTGCCAGGATGCGCACAGGTTTGCCTCATTCGGGCTAGTGGCCGCCGCCTCGCTTGCGGTGTCGCCCGCGCCCGCCAGTCCCTTTGCATCGTCAAGACCTCTCGCGCCTTCCGTGTCGGCGCGGCTGATGCCGGGGATCCGGAACGCACCGTTCAGATCGCCGCAGGGCTTGCTCTATGAAATACACGTGCAAGGAATGCCTGGCGCACGCCATGAGAAGCTACCCCAGTGGATCGCGAGATCGCCTGGCGCCAGCCACGCCTCGCCACGTCCATGCCAGAACCGCATCGCGGAATTGCCAGCGCCCTCATGCCCCATCGCAAGACGTGTCAAGGCATGACTGTTGATCGAGGCCGACGTGCGGGAAGTCCCACCCGATTCCACCCTCATCCACCCACGGTGCTTCATCCACCACGAACACCATTGGGCATCCACGAACCTCTCCCTGGTCCGCGGGCATCCCTGCCCGCATTGCCTCGCCCGCTACGCCGTGGCAGGAATCAGCGCAGGTGCGCCACCACCTGGTTCAACGCCGCCGGGAACGAGTGTCCCAGCAGCGTCGCGCGTTGGGGCGACCATCCCCGCACCGGGTCCGTCGCCCAACTGGTGTCCTTGAACGGTTGCTCCAGCAGCACCCCAAGGCACCCGAACCGTTCGGCCACCCAGTTCCACGCCATCCGCAAGTCAGCCGTCTCCGGCGGACCTCCCGGATACCCATGCCCCAGTTCGTACTCCGGCGACACCGCCATCCACGCCCGCTCGAACTGCCCGAACAGTGACGCCAACCGAGGCGTCCGCGACGGAATCTCAAGCGGCCCTCCAAGGAAGACGCACCGCAACTCCTCGTCACCGTGGCAATCCATGAAGAAATCGACCCCGGTCGCCTCCATCCGCGCCCGCACCGCAAGGACTTCCGGGCTTCGGTCCGGGCTTGGATCGGCCCACTCCCGGTTCAGGTTTGCCCCGGCCCCGTTCCCCCGCGTGTGCCCAAGGCGCGTGCCATCCGGGTTCATGTTCGGCACCACGTGGATCACCGCGCGGTCCAGCAACTGGCGTGCCACCGGGTCATGGTCGTCCACCAACCGGGGCAGCATCCCTTCCAGGAAGTAGCCACTCATCGACTCGGACGGGTGCTGGCGCGCAATGATCCAGCATGTGCGCTTTCCCGGCCCCGCCTCACCGATCGTCAGCAGGTCCACATCGGCACCCATCACCGTCCGCGCCACCGGTGCCACCCGCACCCGGGACGACTTCGCCACCCGGGCGATCAGGTCCAGTTCGCGGTCCAGGGGATATGGTGCCCACGAGGCGTAGTAGCAGACGTCGGATGCCGGCACATGGTCGATCACGTAGTCGCGCCCGACGACCCGCCCCGGCACCCGGAACCAGTCGCGCCGGTCGTACGAGACGTGCGGCCCGGTGTTCGTCCACGCATCCTCGTAGCCATCGCGGCCGGCCAGCCGGTCCGCCTCGAGGTCACGCACGTCGAGGATCCGCAGGCGCACCGCCTGTCCCCGCGCGCCGGTCACGCGGAAGTGGTAGCCACCGCGCATCGTTGAGGCATGGTCAGGCGCCAGGCGCAAGCGGATATCCGAGGGGTCGGAAGCATCCTCCACCACGATGCTTCCCGCAGGGATCTGTCCGGTGACCGAGATATCCATCATGCTTCCCGACCAGATTGGTCACTTTGAGAGGTTGTACTTCATGATCCGGCCATGCGTGCCTTCACGGTCGCGTTCCAGGGTGTAGACATCCCCGGGAGGTCCGCCCGTCACGCCCATGACCGCCGAGATCGCGTCACGGTCGCCATCGTCCAGGTGCACCCCGGAGACGCGTTCGTGCGATGCCACGTGAGTCGTGTTCACCGCACCCACGATCGCCCCGGCCACCCGCGGCCAATCCAGGACCACCCGCGTGGCGACCGAGGCGATGTCGCACCCATGCTTGCTTGCGACCCGCCCGAGGACGGCAAGCAGTGACTGGAACCACTCCCACCCACCGCACTCATCAATGATCAGCCGGTACTTGATGAGCGACCGGTTGGTGATGGTGGCAATCTCCGGCGCGGGCACGCCGACCCACCGTTCCGAAAGGAACCCGCCCGCGACGGTCCCATAGCAAAGGAAGTGCACACCGTGGGTCTCCGCCAGTGCATCCATGCCGTGGGTTGGCCGACGGTCGAGGACCGAATACTGCACCTGGTGCGTCGCCACCGGGACGCCTGCCCCGAGGATCTCGGCGAGGCGGGGTGTATCGAAGTTGGTCGCCCCGATCAGCCGGATCTTGCCTGCCCGGCGCAGGTCCTCCAGAACGGTCGCCGCCTCCACGTAGCCCGGCACCGCGTAATCCCACCAATGGAACTGCACGATGTCCAGGCGGTCCATGCCAAGCCGTTGCAATGACCGGTCAATCACCCGGGTGACGTACCCGCGGTCAACCCGGTCGAGGTCGGCGAGGTCCGGCACGAACTTGGTGTGCACCTGTACCCGTCCGGCAAGGTCGGGACGCGCCGCCCGGAACCGGCCGATCAGCTCTTCCACACCGGTGTAGATGTCGGCACAGTCGAAGGTGGTGATACCGGCTTCCACGAAGGTCGCCATGTCGGCAACGGCCTGCGCCGGGTCGATGGTCCCGTGACCGCCGGCGAGGTGCCACCCTCCCTTGAGAAGGCGCGAGATGGAGTAGCCGGGCGCGAGGTCGAAACGGTCGATCACCGAATATCTCCTTTTGCATCCAAATCTGTTAGTACATTATCACTATTAAAGAATTAAAATTTGACGCGCTAAATTTGGCGGTCTATACTCGCGCTGGGTGTAGTGTATTGCACACGTTTGTGACAGGTGTTCACGCTTTGTGACCTGTCACAAAAGTTCGTTGGTTCGTCGAAGAGGCGTGAACATGGACGAAAACGAGGTGGTCCCTCTCTCGCGATCGCTGCTTGATGCGTGGCTTGTCAAACACGAGTTCCGCTCACAGCAGTCAAGTGACAACAGATGCTTGCTTTCATTTTCTTATAGTGAAGATGCAGATTGTGAATTGGAATACTCGATTGTGGTTCATGAGGGAGAAGATGCCTTCTTGAGCGTAAGGGGATGGAGTGACAAGAAGTTCAGGAGCACTGATCGCCCTTCCCTGCTTGAAGTGATCAACGAGTATCACGACAGCTACCGGTGGCCGTTGATCCGCATCCGCGAGCAGGGCCGCCGGATCAACATGGATACCTCGCTTGATGTGGATTTGTCGGCCGGCGTCAGTTTCACGCTATTCGATGACATTCTCTCGGGATTTCTTGATAATACATATTCTTTCTGGATATATATCTCCAAGCAAGATGTGTAACAACAACTGAAGGAGGCGACAGTGGGCGTTAGCACTGACGTTGCAACAGTGATCCGGACTGCACTCGATCAGTCGAAATTCTCTTTCTTCCAGCGTTCCATTTCGGAAGATGACGGAGTTCGAGTCGATGAATTTCTGGTTCGCTACAATTACGATCGGCGCGCAAAGACCGAAATTGACTATTTGCTGTCATTGGTGACGTATGCCGATGGTGCCAAGATTCTCGATATTTTCGGATCGAACACCCACTTTTACGAGCACGATCAGCGAAATCAGTTGCTCGAGGCACTTCAGCAATATCTTTCACGGTTTCGCAACCCCAAGGTTGTCATGCGAGCTCTGGACACTGTCCTGCAGACGCGTACCGAAGCTCATTATCCTGTGACTTCCGGCCTCTCAGAGGAAATTTTCCTTGCGCTGTTTTCAGACTTCAGGTCGGCCAATTTTTCTTTCCTGCGATGGATGAACGAAACCGACCACGGACGTCAGATCCCGGCCGACGATGACGACATTCAAGATCCGGCTCCGCCTGAAGAGTAAGCGCTACTCGCTTGCCTCAAGCGGGACGGCAGTGGTTTCGGCGTGACTGAACCGGCGCGTGCCAATCCGTGTGATGCGCAATCGTGACGGACAGTTCGGATCCGGACAGGCAACCTCGGCGTCGGTGGACATCCAGTCGTTCGGGTGCGTCGCGCGTTGCTTGGCGGCCAGGAGGGGAAGGACCGACGCCAGGGAATAGATGGAGAACCCCTGTCCGGGCGGCAGGTGCAGCATCTCCCCGCGAAGCTCGAACCAGTCGCCGACCTTCGCCCCGCAGTACAGGCGTGCCCCGACCGGCGCAACAACCTCGACACGCAGGTCGTACAGGTCAAACGTGTCGTCCATCGGGGTTGTCATCCTGTCGGCACCTCCCGCCTCCACCCGGCCAGCCGGACCGCACCGGAAGGGTACGAACTTGCCACCCCGACCCGCCGGTCGACCCACGGCGGCGCGGTGCCTGGCGCCAAGATGCGCCCACGGACACCGTCGGATCCGGGCAATTGCAGCGTGCCATGACACCGGGAAATCAACAGAACATTGTCACCGGGACCATGGCGCAACGACTCAAAACCTGACGCAAACCCTAACCGCCGTGTAACGCACGCTTCCTACATTGAGGAGGAAGAAAGCGGACCGGCCAGTGTGATCCGGCCGCGCCACATGCGGGGGCAGGATGCTCGAAATCCAAGGTGTACGCGTCGTCTACCCGAACGGATACCAAGCTCTCGCGTCGGTTGACATGGCCGCGCGCAACGGCGAGATCGTCGCCCTCATCGGTCGTTCAGGTGCCGGCAAGTCAACATTGCTCCGCACCATCAACGGTCTGCAACGCGTCACTGAAGGGCGCATCCTCCTCGACGGCAAGGACATCTCGGCAATGGTCGGCAACGACCTCCAGGACCTCCGCCGGTCCGTCGGGTTTGTGTGGCAGGAATTCAACCTCGTCGACCGTCTGCCAGTGCTCGACAACGTCCTGTGCGGGCGCCTTGGATACAACCGCGGGGTTGCAAGCCTCTTCCGATATTTCAGCAGCGCCGACCGCGAGATTGCCGTGCGGAGCCTGGAGCGGGTCAACCTGGTGCACCGCGCCACGAACCGCGCCGACCGGTTATCCGGCGGAGAGAAGCAGCGGGTTGCAATCGCACGTGCCCTGGCCCAGCAGCCCCGCGTCCTTCTCGCCGATGAACCGGTGGCAAGCCTGGACGTAGAACTCTCGTGGCACGTCATGAGTGACCTTGTTCGGGTCGCACGCGACGAGGGGGTCCCGACCATCCTCAGCATCCACCAGGTCGATCTTGCCACCGCCTTCGCCGACCGAATCGTCGGCATCGCGCAGGGTCGCGTGGTCTTCGACGGCACCCCGGAAACCCTGACCGAGGACGCACTCGACCGCATCTACCGATTTGATGTCCCGGCCGACCTTCGAGCAATGCGCCGGCGCGAAACGGCACCACGCGAAGCGGTGGCAGTGTGATGGCCCAGTTGCGACAAGATCAGCCTGTCGGGATCAATACGCACTCCCCTCTCCAGATCGGTAATCAGTTGGGCGTAGCCGGGGATGCACCGTCGACGGCGGGCGTGTCCCGGCCGGCAAGCATCGATCCAACCGCCCGAGAACGCCTCCTGGAACCGTTTCCACGGATTACCGGATCCATGGTCGCCACCGTGGTGATTGCGGGCCTCGCCTACACCTGGGGCCTTGCCGGGACGCGCGCAAACCCAATGGAACTGGTGGAGGGCATCCCGAATATCGGCCGGTTCATCGTGAGGCTCTTCCCGCCCGCCTGGGACTGGACCAAAGTGGCACTTGCCACACCGGCATTCACGCTGCCTTTCGGTGTGGTCGTTCCACCAATCGGTGCCGTCGGCGAGACGATCAGCGCACCGACCGTGCTGTTCGCCCTCCTTGAGACGATCCAGATGGCAATCATCGGCACATCCATTGCTGCCGTCATGGCCATCCCCTTCGGATTGCTCGCCGCCCGGAACATCACCCCCCACCGGTACGTCTACATGGCCACGCGGTTGCTCATGAACGCCAACCGCGCCATCCCGGAACTCATCTTCGCCCTGATCTTCGTCTCCGCCGTCGGACTGGGTCCATTCGCCGGGGTTCTCGCCCTCGGCATCGGCGAGATCGGAATGATGGCGAAACTGTATGCCGAGGCAATCGAGTCGATTGACCCGAAGCAGGTTCAGGCCGTCACTGCGACCGGTGCGACCCGCCTGCAGACGTTCGTGTTCGGAGTGATCCCCCAAGCGCTTCCCCTTGTCGCCTCGTATTGCCTGCTGATGTTCGAACGCAATGTGCGGTCGGCGACCATCCTCGGACTCGTCGGTGCCGGAGGCGTTGGGTTCGTGCTCAGCAAGTACATGGCGCTCTTCCAGTACTCAAAGCTGATGGGTGCCCTCGTCCTGATCATCACCGCGGTCACGCTCATCGACCGGGCAAGTGATTACCTCCGTCGCCGACTGATCTGACCACCACCAAATATTTCCAAGGGAGAGAAACCGCATGACCGTCTCACGCACCCGTCGCGCCCAACTTGCCGCCCTCGGGCTGCCCGCTCTCGGCCTGCTCGCCGCCTGCGGATCCGAAGCCGCCACCCCTGCCAAGGCCGAACCGACCAAGGCACCCGCAGCCGCTGCGCCCGCCCCGACCACCGCCGCCGCCATGCCGACCGTCGCCCCCACCGTGAACCCACGCGCCGGATGGCCCGCCGAACTCAGCCTCGGCCTCTTTGCCGGCGACGACCAAGCCAAGACGCTCGAATCAAACCAGCCAGTCGTGGACTACCTCTCCAAGAAGATCGGCCTTCCGATCAAGTGGACAACCGGTTCGAGCTATTCGGCCGTCATCGAGGCCATGCGGTCAAAGAAGGTTGACGGCATGATCGTCGGCCCGTTCTCCTACTTGCTCGCCGTGCAGGAGGCCAACGCCGAGGCCCTCGCGGTCGAGATCAGCACCCGTGGCGAGGTCTTCGACCCGAAGATCACCGACTACTACTTCTCCTGCATCTCCACCAAGAAGGGCAAGGGGATCAAGACCGTCCAGGACCTGAAGGGCAAGAGCTTCTCCTTCGTGGATCCGGCCTCCACCTCGGGCCACCTCGTCCCGAAGACCTACCTCAAGAAGCAGGGCCTCGATCCTGAGAAGGACATGAAGCCCATCTTCGCCGGAACGCACCCGTCGTCCATCCTCGCCCTCTGGAACGACAAGGTTGACGCCGCCGCCTCGACGGAGGAGAACCTCTACCTCGCCCGTGACGAGAAGCAGATCGAGTTCGCCGGGTTCGCCGACAACATCGTCGGCAAGGTCCGCACCGAAGCCGAGATCCAGGCCCTCTACGAATCCGCCAAGGACGGACAGATCGTAATCATCCGCTTCTCGGACCCGATCCCGAACACCCCGTTCAACGTCCGGGCCGACCTGCCCGCCACGCTCAAGAGCGCGATCAAGGAAGCCCTCCTTTCCGCCAAGGACGATGCCGAGTTCGTGAAGAAGACCAAGCGCTGGTTCACGGACCCGACCCAGAAGCTGGGCCTCAAGAACCTTGATGCCTTCTACAACCCGCTCCGCGAGATTGCCAAGGAACTGGAGCTTGACCTCAAGGCGATGAAGTAATGGGGGCAAACCCACTTCCGAACGGCGCGGGATCACGGACGCCAGAGCTGACATCCCGCTC
>Ga0214923_10004144_pt1 | contig 17728 bp, 17 predicted proteins | sample LL1510_MetaG_FD_177993 | JGI IMG/M metagenome (GOLD analysis project Ga0214923, IMG submission 177993) | Freshwater microbial communities from Lake Lanier, Atlanta, Georgia, United States - LL-1510 | ecosystem: Environmental > Aquatic > Freshwater > Lake | place: USA: Georgia | collected... | reverse complement strand
GCCATATTAGCAATAGTTGCCCTATCCGCCAACGATAATTTTTCTACACCTGACCCAAAAAACTCGACGAACTTACCAACAACAGATTTTTTACGTAAAATCTGAGTAATTGTTAAGACTAGATCTGTTGCTGTAATTCCTTTATTTAACTCACCTATCAATTTAAAACCTATTACTTCGGGGATTAGCATTGAAACTGGCTGACCTAGCATTGCCGCTTCGGCCTCGATGCCGCCAACTCCCCAACCTAAAACACCAAGACCGTTAATCATGGTGGTGTGACTATCGGTACCAACCACAGTATCAAAATAAATGTTGTTGTTTTGATTAAAAACCACGGTTGCTAAATTTTCGAGGTTAACTTGGTGACAGATTCCTGTTCCAGGCGGAACTACACGAAAATTATTGAAAGATTTTTGAGCCCATTTCAAAAATTGATACCGCTCATTATTGCGAGCAAATTCGAGTGAAGTGTTTTGTTGCAACGAATCGTTGCTAGCATAGCTGTCGACCTGCACAGAGTGATCAATCACTAGATCGACAGGAATAAGAGGATTGATTTTTTTAGGATCTTGATTGAGCTTGGCTACCGCATCACGCATTGCCGCTAAATCAACCACTGCTGGCACACCTGTAAAATCTTGCATCAAAACTCGAGCGGGTGAAAAAGCTATTTCGATTCTGTTGTTAGGATTATTTATTGAATGCGCTAATGCCATGCAATGTTGTTTAGCTTCTTCTGCGTCGACATAAGTGCGAATAATGTTTTCAAGCAATATTTTGAGACTGAATGGTAATTTTTGCAAGTCTACACCTGCTTGTTGAGCAAATTTTGGTAGAGAAAAATAATTATAGTGCTGATTATTAACTATTAATGCTGTAGTGTCAAGTAAAGGCATAAATATTAAGAATTGGTTGATATAACTAGCCAAGCTGGGCTTGGTGAAGTTAGATTTCGTTGAAAAGTCCAGTTGTCGGTAATATTGAGGATTTGATCTTTATTACCACTAATAACTTTGTTTTGCAAATCGCAAATATAGTTAATTTGTCGAGAGCTAAATTTAACAACTATGTTAGCTAAATCGCCATTAATCGAAGAGGCGATAATTGTAGTCTCGTCTAGAGCTATAAGATTAGTTGTCAATGATTGCTGTTGTTCTTTTCGTTTGTTTATGGCTTTTTGAAATTGTTCAAGTATTTCGGGCGATAATAGTGGCTGTAAAGCGACAATGTTGCCAGTTGCAAAGTTGTTTATGATAATTTCAAAAGTCATTTTTGCACCTTTTAAGAAAAAATTGTGATCTATATTTGATTTTTCAAAAATTATTTGCAGATTTTCGATGCTAGAATTGCTGAGATTGGGAAAAACTGCCGACAATGCAGACAGAGTATTGCTTGAGCCAACCAAAACTTCTACAGGCTCGGATTGAGTATTGTTTTTGTTGTATTGACTAGCTAAAATATTAGCTAGTTGCTCTTTTTGTTTTTGTATTTTTTGCTGGATGGAAATTTTATCATCTTCGTCTATTTTGCCAATAGTTTTGTTGAGCTTAACAAAAATAAAAAAGGTTACTATTGCTAGGATTATTATATCGATTAGCATGGATTATTAATTTAAATGATAAAGTGGTGTAAATAAATTAAATGGGGCAGACAACGGGGTTCGAACCCGCGACCCCCAGAACCACAACCTGGTGCTCTAACCAACTGAGCTATGTCTGCCATAACAAACAAAAATCTTAAAGCCATAAAACAAAATTGTCAATAGCTATTTTTTATTTAGCTTAATATTTTTGTTGCAGATTTTAGTTTATCATTATAAAATAATTGCAGTTTAATTATAAAAATAGTTTTTTGCTATGCAAATCCAAAATAATTCACATAAAAATTCAGCCCTTATCTTTGCTGACGGAACAGTATTTTATGGCTACGGTATTGGTGTCGAAGGTCTAGTTTTCGGCGAGATATGTTTCAATACATCCATAACTGGTTATCAAGAAATTCTTACCGATCCTTCTTATGCTGGTCAAATTATCAATTTCACTTTTCCGCATATTGGCAACATCGGCACCAATCAACACGACATCGAGTCTGCTAAACCAATAGCCAAAGGTCTAATCATTAGGCAAAATATCACTAGCCCATCTAATTATCGCTCGCAATTGCATTTTAATGAGTGGCTAATCAACAATAAACTAACTGGCATTAGTGGCATAGATACTAGGGCAATAACTCAAAAAATTAGGCACGACAAAGCTAGCACTGTAGCAATTTATTATCAATCTAATTTCGATCAAAAACAAATCGAAGCAATAATTATTCAATTACAACAAAAAGGTGATTTAGATAATCAAGAACTGGCAATGCAAGCCACTCAAAACAAACATTATAACTGGATAGGTCAAGGCAGTTGGCTGTCTTCACAAAATCAATATCAACAAAACATTACCAACAAATACAAGGTTGTTGCCATTGATTATGGAGCCAAGCTCAATATTTTAAGATGTCTCACTCAACTAGGTTGTCAAGTTATGGTAGTTCCTGCCAATGCTACTTTTGCCGAAATAGCATCTTATAATCCTGATGGAGTATTTTTATCTAACGGCCCTGGCGATCCAAAAGCTACAGGTAAATATGCAATACCTGTTATTCAGCAAGTTATAGCCAACAACATTCCTCTTTTTGGCATATGTTTAGGTCATCAACTGCTAGCTTTAGCGAGTGGTGCCAAAACTATTAAAATGGCACAAGGTCATCGTGGAGCCAATCATCCTGTCAAAAATTTACTCACTCAAACCGTTGAAATAACCAGTCAAAATCATGGTTTTTGTGTCGATCCAAAATCTCTACCAAATAATGTTAATGTTACTCATATTTCATTGTTTGATAATACTATCGAAGGCATTGAGCTAACCAATCACCCAGCTTTTTCGGTGCAATATCATCCCGAAAGCTCTCCTGGACCAACTGATAGTTTATATTTATTTGCCAAATTTATCGATCTGATGCAAAAAAATAATGCAAAAAAATAATGCTATTAAATCCACAAAAAATTACCTATGCAATTTCTGTTTTACCTCTAATATTAGCTTTATTAGCAATACAAATACCAACATTATCCTTTTTCTTTGCTCTTGCTTTTTTGCTATTCCTATGTTGTGCTAGCATATTTTTTATTGTCACCCATCAGGCATTGATCGATATCAACGAACTTTCTTTCAATATACTGGATTTAACTTTTTTGACGATGATTTCGACAATAATCGCCATATCTTTATTATTCTACAAAACAAAAATTGCCCAACAGCTTAACAAAAAAGAACAAAATAAATTTTATATTATTATTTTGCTAAATATTTTTAGCATTATTGGCATAATTACCACCAATAACTTGCTTTATTTATATGCTTTTATCGAGATTTATAGCATTTGTTTTATAGCAATTGTAGCACTTGATAACGGCAAAAAAGCACAAGACCTCAATATTTATAACTACTTGTTTCATTCCGTAACTTCTGTTTTATTGGTGTTTTGTTTATTTTTTATGTATATATTATTCGACGACTCTAGTCTCGGCAATTCTTGGTATAGCCTGAAATTTTCTAGCAAAAATTGGTTGCCTAGCCTGTTATTTGCTTTATTTACCATACTGATTATGCTGAAATTTATGCCGATGTGGCAATATTTTTATAAAATCAAAATAAAAAGCCCGTTACTAAATATTTTTTTAATTGATAGCATTTTTATTCGCAGTCTCATTGCTATTTTTTTGTTAATAAAGTTAATTTATTCCATATTTTCTTGGCAATTATTTTTTGAAAATTACTGGTTTAGTAAAATTCTTTTACTTATTGGCTCCGCTCTTAGTATTTATGCTTCTTTTCGCATTGTTTCGACAAATAACTTAAAGTTAGCAACGATTTTTTTAGCAATGTCTACGATTGGCTTAATAATTAGCTCTGTTAATATTTATAGCTTAAACAATGGCAATAGTTTCATCTTTTTACTGTGCATTCTTTTTGTAGTAAATTTTATTTTATTCCTGCTTGCAGATTTAGCAAAAAATGGCTGTTGTAATAATTTTATTAAACTTTTGCTTTATTTATTGATTTTTCAACTATTATCCATTCCCGCAAGTTTCTATTTTTTTGCTAATTGGTTTATGCTATTAAATTCTTTTGCTTACAATTTATCGCTAATATTGATTTTCGTAGTCGCAATTAACAATGTTGCTCAAATAATTTTGGCACATCGTTTATTTTTATTAACCAAGCAAAAAACCATCAACAAAATTGATAACTGGCAATTTTCAGCTCTCGGTTTGGCATTTTTATTTAGCATTTTATTGATGTTAAATATTAACAGTATCAATATTATTGGCGACAATATTTTAAATTTTTAAATGAATCCTTTTATAATTAAGCTAGGTCTCGATAGAATAAAAGCTATTCTGCACAATCTTGGCAATCCGCATCTTAAGCTCCCTCCAGTTATTCATATTGCAGGCACTAATGGCAAAGGTTCTACTCTGGCATTTTTAAAGTCAATGCTAAATGCCGCTAATTATAAAGTTCATCGCTATACTTCGCCTCACTTGATTCGTTTTAATGAAAGAATAGAATTAGCCGATCAGCAAATCAGCGACGAACATTTAGAGCAAGTCTTGCAACAATGTCGCCTAGCTTGCTTACCAAATATTGAGCCTACTTTTTTTGAATTAACTACCGCAGCCGCTTTCTTGGCATTTTCACAAGTTGAGGCCGATATTTTATTGCTAGAAACCGGTCTCGGCGGCGAATTTGATGCCACCAATGTAATCGATAATATTTTTTTGGCAATTATTTCGCCAATTTCTTTTGATCATCAAGAATTTTTAGGCAATTCTTTGCAGCAAATAGCCAGTGCCAAAGCAGGAATAATTAAAGCAAATCGCCCTGTATTGATTGCCAAGCAACCAGAAGAGGCAAGACAGGTATTGATTACTAAATCACGATCGCTCAATGCTAAATTAACTGATGTTGCTGATTTTATTTTGCCGACAGAATTGCAAAAAATCTCTCCATCATTATTTGGCAAACATCAGCTCGACAATCTCAAAACAGCTTTTGTTGCCCTGTTAATGCAAAATGTATTTAAAGTAGATTATTCTCATATGTCGCAAGGAGCTCAAAATACTCAATGGCAAGCAAGATTGCAACCAATTACGACTGGTAAAATTTTTAATATGCTAAAGCCTTGTAAATTATTCGTTGACGGCTCTCATAATGTCGCTGGTGCCAAGACCATAGTCGATTTCTTGTCTACACAATCCGGTAAAAAAATTGCTGTTTTTTCTATGTTAGCAAACAAAGATGCGAAGGGGTTTTTGCAAACAATTGCCGATAGCATTGATTTGTTACTTATTCTCGATAAAGATTTTTGTGATAACAAAATGAGTAGTGGCGATATTGCGAAGTTAGCAAAAGATATTGGCATCAATTTTGCTATTATTATTGATTTTATTGAAATCAATTCTTTTATTAAGCAAGATTGTCTTGTTATAATTTGCGGATCTCTTTATTTAGCAGGTAATTTTTTAGCAAATAATGCCGAATCCAACAAAACAATGTTAAGCTACGGTATTTAATCCTAATTTTTCAATTCTTAAAAAATCTTTTTAATTTCTTCCATCTCTAAAAAATTTTAGCTGATTTTAATACAAATATCTGCAATAAAAATATTAAAATTTATAAAAAAAGCTTTACATTTATTTATTTTTATAATAAAATTAGGGGGGTATCAAAGATTGATTGCTCGATCAGCTCTTGCTAAACAAGAATCTAAGACAAAATTAAGCTTTGTAGCGATCTAAAATTGATTATACTCTTCCTGCATCAAGCATATTTTAACCAAAGCAATTTTTAATAATGCGAAATAAAACATTAAAATCTTACTTAGAAATATTGAATGAATTTAAAGAATTATTACTACTAACCCAACCAAATCAACGACAATTAGAAATAATCGCCTCAATAGTTAGTGGTCAAGCATTTAACAATTCATATATCACAGAAAAAGAACCTTATCTTGCAAAATTAATACAATACATAAGATATCATAAAGATAGACAAGGTGGCTTAGAATTAATACAAAGAAAATTATCAGAAGACCATCTGAAAATTAGAGCATCTTTGTGGGTTATTGATATATTAGATAATTACCTAAGCATGGAATCGGTTCAATTTAAAGGTGGAGCTATCGAATTCAAACCTAAACCTGAAAATAGAAGTGAGCAAATGCAACCATGTAATTATACCGCTAATCCTAGAGGCGAAAATTTGGAGCTAAATCACACCTCCAAACCTAGAATCAATCTTAATAGAGCTTAATAATCTGCGATTGCAAAGCTTTTATTTTAATAGCTGTTTATTTTACATTTTTTTAAAATTTTAAGAATAATTGCAACACCTCTTATTAAACTAATATAGAAATAACAGTTGCTGGCTCAACAAAATTGCCAACTAACTTTCTTTTAAACTTAATATAATTTTAAGGTAAGATATAAAATTATCATCAGTTATATTTGTTGTACTTATGATTATCTCTATCTCTTTTTGTGCTTCTCTTGAATTTTTGTTACTGTTTTTCTAACGATTATCTTTTGCTACTTTATTTTTTTATCTCCTAAATATTTTTAACTAGTTTAAAAAAAAATTAGGGAGGTAAAAAAGGCAGAGTAGTCACCAAGAGATATGATTGAAAAACACCTGTTTTTGGAATATTAAAACTAGATAGAAGAGTTTATGTCGAGGTACTGCACCAAAGAGCAATTAATGTCAATTAGTAAAATTAATTTTTGGGGTAAAATTTTAGCAGAGTCAATTATTAATACAGATAATAATTTAAGATATCTTATGATATTAAATGGATATACTCATCATCATAGAGTTTTATATCATAATAATCTTTTGGCAAAAAATGAATTTTTCTTTGATAGTATTTATTGAAAGATTCTGATCTTTTCTAACCATTTTTTAATTCTGTCAATGCGGATATTCTTGAGTTTAATACCTTCTCGATGCTTACTTCTTATCTTTGATGATTCTATCTTATCTTGGTTAATTAGCCTTGCCTAATTTCTAATTGAAACAGGAAAAATATTTTCTTGGTTAATTAACCATTTTTGGCAAAAGAAAGTTGTTATTGTGTAGCAGCTACGACAAAAATCAGCAATATAAAAATTGCCAAGACTTGATGTTAGTGGTATTATTCGCGGAAATTGATAAACTGCAACGGCAAATCAAAAGAAGCTGTTTTTAATAAAGATATCGCTTCTTGTAAATCGTCTCGCTTTTTGCCTTCGATTCGCACTTCGTCTCCTTTGATTGAGGCCTGAACTTTTATTTTGCTATCTTTGATTTGTTTGACAATTTTTTTGGCTATTTCGCTTTCGATGCCGTTTTTTATTTTTACTTCTTGGCGAAGAGTGTTACCACCAGCTTTTTGTGGCTGCTGAAAATCAAAAGCCTTGATATCAATGTGTCTTTTAGTGGCAAAAACCCGCAGAGATTCGTCTATTGCAGTTATTTTATATTCGCTATCAGCATTGATTATGATTAAATTTTCTTTGATTTTGAGTTCAACACTAAATAACGATCCTTTGAAATCGTAGCGATTGGTCAGTTCTCGCAAAACAGAGTTTACTGTATTATCTAACTCTTGAGTATCTACTTTGGAAACAATATCAAAACTAGGCATAGGGTAATAAATTTAAACTATTATCAATATCGGAAATGAGATCAGAATAATGCTCGAGACCAACTGACAATCGACACATATTGTTGCTAATGCCAATATTTTGTTGCTCTGGTATTGACATATTAGAATGAGTAGTTGTTGATGGATGAGTTATTAAAGATTTTGCATCTCCTAAATTATTAGAAATATCTATTAATTTTAAATTATTTAAAAATGAAAAACAACTAGATTTATTGCCAATAACCTCAAAAGCAATCATTGAACCACCATAAAGCATTTGTTTTTTGGCAATATTATGCTGGGGATGAGATGGTAGATGAGGATAAAATACTCGTTTTATTTTTGGATGATTATCTAAAAAAGTGGCAATTTGCATAGCATTTTGGCAATGTTTTTGCATTCGCATATTGTAAGTTTCGAGCGACTTTAAAATTAGCCAAGCATTGAAAGGGCTTAAGGCTGAGCCAGTATGGCGATGAAACGGCAAAAGAATGTTTTGAATAAAATCTTTTTTCGCCAAAACCGCTCCACCAAGAGACCTTCCTTGTCCATCTAGATGCTTGGTAGTTGAATAAACCACTATATCTGCACCTAAATCTAAAGGTTTTTGACAAAAAGAAGAGGCTAAAATGTTATCTACTATTAACTTGGCTTTATGTTTTAAGCAAAGATCGGCAACAAAAGCTATGTCAATAACTTCAAGAGTTGGATTGGCGGGAGTTTCGAGAAAAACTATTTTGGTATTGTTTTTAAATGCCTGCTTCCAATCGTCTGGATTTGTGCTGTCAACAAAAGAAACCTCAATGCCATAATTAGGTAAGATTTTGCTAAAAATATAATAGCAAGAACCAAACAAAACTCTTGAAGCAATTAAGTGATCGCCACTTTTTATTTGGCACATAATGCTAGCAAAAACAGCGGCCATGCCCGAGGCAACAACAAGTGCAGATTCTGCATTTTCGATTGTTGCTAGTCGATCTTCAAGCATTTTAAGTGAAGGATTAACATAGCGAGAATATACAAAACCTGGATCGACACCGTTAAATCTGCTTTCGGCTATTTCGGCAGAATCGTAACAAAAACCAGAATTTAAAAAAATCGCTTCAGATGTTTCGCCAAAATTAGTGCGAAAAGAGCCAGATCTGATAAGTTGAGTATCGTAATGATATTTGCTAAAATCAAGATTTTTGTTGCTGTATTGAGACATTGTTTATTTTATGTTAGCAATGATAAAATCTCGCAGACGAGATAGTTCATCAATATCTTTGCCTTTCACAAAATAATCATTAGCACCCAGTTTAAGAAGATGCTTTTGGATTTCTTGATCTTCGCGGGCAGTAAGTACCGCTACAGGTATTTGAATATTATGTTTTTTAAACTCTTTAAGCATTTCGACCCCAGAAACATCGTGCATAGCCAAATCTATAAGGATCAAACCTACTTCGCTTAAATTTATATCATTAAATTGCTTTTGATTAATTAGTGTGATAAAATCAGTGCCATTTTTAAGAATTTTAACTTTGTAATCATAAGAATCAAGCTCACTTTCTATTATTTTTGAAAAAATTTTTGCTTGAAAATCTTCGTCTTCGACATATAAAATAAAGTGTTTAGTCATAGCTTTTATAGAAAAATTGTTACAAAAATAAAAGTAGACCAAATGCCAAAATTAGCTAAAATCGATAGTTTTAGCAATAAATTTAGTTTGGGACTTTCTTGCAAAGAAACATGAATTCGGTTATGCAGAAGTTTACCAACCTCTAGCCAAGCCGTTTGGTTATCATACATTTTTTCTAACTCTTTTTCGACATGTTCTTTTTTTGTTGGCATAGTTTATTTAATTATTCTTTTGAGAAAACATTGAGCCGCTAATCCTTTAATAACCTGCTCTTGCACTTCTTCGTTATGACGAACTTTTTCGACATCGTTTAGAAAGCCATGATGAACAAGCAAGGAATATAATTCAGTTGAGATTTTTATTATTGTTTCTTTATCTAGTTTGTCGCCGTATTCGTCGAAAGTTATGTTCATTGCATCGGTTAATTGTTTGCGATCAGCTTCATCGAATGCTTTGGTTGACTTGCCTAATAAAATTGCATCGGGAGAAACATCTAGTGCAACGGCTAATTTTTGCAAAACTTCGTTTGAAATGCCACTACGACCATTTTCGAAGCCAGATAGTAATTGTTTGCTAACTCCTATTTGTTCGGCTAATTCGCTTTGCCTAATTCTTCTGTTTTCTCTAATCTTTTTTAAAAAGTTTTGCATAATGTTTCTGTTGTGATAGTCTTTAAATATAGCATTGTAGCACTTGTTTAGTGGCAAAACATAACCGCAATCATATTTTAAATTAAAAAATACTATATTAGTTTAGCATTACATTAAATAAAAAAACAACATTTTTTTACTAAATTGTTAATTTGTTGTATTTTGGTGCAAATGTTTATTGAAAGCAAAAAATTAACATTGACAACAAATCTTTGTTGCAAAATAATTGCACTTATTTTAAAGTTAATTCATGTTAATTTAATGCACAAAATTTATGCAATCATCAAATTCCTCTTCTAACTCTTTACATAATTTTTTACATAATTTTTTACATAATTTTTTTCATGGCGATTTATCAAATTGCGATAGTCAAATATTTGCATCTATTTCATCAGAATTAAGTAGACAACAGCAGCAAATAGAGCTGATTGCTTCCGAAAACATAGTTAGTAAAGCGGTTTTGCAAGCTCAAGGCTCGGTATTTACCAACAAGTATGCCGAGGGCTATCCAGGCAAAAGATATTATGGTGGTTGCGAGTTTTCTGATCAAATCGAGAGCTTGGCGATATCTAGGTTATGTCAATTATTTAAAGTTAAATATGTCAATGTTCAGCCTCACTCTGGAGCTAGTGCTAATTTGGCTGTTTATCTTGCTTTATTGCAACCAAAAGACACAATAATGGGTATGTCTCTTGCTGCAGGAGGCCATCTTACTCATGGTGCTCTTCGCACAATTTCTGGAATGTGGCTCAATCCCGTGCAATACGGCATTGACACAACTACTGGCTTAATTGATTATAATCAAGTCCGCGAACTGGCCAAGCAACATCGTCCCAAGCTAATAATTGCCGGCATTTCTTCTTATCCTCGAATAGTTGATTGGCAAAAATTCCGCGATATTGCTGACGAAATCGGAGCGATGTTTATGGTTGATATGGCTCATATAGCGGGCTTGGTTGCTGCTGGGCTTTATCCTTCGCCAATTGATATTGCCGACATAGTAACCTCAACAACTCACAAAACTTTACGAGGTCCTCGAGGCGGTATAATCATGACTAACAATGAAGAGCTTGCCAAAAAAATCAATTCCGCTGTTTTCCCTGGTTTGCAAGGCGGGCCATTGATGCATGTAATTGCGGCCAAAGCCGTTGCATTTGGCGAAGCATTGCAACCAAGTTTTGTTGATTACAGCAAAAAAATAATAGAAAATGCCGATATTTTGGCTAAAACCCTAATCAGCAGAGGTCTAAATATAGTAACTGGAGGAACAGATTGTCATCTTATGGTTGCCGATCTAACTACCCTTGCTAATGTAACTGGCAAAGATGCTGAGCATATTCTTGAATCTGCAGGATTAACCTGCAATAAAAATGCCATTCCTAACGATCCTCGCAGTCCTTTTGTAACTTCTGGGCTTCGTTTCGGCACAGCAGCTGGCACTACGAGAGGCTTTGGCAAAAACGAGTTTACTCTGATAGGCAACTATATTGCTGATGTATTGCAAGAATTCGCTAATAAAGGCTTGGAAGGCAGTAAAAATATTTGCGAACAAGTTAAGCAAAAAGTTCAAGATTTATGTAAAAATTTTCCTATTTATTAGCATGTGCAGTATAAAAAACAATACAAAAATTAAATCGAAATGGCCTAAATATTTCGTTACTTTTTTCTTGTTTTTTTGCATCTCTAAGGCTAATGCTGGCAAAAATCTAAACATCTATGCAGAAGCAAATTTAGCACCAGCGATAGTAAAAATAGCCAAAATATTTTCCACCGAAAATAATGTTGTAACATCTGTTAATTTTGATTCTTCTATTGATTTTGTTGAAAATCTTAACAATGGCGATTCTTTTAATGTATTCGTATCTGCCAATGTCAACACTATCGAATCATTAAAACAAAAAGGCCTAATAGATGTCTACAACATTATTTATATTGCCAGCGACAGATTGTTGCTTGTTTGCAAAAAAGAAAATATGCTACCTATCAATATGATTCCCGACAAAATAAATATCGGTGATGCCATCAAAATAATCGATGAATACAAATTGAATCTAATCATAAATCACGAAAATACTTCCGAGGGTTTCTATAGTCAAAAACTTATAGACTCATCAAATTTTAACAATTTAAAATTGTTTATTAAGTTGCAAGAAGATCGCTCGTCGCTTATCAAAGATATCGAAGACAACAATGATAGTTTTGGCCTAATATTTGCTAGTCAACTAAAAAATAACAAAACTTTGCGAATAATAGCCAGTGATCAAGAAAAAAGTTATCAAGCAATGGCTGTTGCAGGTAATGATATGGAGATTGCTCGCCAGTTTCTTAAATTTCTTAAAAGCGATATTGCAGAAAAAATATTCTCTTCATACGGTTTATCTAACAATTAATTTATTTTTATGACTCACAAAATATTTTCCCCATTAAAAATCGGCAAGCATACAATCCAAAACAGAATTATCATGGCTCCTCTTACTAGAATGAGATGTCCGCAAGGCACTCCAAGTGAATTAAATGCCGAATATTACAGTCAAAGAGCTTGTGCTGGCCTCATCATCTCTGAAGCAACACAAATATCACCACAAGGCAAAGGATATCCAGCAACTCCTGGAATCCATTCTGCAGAGCAGGTTCAGGGCTGGAAACTAGTAACCGATGCTGTGCATAAGCAAAATGGCAAAATATTTGCTCAATTATGGCATGTTGGTCGTATATCGCATCATTCTTTACAACCAAACGGTCAAATGCCAGTAGCACCTTCGGCAATAGCCGCCAAAAATAGCGGAACCTTTGATAGCAATTACAAGCCAGTGCCAATTCAAGTTCCTCGAGCCTTAGAAACTAGCGAAATACCTGCTATTATTGACGACTATAAAAAAGCGACTCGCAATGCTTTGGAAGCTGGTTTTGACGGTATCGAAATACATAGTGCTAACGGTTATCTGCTCGATCAATTCTTGCAAGATGGCTCAAATCAACGAACAGATACCTATGGCGGTTCCATAGAAAATCGTAGTCGTTTACTTTTTGAAGTAATCGATGTGGTTACTGCTATTTTTGGAGCAGATAGTGTTGGGGTAAGGCTGTCGCCATATGGCACTTTTAACGATATGTCAGATACTAATCCGCTTGAGTTATTTTCGCACATAATCAAGCAAATACAAGATTTGGCTTATATTCATCTTATCGAGCCTAGATCTTCTAATGCTGGTGGCAAAGACGTTATAAATAGTGATGCTCCAATAGTAAGTGAGGTTTTTAAAAATATCAGCAAAGTTCCTGTAATTTCTGCTGGTGGTTATAACTTAGATACTGCCAAAGAAGTTATTGATAGTAATTTAGTGGATGCAGTAGCTTTTGGTCGCTTTTTTATTGCTAATCCAGATTTGGTAGATCGTTTTTTAGCAAATATTCCACTTAACAACTACGATCGCAAAACTTTCTACGGCGGTGGCGAAAAAGGTTATACAGATTATCCTTATGCAACAAAATAATTCAAGAACAGCATTTTCCCTTATAGAATTATCGGTAGTTATTCTTATTATCGGCATTCTTATTACTGGAGTAATGAAGGGAGCCTCATTAATATCGGCATCGAGACTTGCTAGTGCTAGATCAATCACTGCCAAATCGTCGGTAGGCGAAATACCAGATTTAGTAGCTTGGTACGAAACAACTAGCACTAAATCTTTTAAATCGCCATCAATGGCAAACGATGCTATTGTTGTCTATTGGGACGATATCAGTCCAAAATGCATCAACAAAAACAAGCCAACCGATATTTCTAGTGGCAAAACTTGCAATACTCTAATTGCTAGCTCAGGTATGGAGCCAAAATATAATAACTCTGGCATTAATTCATTGCCAGCGGTAAAATTTTCAGGTAGCCAATTTTTGAACTTGACCCAATTCACTACCTCATCACTATCTTCGGCAACCAAAATTATAGTTTTTGCCACTAACTCTAAGCCGTCTACCTCTTCAGCTAATTTACTAAATAACTCAAACTCTTCTCCCGTACAGCAGGTTGCTCTAACAACTAGTAATTCAATAATAATGACAAACGGCAACAACGGCACCAATGCAACCATAACCTCTGCTTACTCGCTAAAAACACCATATATTTTAACTGCTGTTTTTAGTAGTGCGGTTGGTAATAGCAATTATTCTTTTTCGCAAAAATCCTTAACAAAGATAGCAACCGATATAGGCAGCAATGCAATGCAAGGCTTAAGGGTTGGCGGAGGATTTGATGGCGAAATAGCGGAAATAATCATTTTTAGTCGCATCTTAAAAACATCAGAATTACAAGAAATTTTTTATTATCTCAATAAAAAATATAAAATAACCCTAAATTAATTGATAATTATTGCAAAAAGCTGTTGACGAAAATAATCTTATCAATAAAATATTGCTAATATTTTTTTAATAATCCAAATTATCTTACCATGACTACACAAATCAAAGTTCCAACACTTGGCGAATCTGTAGCCGAGGCCGCTATAGCTAAAATTCACAAAAAAGTTGGCGATGCAGTAAAGGCCGATCAAATTTTATTTGAACTAGAAACCGATAAAGTAACTCTCGAGGTCAATTCTCCAGCAAATGGCACCATCTCTCAACTAAATTTTAATGAAGGCGATAATGTAAAAGTTGGCGACATCTTGGCATTATTGCAAGAGGGTGAAGCTACTACGGTCAATCAAATTGCTTCACAAAACAATACTCAAGCAACGCAACAAGATGCCGTTAATAACAAGCAAGCAAGCACTCAAACTAATACACATTTATCGCCAGCACCACAAAAAATTATTGCCGAAAACAATCTTAATCCACAAAACATTGCTGGCACTGGCAAAGATGGTCGCATCACTAAAGGCGATGCTTTGCAAGCAGTGGCAACAGCTCAAGTGCCTCAATGCAACAAGGTCGATGCCCAAACAAACCAAGTTGAAAGAGTTCGTATGTCAAAGCTTCGTCAAAAAATCGCCGAAAGGTTGAAGCAATCACAAAATACTGCAGCTATCTTAACAACCTTTAACGAAGTTGATATGTCAGCGGTTATGTCGCTAAGAGCAGAATATAAAGATGTTTTTGAAAAAAAACACGGGGCAAAACTTGGCTTTATGTCTTTCTTTGTTAAAGCTTGTGTAGTAGCCTTAAAAGAAATACCAGCAATCAATGCCGAAATCGATGGCACCGACATAGTCTACAAAAACTTTTACGATATAGGTGTGGCAGTCGGCTCTCCCCAAGGATTGGTAGTTCCTGTATTGCGAAATGCCGATAAACTAAATCTTGCTCAAATCGAAAAAGGCATAGCTGATCTAGGCTTAAAAGCTCGAGATGGCAAACTTACTTTGCCCGATCTTGCTGGGGCAACTTTTACTATTTCTAATGGCGGTGTTTATGGCTCGCTAATGTCTACTCCAATCATCAATCCGCCACAATCTGGCATTTTGGGTATGCACAAAATACAAGAAAGAGCAGTTGTAATTAATGGAGAGATCAAGATTCGTCCAATGATGTATCTAGCTCTTTCTTACGACCATCGTATTATCGATGGCAAAGAAGCTGTTACATTTTTGGTTCGTATTAAAGAATTACTCGAAGATCCTCGTCGTATAGTTCTAGATCTATAAAATATGGCAATTTTCGCACATCGTGGCATTGTTAATGCAGATATTAGCGAAAATAGCCTAGAAAGCCTAGAAAATGCAATATATCTAGGCTTTCTAGGGATAGAGTTTGATATTTGGTATTGGCAAAATGAGCTAATAATTAGTCATGATCAGCCGCACAAAAATTTACTCACCTTGCAGAGTTTTTTGCTTTGTTCTCTTGCCACAAGTAAAAAACCAATGCTTTACTGGCTCGATTTTAAAAATGTCAATCTCGACAACTGTTTAGATATTGTTATACAAACAAAAAAAATTTTTACCTTTTGTCAGGTTCCTGAGCAAGATATTTTTCTTGCTCCTTTTGTTACCGATTATAATTTATCGCAACAAATATTTTCTAATTGGCAAAAAGTATTTGGTAAAAATATGAACTTTATGGCTGTATGCGAATACCAGCATCAACTTCAAGAGTGTTTGCATTTTATTAGATGCAATAATATTTCATGTTTATCAATCAATAAAACCTTATTAAATAAACAAAATATTGAGTTAATTCAGCAATATTGTCAAATATTTGCCTGGACGATAAAAGATAAGCAAGATTATCTCGCTTTGCAAAAGCTCGGTATCAAAAATTTTGCTACAGATATTTGCTTATAGATTGCAAAGAGTTTGAAATTAAAATAGTGCCAGCTTGTCATGACAAGCGAAAACTATAGTTGCTGGTATTCTTGCAAAGTATAATCATCAACAGCAACCGCTTCGCTTATTGCCATTTTAGCATCTTGCAATAAAACAGCCTCGGCGGAGGTTATTATTTTGTTTTCTAGTGCTAAGTGAATCAAATTTTGCCAAGAATTTTTTGGCAAAATCTTGTGTTTTATGGCTTTTTTAATTGCTTTTATTGCTGGCTTTGCTTGATTTTTCAGGTCAAGAGCATGTTGCATTCTGCCTAAATTATCTTCTTTACTGCTGTTTACATATATTCCTGCAGTAAGATCGGCAAGAAAACCAGCATCAGACAATAAAGCATCCGCCAGTTTATGGCTAGCATAATCGTTATTGATGCTTACAAAACTATTGCCACGAACCCACCATTTTATTGGTTGCATAATAATAGAAAGCCAGCAGGTAAATAAATTTTGGTAAATGCCCTCGATAGCTAGTTGAGCTTTATTTAGCTGCTCTTTAATAGCATATTCTGCTACTTGTAAATTTTTGTTTTCTTCTTTTACTTTTCGCAAAATGCAAACCGCAATATACATTGCTGAGAGTGCATCGCCAAAACGTCCATTGAGCTTTTCTTTTGTTTTGAGATTGCCACCAAATCTTAACAATGCTATATCGGCCAACATAGCAAAAGTTGCTGAACACCATGCTATTTTTCGCTCATATTTCGTAATAAAGCCACATTGTAATGGCTTAATCAACCTGCCTCTGGTTAGAGAAAGTAGTATTGAGCGACCAATGTTGCCGATAAAATGTAGTATATGAGCGAAAAAAGCTTTGTCAAATTTGGCGATATCTTTGTTTTCGAGAGCCATAAATTCTTGATAAACATACGGATGCGACATAATCGCTCCTTGTCCAAATTGAATCAGACCCCTTGTGATGATATTAGCTCCTTCGACAGTAATTGAGATTGGTGTTGAAAAGTAAGGTGCTGCCAAGATATTTCGCTTGCCACAAATTATACCTGCACCGCCCAAAATATCCATACCGTCATTGATATTTTGTCGAAACATTTCGGTGGCATGATATTTGGCTATGGCACTTACCACTGCTGGTTTTGCTCCAGAATCAACCGAGGCTGAAGTAAAGCATCTCATTGCATCAAGAGCATAAGTGCGACCCGCTATCCGAGCTAATACTTCTTCTACGGCTTCAAATTTACCTATTTCGCAAGAAAACTGTTCGCGTAAGTTTGCATAAACGGCCGTGGCAAAACAAACCAATTTTGAGCCACCGCAACTAGTTGATGGTAAAGAAATGCCTCTTCCTGCCGATAGGCACTCCATAAGCATTTGCCAACCTTTGCCCAAGCCATCTTTTTCGCCGATGATCGCATCGAGACCGACAATGACATTTTCGGTCTCGATGCG
>Ga0214923_10004143_pt1 | contig 17729 bp, 8 predicted proteins | sample LL1510_MetaG_FD_177993 | JGI IMG/M metagenome (GOLD analysis project Ga0214923, IMG submission 177993) | Freshwater microbial communities from Lake Lanier, Atlanta, Georgia, United States - LL-1510 | ecosystem: Environmental > Aquatic > Freshwater > Lake | place: USA: Georgia | collected 2015-10-15 | reverse complement strand
GTAGCAAAAGCTCCTGATTGTGTAAAATTACCTGCTGTTGAAAATGTAGTTTGGTCTCCCATTGTTAAGGTAGCATTATTTGTAGGTTGTGTAAATGTAATTTTATTTACACTTGTTGCTGTAGCAATGCCCAATGTAGGAGTTGTCATTGTAGGTGCTGTTAATGTTTTATTTGTTAGTGTTTCTGTTCCAGTTATTGTAGAATATCCTTGATTTTTAACAAATGATGTTGTTGCTGCTTTTGTTGAATTATCACTTATAGAAGGTGTTTGTAATGTTGTAATACCAACAACATTTAAATTACCATTTAATGAAACATCACCACTTACAAATAATCTACCATTTAAGGATAAATCTTCACTTACAATCAATTGGTAATTTGTAGTAGTAGTATTAATAATATTTTGATTTTGATATTGTTGAACATTCAACCGACCTTTGATTAATAAATCTTTATCAATTGTTACATTTCCATTAAATGAACCATCATTTGTAGCATTCAAAGTAGTAATAACTGCTGATGGGGTAGTTAATATTCCAGTGAATACAGGAGAATTCAAATTTGCTTTTAAATTGAATGAAGCATCAGCATCAGATTTAACACTATTAAATGAATTATCAATTGTTGTTTTTAATGGATAGTTATTCAATGAATTATCAATATTAGATTTTACACTATTAAAAGAGTTGTCAACTGTTGTTTTTAATGGATAGTTATTCAATGAATTATCAATATTAGATTTTACACTATTAAAGGAGTTATCAACTGTTGTTTTTAATGGATAGTTATTCAATGAATTATCAATATTAGATTTTACACTATTAAAGGAGTTATCAACTGTTGTTTTTAATGGATAGTTATTCAATGAATTATCAATATTAGATTTTACACTATTAAAGGAGTTATCAACTGTTGTTTTTAATGGATAATTATTCAATGAATTATCAACTGTTGTTTTTAATGGATAATTATTCAATGAATTATCAATATTAGATTTTACACTATTAAAGGAGTTATCAACTGTTGTTTTTAATGGATAATTATTAAATGAATTATCAACAGTTGTCTTTAATGGATAGTTATTCAATGAATTATCAATGTTAGATTTAACACTATTAAATGAATTATCAACTGTTGTTTTTAATGGATAGTTATTCAATGAATTATCAACAGTTGTCTTTAATGGATAGTTATTCAATGAATTATCAATATTAGATTTTACAGTATTAAAGGAGTTATCAACTGTTGTTTTTAATGGATAGTTATTAAATGAATTATCAATATTAGATTTTACAGTATTGAATGAGTTGTCTATGTTTGTATTTAAACTTGTGAATGAAGCATCTACAAGTGATTTAACAGCATAATTATTAAGCCCTGTTACATTTCCATAAAATGTAGCATTATTAAATGAAGCATTACCAGAAACAGATAATCTACCATTCAATGATAAATCTTCACTTACAATCAATTGGTAATTGGTTGTAGTTGTATTAATAATATTTTGATTTTGATATTGTTGAACATTCAAACGACCTTTGATTAATAAATCTTTATCAATTGTTACATTTCCATTGAATGAAGCATCACCTGATGAATTCAATGTAGTAATAACTGCTGAGGGGGTAGTTAATGTACCAGTAAATGTAGGAGAATTTAAATCAGCTTTTAAATTGAATGAAGCGTCAGAATTGGATTTTACACTATTAAATGAATTATCAACAGTTGTCTTTAATGGATAGTTATTCAATGAATTATCAATATTAGATTTAACAGTATTGAATGAATTATCAACAGTTGTCTTTAATGGATAGTTATTCAATGAATTATCAATATTAGATTTAACAGTATTGAATGAATTATCAACAGTTATTTTTAATGGATAGTTATTCAATGAATTATCAATATTAGATTTAACAGTATTGAATGAATTGTCAACAGTTGTTTTTAATGGATAGTTATTCAATGAATTATCAATATTAGATTTTACAATATTAAATGAAGCATCAATGTTAGATTTTACACTATTAAATGAATTATCAACAGTTGCCTTTAATGAGTAATCATTCAATGAATTATCAATATTAGATTTAACAGTATTGAATGAATTGTCAACAGTTGTTTTTAATGGATAGTTATTCAATGAATTATCAATATTAGATTTTACACTATTAAATGAAGCATCAATGTTAGATTTTACACTATTAAATGAATTATCAACAGTTGCCTTTAATGAGTAATCATTCAATGAATTATCAATATTAGTTTTGAGACTGTTAAATGAAGTATCAATGTTAGATTTTACACTGTTAAAGGAATTATCAACATTTGTTTTTAATGGGTAGTAATTTAATGAATTATCAATGTTAGATTTTACACTATTAAATGAAGCATCAATGTTAGATTTTATAGTATTAAAGGAATTATCAACAGTTGTCTTTAATGAGTAATCATTCAATGAATTATCAATATTAGTTTTGATACTGTTAAATGAAGCATCAATGTTAGATTTTACAATGTTAAATGAAGCATCAATGTTAGATTTTACACTGTTAAATGAAGCATCAATGTTAGATTTTACATTGTTAAAGGAATTATCAACATTTGTTTTTAATGGATAGTAATTTAATGAATTATCAATGTTTGTTTTAAAAGCGGAAATAGAAGATTCAGAGTTTGTATTTAAACTTGAAAATGAAGCATCTACCAGTGATTTAAGAGCATAATTATTAAGACCAGTTACATCACCATAAAATGTAGCATTATTAAATGAAGCATTACCAGAAACAAATAATCTACCATTCAATGATAAATCTTCACTAACTATCAATTGGTAATTTGTAGTTGTTGTATTAATAATATTTTGATTTTGGTATTGCTGTACATTTAAAGCACCTAATACTGTTAAATCATTTCCTATAACCATATTACCATTCAAAGATAAATCGCCTTTTATTGTTACATTTGAATTTAATGAAGCATCACCTCTTACGATAAGAGTTCGTGAAACATCTAAGAATCCATTAACATATGACTGGCGAAATATGTTAGAAACATTAGACAAATCTAACCAACTCATCAATATATATTATAGAAATAATAGATATTTTTTGTAATAATAAATACATAATTCTATTATTAAAATAATAAAAAAATTATGCCATAAAGTATTCGTTAAGTGTAATAATAATAAATTTAATTACAATCATAATAAAATTAACTTTTACTAAATATTTTCTATATTCATATATGTTATGCGTTTAATAATTGTTTTAATAATTCTATTTCTTGTTGTTGTTTAGCAGTTAATTCTGATAACTCTTTTATTGCTTTTACCATAATAGGAATTAATGTTCCATATGAGGCTTCTAATTTATCTGGATTATTATTATTAATTAAATTAGGTACTTTCATACCAACCATGTCTTCAGCATCTTTTAGCTCTTGAGCAATAAAACCAAAATCTTTACTATTTATTTTACTACCATCTCTTGTATTCCAAACAAATTTTACAGGATGTAATTTATCTATAAAGTTCAATCCCAATGGTATTTCTTCTATCTCAGTTTTATCACGCAAGTCACTAAGTGATGTAATAGAAGATGCTTGACAACGTAAAACCGAAATAGAATTATTACCCAAAGTAATTTCATTAGAAATAGTTGATGTAGACGAATTAGCATTACTACCAATAATAATATTATTGCTACCACTACTTAATGTTGTTGCTGTATTATAACCTAATATAGTATTATTTGAACCACTAGTTAAAGAAGTTCCAGCTGAAATACCAATAATACTATTTTGACCATTTGTAGATTTTTGTAAAATAATGCCATTCGCACTGATATCACCATTACCAGAAATGTTATTATAATTTACTATATATCCTTGATCCAAAGTGGTTGTATATTGATTAATAATACCGTAAACATTCACATTATTATGTGTAATTAATGAACCGCTTATATCTACTATATTATCCATTGTAACATTACCTTTTACATACAAATTTCCATTTACTGAAGCATCACTAATTGTTTTTAATATATTAATATTTGCTGTAGGAATGCTTACGTTTCCAGTAAATGTAGGTGAAGCTATATTCGCATATTTTGATGATAAAAGAACACCTCCTTCGGATATTGATTTACCTACTTTTAAAAAACCATTAAATGAAGTATCGGATGTAGCGCTTGTAGCAATAAAATATGGCGATGTAGCACTTCCCAAAAACGATGGGTTTGAAACTGAAACTTTTGTATTTAATTGAGATAATACAGTATAAGAAAATGATGGGTCTGAATTTACTGCGGTAGCCAATTTACCTAATGTATTTAAACTGGTTGGAGCAGTGCTAATTAAATTTAAAACACTATTACTAACAAACGCAGTAGTTGCTATTTGTGTATTTGCGGTTACATTACCAGCAGTAGGTGCGGTTGGAATTCCAGTAAATGCTGGGGAATTTTTAGAAGCGTATTTAGAACTTAAAGATAAACCATTTTCATAAATAATATTTCCCACATTTAAGTTACCATTTATTGAAGCATCATATGTTACATTTAAACTCTTTGTAATACTTGAATTACCAATATTACTATTTAAAGCATATATATTAGAATTTAAAGAAACATCTTTTGTTACAAACAAACGATTTGTTAATGATAAATCCAAATTAAATGAGCCCGATGAACCTGGTATACCACCTATAATTGCTGTAGGAGGTATTGAATTACTACCAAAATTTAAAACACCATTTAAAGATAAATCATTCACAACTAATTTTTCTAATACAGCTGTGTTCTTTACATATAAATTACCATTCAAACTAGCATCACCTGATTTAACAAATAAATGATTGTTTCGTAATGTTAAATTGCCACCACTAACATCTAAAAAACCTTTAATATACATTTGACGATATTTATTTGAAGTACTTGACGCATCCAACCAATTACTCATTATTTATATTAAATCTATATATTTATACAATGATATAAATATATAAAAATTTTTTTCACTATATCTAAATATATTATTTTCACTATAAATATCATAAATAATGTATTCTTATAATAATAATTTTATAAATTAATGAATATTATTGTTGGATAATATTTGTAAAACATTTGCTAATTGTTGTTGTAATGTAGTAATTTGTTGTTGTAAACTTTGTATTGTAGCTTCTTTATCAGCATAATTAACTATGTATCCTTGTTCCAATGAAACAGTATATTGATTAATAATGCCATAAACATTAACATTGTTATGAGCGATTAATGAACCACTTAAATCTAAATTTTTATTAATTGACACATCATCATTTATAATTGCTTTTTTATTCACATATAAATTACCATTGAATGATGAATCTTCTGATGTAAATAAACGTTTTTTTATTATAACATCATCACCTACTACTAATTTGGAATTCATTGATACATCACCATTAACAAATAATTTGCTATTCAATGAAGCATCACCTAATGTAAATAAATGGCTTTGTGCTGTAACATCGTTTCCAACTACTAAATTGGAATTCATTGAAACATCGGCATTAACAAATAATTTACTATTCAATGAAGCATCACCTAATGTAAATAAATGTGTGTTTAATGTAACTTCATCACCAACTACTAATTTAGAATTCATTGAAACATCACCATTAACAAATAATTTACTATTCAATGAAACATCACCTAATGTAAATAATTTGTTTTGTGCTGTAACGTCGTTTCCAACTACTAATTTGGAATTCATTGAAACATCACCATTAACAAATAGTTTTCCATTCATTGAAGCATCACCTAATGTAAATAAATGTGTGTTTAATGTAACTTCATCACCAACTACTAATTTAGAATTCATTGAAACATCGTCACTAACGAATAATTTTCCATTCATTGAAGCATCACCTAATGTAAATAAATGTGTGTTTAATGTAACTTCATCACCAACTACTAATTTAGAATTCATTGAAACATCACCATTAACGAATAATTTTCCATTCATTGAAGCATCACCTAATGTAAATAAATGTGTGTTTAATGTAACTTCATCACCAACTACTAACTTGGAATTCATTGAAACATCATTATTTGTTATTAATTTTGTATTCAAATATAAATCTTTATTGAGGTGTAAATTTCCATTCAATGATAAATCTGTATTAATAACAGATAAACCAGAACCATTTATATATAAATTACCATTCAATGATAAATCTGTTGTAGTTGAATATAATGTTTCAATAACTCCCCCACTTCCAGCAGATATAGATGTTTCAAAACCTTCATCATCAAAAGTAACATAATCATTACGCATACAATTAATTTCCATAGCAGCATATTCATTACTAACAAATTGTATAGCAGTTGATGGAATAGAATGTGGTGCATAATGAGCATAAATATTACCACCTACATTTAAATCACTATTCAATGTTAAATTTTTAGAGAATGATAAATTACCAATAACATTTGTATCAGGTAATGTAACAACTCCAGTGAATGTTGGAGAACTAATATTGGATTTTAAATTGATATTTGTAGAAAGTGTATTTGAAAACGAAGCGTCATTATTAATAGCTGCTGCTATTTTGTTCAAGGTATTTAAATTGGATGGTGAAGAACCTGTTATACCAATTAATTCAGTTTGAACATATTCAGTCGTTGCTATTTGTGTAGTATTTGTACCAATATTCGCTGTCGGTGCTGTTGGTACTCCTGTAAATTGTGGCGAAGCGATATTTGCTTTTATATTGATTGCATTAATTGTAGCTGTTGATAATGGTTTATCTAAATCGCTTGTATTATCCACATTACTTAATCCAACCATAGATTTTGAAATACCTGATACATTACCTGTAAATGTAGGTGATTCTAAAGTAGCATATTTATTAATTAATGATACTCCATTTTCATATATACTTTGTCCGACTTTCAAAGAACTATTTAATGAAACATCACCAGTGACATTCAATTTACTATTTAGTTTTGCGTCAGCATTAACAACAAAATCAACATTGATTATTGCTTTATCAAAAGTAGCAGTCCCTGTAAAATTAGGTGAAACGAGACTTGCGTATCGTGTTGATAATAGTTGTCCTTTTTCGTAAATAAATGATGATACATTTAATGTTCCTACCATAGAAAGATCGCCTTGAACGAATAAATTTTTATTGATTTTTGTATCATTTGCTATAAATAATTTACTATTAAGTGATAAATCGCCTGTAATAACTGATTTACCTAAAACATTTAAATTACCATATATAATAGCATCTTTTCCTAATGTTAATTTACCATTAAATGACGCATCATTATTTAAGATTAACTTATCAGTAACTGTCGTTAAAGGAAGGGTTACATTACCATTAAAAATAGGTGATGCCAAATCCGCTTTATAAGCCAATTGATTAGCGATTGTAGCTTCTAATGAACTACTTGAATTAGCAAATGCCTGCGATAATTGATTAATTGAATTGATTGTAGCAGTTGAAGCAACATTGAAAAAATCAGTAATTTTGTTTTCAACATATAATGTTGTGGCAATTTGATCGGTTGGCGGAATACTGGTTGATGATGTTGGTGCTGTTGGAATACCAGTAAATGCTGGTGAATAAGTTGTAACATATCCTTGATTTTTTACAAATTCGGTTGTTGCTACTTTATTTGAATTATCATTTGATTGTTGTGTTAATGCTGTAATACTACCTCCTACATTTAAATCTCCTCCGACTGATAATGCTTTATTCATAGATACATTACCGGAAACGGATAAGTTAGCTGTTGTTGTTATATCACCTGTAAAATCAGAACCCGATAATTTCGCAAATCCTTGATTTTTTACAAATGATGTTGTTGCTACTAAATTTGAATTATCATTTGAATTAGGTGTTTGAGTTTGAATAGTTCCATTTGTTACCAAATTACCATTTAATGATAAGTCGCTTAACAATATCATTTTTCCATTTACTGAAACATTTTGTAATGTTGCGTTTCCTGAAAATGATGGTGATATTAAATTTGCTTTAATATTTAATACATTTTGTGTAGCTGTAGAAACCGGCTTATCTAAATCATTTGTATTTTCTACATTTTCAAGTCCTACCATTGATTTTGTAATACCACCAACATTTCCAGTAAAGGTAGGTGATTCTAAAGTAGCATATTTATTGATTAAAGATACACCATTTTCATATATATATTTATCAATAAACAAATTACCTCCTGATGTTATATCATTACCAATACTCAACTTATTATTAAAAGAAGCATCGCCATAAATTAATAATTTATTATTTATGAAAACATTTCCATTTATATCCACATTTTTATTCATTGATACATCTTTTGATACTTGTAATTTAGAATTCAATGAAACATCACCTGTAAAAATAGCACCTGATAATTGAGCATAACCTTGATTTTTTACAAATTCGGTTGTTGCTACTTTTGTTGAATTATCAGATGTAGTAGGAGTGTTTGTAGACAAAATTCCTGTAACTAATAAATTACCACTTAGGTTACTATCACCTAAAACTGATAGATTTTTATTAATAGTAGCATCACTATTCAATATTAAATTTCCCTTTGTTATTAAATCACTACCTACATTTAATTTACTATTTATTGAAACATCATTTGTTACTTGTAAATTAGTAGCAATATTGACATCACCTGTAAAATTCGCACCTGATAATTTAGCATAACCTTGACTTTTTACAAAAGCAGTTGTAGCAACTCTGGATGAATTATCACTTGTTATCGCTGTTGGTGTATAAATTAAACCATTCACGGATAAATCACCAGTTATTTTTACATTATCATCTATTAATGTTTCACCATATACTGTTAGAGTATTATTTATATTCGTAATAGGTAGTGTTACTGTACCAGTAAAAGTAGGAGATTCTTTATCCGCTTTTGTTCCTAACGAAGAAGCAACGGATGTTGCTAATTGAGCGTCACTATTAGAAAATGCTTGAGATAATTGTTGTATAGCATCAAACGCATCTGGTAATGTATTAATAAAACTGACTATTTCTGTTCTAACGAATTCTGTTGTTGCGATTTGTTTATTTAGTGTCCCCATTGGAGGTGTTGGTGCTAAAGGAATACCTGTAAATTGTGGTGAATCTATTTTAGCAAATCCATATTGAGCTACAAATTCTGTTGTTGCTACTTTATTGGAATTATCTGTCGGTGCTTGTGTAATTGCTGTTACTTCACCATTAAATACAGTAATACCATTCACTATCAAATTACCATTTAATGATGTATCATTTTCTACATATAAATTCTGCGATGTTTTAACATCACCTTTAAATTCCGCGCCTGATAATAAAGCATAACCTTGATTCTTTACAAAAGCTGTTGTAGCTACTTTATTTGAATTATCACTGGAAGATTGTGTTGTAGTAATAATAGTACCAGCAACATTCATAGAACCATTGGTAACTATATTACCACCCACAATAATATTTTTATTCATTGATACATCACCTTGTACTGATAATTTTTGTGAAATAATTGAATTTGCCATTGTTACTGTTCCCGTAAATGTAGGAGATTCAACTGTAGCATATGCTTGATTTTTCACATATTCTGTTGTGGCAACCCTTGTTGAATTATCATTTACATCTTGTGTTGTAACATTGATATTTCCATTTATTGTGGTTTCACCAGTAACAGATAATGATGAAATATTTGCGGTTGGAATTGTTACTGTTCCTGAGAATGTAGGAGATGCTAATTTTGAATATGCTTGATTTTTTACAAATTCAGTGGTAGCTACTTTGGTTGAATTATCAGTACTTGGTTGTGTTAATGTGGTTAAATTTCCTCTAACATTTACATTACCATTCATTGAAGTATCACCGCTTATAGAAACTTTACTATTTAATGATACATCACCTATTACAGATAATTTTGTATTCATAGAAACATCACCAGTAAAATTAGCACCTGAAATTTGAGCATATCGTTGATTTTTCACGAATTCTGTTGTTGCTACTCTTCTTGAATTATCATTATCACTTTGTGTTTGTACTGTTAAATTACCACCAATATTAACATTTTTATTCAAAGTTACATCATCATTTACTGCTAATTTACTATTTAAAGACACGTCTCCATCAACATACATAGTATTATTAAAAGTAGATTTATGAAAGACATATAATTTACTATTCAAAGAAACATCTCCCTCTACTGAAAATTTTTGATTTACTTTACCTGTTTGCATAGTAGATGTTCCACTAAATGTAGGTGTATCAATTGGTGCATAACCTTGACTTTTTACAAATTCTGTTGTAGCTACTCTAATAGAACTATCTGTTAGTTCCGGAGTTGTTGTTATTAAAGAACCAGTGGTTACACTAACATTTCCATCAAGTGCTACATCTTTTTTAATATATAAATTGCCATTCAATGAAATATCACCGGTATGTGTTAATAATCCAGAAATTGACGCACCACCAGAAATAGTAATCGCACCAGAAATATCTAAAGCACTTTTAGGGTCTGTTTTACCGATACCAACATTGCCACCATATGTTAATAATGGCGTTACTAATATACCATTTTGTACTTTTGTGTTATTCAAACTTGTTTTTATCGTATTGGTTGATAAATCTAAACTTCCCGTTTCAGAATCATAAGTAATAGATGCTGTCTGTAATTTGGTTTGTTTATTAATAAAATGAATTGTTCCTTCATTCACATAAAGAGAACTAAATGGTTTTTCAGGTGTTCCCAAATTATATATATCGGCAACATTTGGTACTATATTAGAATAAACTGTTATTTGATTATTTGAATTATCAAAATTCATCATTGTATTTGTATTGTTTCCATTGCTTGTAATGTTTAATGTGCGTGATGTTAAATCGTCTAATTTTGATTGAACATTAACAGATAAATCCTTTATAAATAATAATTTATCATTTGATATATCATAATATTGTCCTGAAGCATCTTGAATACGCATAGAATCTGATTTAATACTAAATTTAGGATTAGCAGAATTTGTATTATCATAAAAATTTATAGATAAATCATTACGCAAATAAATACCACCGCCACTAATATCAATAAAACCTTTGAAATAACTTTGTCTAATTTTATTTGCATTTTCTGATAAATCAAACCACTTACTCATTCTTATATATATTTCATATTTTTTTATGCTATTCAAAATTCTTAATTTTATAACTATAGAAAAATATATTATAATTATATTTCAGTTTATAATTATAATATTGTAGTTACACTAAATTATAGAGAACATAAATTAAAATTGAAAAATACATCCATTAGATTGGAATACATTTCCATTTATGTCTAAAGCACGATTTGAATTAACATTTGTTGTGTTTATTCCAATGTAATTTGTAATCATATTACCATTAATATTTACTAATGCATCTGTAATATTATTTGTAGTATTAATTTTCATAAATTTAGCCAGATATAAATTTCCATTTAATGATAAATCACCTGATGTATATAATCTTCCATTTAATGATATATCTTCACTTATTATTAAATTATAATTATTTACAGTAGTAGTTATAATACTTTCATTTTGATATTGTTTCACTGATAAATTACCATTTACTGTTAAATCTTTTCCTATAAATACTGACCTATTAACTGACGCGTCATAATCAACAAATAAACTAGACTTCATAATTACATCAGCATTATTAATTATTCTACTAGTAACATTTAAATTACCTATTATCGTAGTATCTTTTGATACATATAAAGAACCTGAAAAATTTACATCTTCTAGTGTAAATAATCGTTTATTTATCGTTGTATCGCTTCCGACTACTAATCTGGAATTCAATGAGAGATCGTAATTTACAAATAGATTTCCATTTAATGATGTGTCACCAATAGTAAATAATCGTTTGTTTATTGTTGTATCACTTCCTACTACTAACCTGGAGTTCAATGATGTGTCGCCAATAGTAATTAATCGTTTATTTATTGTTGTATCACTTCCGACTACTAATCTGGAATTCAATGACACATCGTTATTTACAAATAGATTTCCATTTAATGATGTGTCGCCAATAGTAATTAATCGTTTATTTATTGTTGTATCACTTCCTACTACTAATCTGGAATTCAATGAAACATCGTAATTTACAAATAGATTTCCATTTAATGATGTGTCGCCAATAGTAATTAATCGTTTATTTATTGTTGTATCACTCCCGACTACTAATCTGGAATTCAATGAGACATCGTAATTTACAAATAGATTTCCATTGAATGATGTGTCACCAATAGTAAATAATCTTGAATTCAATATACTATCTTTGATTACATATAAATTACCTTTCAAAATACTATCTTGACTAACATATAAATTACCTCCCTCATTAATATTCAAATCTCCTCCAATTTGAATAGAACCACTTACATCAACTACGTTGTTTTGAGAACGATTAAACAAATTAGGAAAATAACAATAATATATTTTACTTAAACCTAATTGGTTATTTTGACTATTTGCAATATACGACTGAAGATTTCTAGATATTACAAAAGAATTAATATCTGGCATATAAATAGACCTTAATGTTACAGTTGATCCATTTAAAATATTACCATTACCACCACTATTCAATAATATATCTGGTACTATATTCCAAGTGCTATAACCATTATTTGTATAATATAATACACCATTATTTCCTACTGCTATTGCTCGTTTTTCATCATATATAAAAACCGAATTAAAAGTAGTATTAGTAACCGAATAGTTTGACCAGGTAATCCCTCCATCTTTTGTATAAGATATATTGTTTACACCGACTGCTATAGAATAAGAATTATCCAATACATTTATATGATTATATGTTATACCATTATTAGTTATATCAATATTATTATTTGAAATATTATATCTTTGAATACCATTTCCAACATAATATATATAATTGGAATTACCATCTACATAATTAATTGAAGAAATATTATTCAATCCTGAAATTGAAGTTAATCTAATATTATTTAGATTGGTATTATCAAAATAACCAAATGAATTGTCAAATGCTAAAAAAATTCGCTTATTTGTTAAACTACCTGGAGTTTGTGTCACATAAACACTTTTAATCGTTTCAAAAGAAAAAGAAGTTATTTGAAAAGGTGCCCAACCTACTCCTCCGTTTGTTGAATATAATAAATAAGTATTATTTGTACCAATAATTGAAAAATCATTATTAATAACATTTATAAATAAATTCTTTACAGAAGACGCAAGACCAGTTGAGTCCTTATTAATCTCTGATAAACTCCAATTCAAACCACCATCATTTGTATAATAAATATTTTGTGTATACGGTGAATTAATTGAACTTGGTGTTCCTACTGCTATTCCAAATAATTTATTTATTTTAGAAAATGTCACATTTAATATTTGAAAACTTATATCTTGAATTTTATTAATTTCACCATTGGTAATACGTGTAGCGCCATTTATATCCATTACATATTTTTCAGTAGTAGGTGAATGTTTATTTATACCTACTGTAGCATAATATTTCACTTTTGTATTTCCTGAAACTATATTTTGTATTGGAATAAAATAACCATCACTTTTGTTTAAACCTATTATACCCATTGACTTATTATTATCGTTAATATATGTACCACCACCGATTCCTAATCCAGATTTATTTGGTGATACTATCTTCATAAAAGTATTTGAACTATTATTATTACTCACTAATGTTAATGCTTGACCTGTAGTATTATTATTTTCATAAATATCATATAAATATTTACCACTTGATATATCATAAATAACCATTGTTTCATCAAATATATTACTAGAAACATCGCGATTTGTTATATGTAATCTAGAATATATTGTAGAATTTGGCGAAGTAATATCCAGAAGTGTATTCGCATTTATATTTATTTTTGAATTTGATAATAAATTTAATGTTGAACCTGCTTTTATATTACCTATAATATTACTACAAATATCTATAGTAGATAAACTATTCATTTTAGTAGTTGTAAAATTCATAATAATATTGGATGTATCTAACTGAAACGTATTATCATATGTAGATATTCTACTATTAGGAGTATTTGTCGTTGTATCTTTAATATTAAAAAAATCTATATATGAATTATTATTATCCACACTAACTACGATTCCTTTATTATTTATATTTTGCGCTATGATATTTCGTATATTTGTTGTTCCAGAACTTACTATTAAATTACCGAAAATATCTACTGTCGCCAATGGATTATCATTATTAATTCCTATTCCATTATTTACTGAATTTAAAAAATTATTATTTGTACCAATATATATTTTTCCTTTCAAATATGATATTTTTTCAACAGTTAAACTATTTGTAGAATTCAAATTTTCACCACTTATACCTTGAAGAACAGATAATCCACCTTTAACAATGACAGATGATTCAAATGTAGATACAGTAGACACCTTTTCACGTAATAATACTTGATCCGCTACCAATGTTCCAATAGTAAGATGTTGAAATTTATCTATTTTAGACATTCCACCATATTGTTTCCATGAATTATTAGACATTATAATTATTATTATACAATTATAATGTATTTTAATTTCTTCGTTTATTTTTTTTGTTATTTTTCTTTGTCATTTTTCTTTTTGATATCATTTTTCTTTTTTTTGTCATTTTTCTTTTGGAATAAGGTGTTTTTGTTCTAACAATTTTTTTTACTTTTGGGCTTATTACATCCATAAAATGAACTTTTTTACTAAATTCGTTATATGGTGAGTTATTATTATCTATATTTGTATATAATATTGGTTTTCCATTTACATTTCCTTCAATAACTATTTCACCATTATTATTATATTCCTTTATGTTTGTATCTTCTATAACTTCTCCATTTACCACCTCATATTTTTGTTGCTGTTTGAAACTCTCATATTGTTCTTTTGGCTTATCATCTACTAATTCTAAAAATATCATGTTTATAAAATAATATATATATTTAATAAACAAATTTTTCTTTACTTTTGAGAACTTTTTATTTTCTATTTTTTTTAGTTACATTTTGTTTTTTACTGTTTCTTTTCATTTTTTTATCTATAAATTTATAGATGTTCTCTTTGTTTTCTATAAATTTATCCACTATTTCTTGATAAAAATTACGAAATTCACTCCTTTTGTTTTCCATATTTTCAATAGAAAACCAATTAATTTCTATTTTTTCAAATAATTTTGTTTTACTGAGAACATTTTTATCCATTCTTTCCCATAAAAAAATATGGTTATTATTATAATATTTTGGTAGGTTCTCATCGTACTCTAAAAAAAATATATGAACATGATAGTTATTATGTTGTATTTTATAAACTCCACCATTCTTTTGTATTAATTTTTTTACATTTTTTCCATCTCCTAAAAATCCTGTTAATTCTTCCCCACCTTCCCTCATTGCTGTACTAAATGGAGTTTCACCATTCTCAACACCACCGCCAAAATCAGACCAGCCTTTCGCACTATCTTCCATAGGGTTCTCTTTTCCAAATAAAAAATATAGTTTATTATTATGTATTGTAACTGGTAAAATACTTCCTGCTACCATTTATATATTCGTTATATTTTTATTTTTCATCGTTTTCTAAAGGTATTTTTTGTTCCTCCTTTTGTTGTATTTTTGGATTTGCTTTTGGATGTTTTGGATAATGTTTTTGTTTTTATTTCTATAAAATCATCTTGGTCGTCTGGATAAATTGTATTTTCTCCTTTATCACCATATTGTGAATCCAAGAATATTAACACATTATCACCATTGGCTTCTGTTTCAAAACGTACAAATTTTCCTACTTTTATATCCCCTAATTTGTATTTTTTTCCTGGTAACAAATTCTTATAATTTACCATTTACATACCATTATAAAAAAATATATTTGTATTTGTTTGTTTTTGTGGTTTTATAATATGTTTACAAAATGCCCTATAATCTGATAACTTTGATATTTTCGTGTTCTCCTTCTTTATCATAATCTTCTTCTTTTAATTCAAAATCTCTAAATGGATTTACTATAAAATTGGAATAATCCACTTTTGGAATATTATTATAAAATTCAATCACTTTTGGATTCGCGCATATTCGCTGTGGTTCAAACGCGGATAAATACAAACCATCTAAATTTTGTATTCGTGATAATGCCACATATGTTTGTCCAAATTCAAATATGGAATTTCCGATGTCTATTTCAGCCATAGCTAATGTAGCTCCTTGTATTTTATGTATCGTCAAAGCCCATGCTAAACAAAGTGGATATTGTCCTACCGCAATACATGGGTATTCATCGCTTTGCCAAAAATGTGGTTCTATATTACTAGTAACTCCATTCGCAAATCTTACTATAATTTGTGTTTTTTCATTTTTTTCTATTATATCTATTATTTTACCTTGCGAACCATTACAAATACCATTATCTATATCAATATTCGCTGTACATAACACCGAAGCCCCTTTTTTTAATGTTAATAATTCTAAACAAGGTGTATTACTAATCAAATAATTGATTTCCATTTCTTTATCTTTTTCAGTCATTTTTTCACATTTTATGAGTTCTTCTGATGTTAATAATTTATTTGTTTCTAAATTCGTTTTACAATTTTTTTTAATACAACATTCAAACTGGTATTCATCTTCATCTAGTTGCTCAAACATAATATTATTTAAAATATCTACTTTTTTTTTGATTGGAAATAATTTTGTAGGTGTAATACCTCCATATTTTGTTTGGTCAAATTCACGTTTCACATATTTTTTCAAAATTTCTATATTTTCTTCATCCAAATTACCTCTACGAATTTGCGATAACATTTTTATATATATTGGGTCATTTTGACGAAATATTGTTTGTAATTCAATATGATTTTCTAATGGAAATGTTTTCAACCATAATGAACTTTCAAAACAAAATCGTTCTGTATCTGGTTCTCCATATGTTCCAACTGGTGGTAATTGGAAGAAATCACCACAAAATACTATTTGAATTCCACCAAATGGTAAAACCGAATATCGTGTTTTTTTCCCTATTTCATCTAATAATTCAAATATCTTTTCAGACATCATACTGACTTCATCTATTATAAGCACTTTTATATGTTTCCATTGTTTTTTAAACCGACTACTTTTTAATACTTGTTCTACTATTGTTTTTCTATCACCCCTCGCTATTTTTATACCACTCCAAGAATGTATTGTTTTTCCACCACATTTCAATAAAACTGCGGCACAACCAGTTAAAGCACATACTTGTATCGGTTTTTTACTTATTTTTGAATAATTTACACAATGTTGTATTAATTTTGATTTACCTGAACCTCCTGGACCCGTAATAAATAAATTTTCCCCCTTTTTAAACTTTTCAAACGCATATTGTTGTTCCTTAGATAATGTTTCTGACATCTATTGTTTTTGTGTTATATTGTTCTATTGCTATAATATATATTCTTCCATAAAATGAATATATATTTTTTCAATTTTTTGTTATTTGTATTATGTTGTTTGTTATTACTCATATTCTACTTCTAAACATAGCGAAAAATCCATTCCATTCAATGAAATAGGATTTCCAAAATCATTTAATAATTGTAAATTCAACTTTTGTATATCTATTTTTCCAGAATATGTTCTCACATCGCTCACTAATAAACCATTATACATATTTG
>Ga0214923_10004142_pt1 | contig 17736 bp, 11 predicted proteins | sample LL1510_MetaG_FD_177993 | JGI IMG/M metagenome (GOLD analysis project Ga0214923, IMG submission 177993) | Freshwater microbial communities from Lake Lanier, Atlanta, Georgia, United States - LL-1510 | ecosystem: Environmental > Aquatic > Freshwater > Lake | place: USA: Georgia | collected... | reverse complement strand
GAGGTCCATCCCGATTCCGCCGGAGATTGGGTCGAACTCCGGCCCCGCCTCACCCCCGACCCCCGCTTCCCCTACCGCCAACAAGACGTCCCCGCAGCTTCCCACCCACCTCTCGCTGCCGCCATGGCCCGGCTCGCCGGGCCCTGTCCGGAGGACGTTGTCTGGGACCCCTTTTGTGGCTCCGGCCTGGAGCTGATCGAACGGGCCCGCTTGGGCGGAGTCCGATCCGTTCTGGGCACCGACCTCTCCGCCGCCGCCATCGAGGCGACCTTGGCCAACTGGCGGGCCGCCCGCATGCCCGGTGTTCGGACCCAATTTGTGCAAAAAGATTTTCGCGATTTCCTCAAGATTCCCGGCTGCACCCCGGGCAGCATCTCTCTTCTCATCACCAATCCCCCGCTGGGAAAACGCGTCCCCATCCCCAACCTCCGCGGCCTTTTACAGGAACTTTTCACCCTCGCCTCCGCAGCCCTCCGCCCGGGCGGTCGGATGGTTTGGGTCAATCCGATGAAACTCAAGCCGTCCGACCCCACCCTGCATCTCGAATTTCAGCAGACGGTCGACCTCGGGGGCTTCGCCTGCCGCCTCGAACTCCTCCGTAAACGCAAAGCCGGCTAACTCCCGCCTGTAGAAATCTTGATCGGGAAAATACGTCGGCCCACCCCTCCCTCCGCCATACCGATTGGGTCGATTGGCTCCAGACCTTGGGGGTTGGCCTTTCCGCGCCGTTCTTAATAGGCCAGGGAGGCGCTCAGCACAGCCTGACTGTTCCCCGCTCTTCCACCCGCGCCTCCCGTGGTTCCCGGGGGAGCTTGCATAAGCTGAAATCCCCAATCAAAACGAAGGTGAAACCAGGGCCCGATCGAGTAGCGCAGGCCCGGACCCACGCTGGCCAGAGTCCAATTCACGGAAGTCGTCGTATCGGAATTCACCTGTAAAACCCGGCCATAATCAAAAAATCCAAGAAGCACCAGTTGGTCGGGGAATTCTCCGCCCCCGAACTCCTGCCCAAAACTGATCCCTGGCGACCGGCATTCCACGTTCAAAAGATAAGCGTTATCCCCGTTGGCCGAACGCTGGTCATACCCCCTTACCGTGTCGTATCCACCAATACCAAAACTCTCCGTGGGCATCAGGGTTCGATTGGATTGCTGCACCTGAAAGTTTCCCACCACACTGACTTTTTCCGGCAGGAGAAAAACGCGGCTTAAAAGAAATTTCCCGTAGAGATAGTTGGCCGTGGCTCCTCCGTTGATTTGCTCAAAACTGGTATCCGTATTGTTGGCCGAAAGACCCCCGGGACTCCAGAACCCCGCACACTCGACCCCGGTGGATCCCACCGGATCGGAAATCGTGGCAGTGTACCCAAAGGGAAATTGGGCAATATTGTAAAGCCCCGCGAGACCGTTGGTGCTGGGCGGAATGGCGGTACCTGCGAAGAAAACGTCGCTGTTGGCCGCCTTGAAATCAAATCCCAGATAAGCTTGGTGGCGCCAGCCAAAACCAGCCTCCTCCAAATCCAGATCCGGCAAAACAAAGTTATACCGAAAACTGGTTTGCCAGTAATAACTCTGAAAATCCAACTGCCCAGAAGCATCGGGGTTGGCCAGGGAATACGAACCAAAGATCGAGGCGGTATCCCGCCAAGGCAGGGAAATGGCCCAGGCCCCCGAGTTGGCTTTGAGCTTGGAAAAATTCCCGCTGGTCAGGTATTGATAGTCAAACTTTTGGTCCAGACCGCTCCAAACATCCATGACCGTCAGGCCTGCGGAATACCGGTCGTATCCCAGTGATTGCACTCCGAAATTGTCATAGGAAATAAAAGGCCGGACGGGAAAACGATCCTTTACCTCCAAAACCACATCCGTCATTCCCTGCTCCTACCCCGGGGCAAGGGACAAATCCACCTGACGGAAGGGATTGCTGTTCAACCAACCGGCGTCCTCCCCCAGATCCCTTAAATCGACGACCTCCCCCGGACGAAGCCGGATTTGCTGGCGGATATTTTCCGCGGAAAAATACCGATTCCCCGCCACTCTCACCTCCCCCAACCTCCCGCGGAGGACAAGAATTTGTAGAATTCCGTTTCGAATCTCCTGCTCGGGTATAACGATGGAGACGACCTCTTGATCTGCCTCCGCCAACGAAAGCAGCAGGGCTTTGCGGATCTTGCCTAAAGTCGCCATGGACACCGGCTTCTGGAGATATTTTCGCAGCAGGAGTTTGGCTTTTGCCTGGGGGAGAAAGGTGACCCGGCTTTCCACACCCGTCGGCCCTCCCACCCCCTCGGGGACAACCTGACCTGCGTCCTCAAGAAGCACGATTCCCTGGAGGGCGGATAAAAACGGCTCTTGGGTTCCCGGAGGGGGGGAAGGCTCCTCCACCGGTCTCAACTCGGGAGAGCGCGGATCCAATCGCAAAGGCATGGTTCCATAATCTTGGTACGCCTGTCCGTACTGCACCGAGGGACCTGTTCGGGAGGGTAAAGCAGATCGCTCCCCGGGGATCATCCAGCTTTGCGGAGTTACCGGATCGGGAAAATACGTGCTTTCGTAGGACCGAAGTTCCATTTTTGGTGGCGCCGGTTTCCCCTTGCCCTGTACGGAGACCTGTTCCCTCTTGGCAGGTGGCAATCCGGGATTCGAGTTGGAGTCAGGCTTGGACTCCTTCGGCAATTCCTCCTCCAACTTTTCCAACTCGCCCCGTTTCGCTGGCCGAAAAGTCGGTAGACCCCCGTGACCGCTCGAAAGATCTTGGCTCTTGCCGATGTTCTCCCACTTGACCTTCGTCCGGGTGCCGTCCGGATACTGCTTCACCACGTACAATCGATCCGGATTCGTTTGGTCCTCTCCCTCCGACGGAGCCGTAAAAAGAACAAAAAAGAGCAAAAAACCAAAAGAGGCTAGCCATCGTGCTTGGACAATAGGGGGCCGTAGGCGGAAATGAGCCATAATGAATTGCATCCCATCGCCTTGACTGAGTTGAGGCAAAACGGATGTTTTACTGGTTTAAGGGATTGAAACTTTGTGAATATTGCGAATAACTTTCCCTTAAGGACAAGGGGGTTATGAAGGAAACCGCTTTTCCGCCCGCCCGGGTGGGCCCCGGGTCGGCTTCAATTTTAGGGGTTCGCTCCCTGCGGGGGCCGGATTGTTCGAACCTCTCGCTCAAATCAAGGGACATGGGTTGGCGAACTCGGATTTTTGTGGGCCAAGCCGATTGGCTGATGCGAATCGAGCTGGGAGGGAGGATCGGCATGGACAAGGAGAAAGCCGTGACGGGCACCGCCGCCAAAAAGGCCTGCTGGTCGGCAAACTGGGACAACTCTTCCGCCGGCAAAACATCCGCCAGTTGGGCCTCATAAACAGCCAAAGAACCGGCAGGTAGCGAACCTTCGACGGAGTAGACGCCCGGACCGGCTAACTCGATTCTGACAGGTTGATTGAAAATGGGGTTCAACCCGCTGACCCCTGCGTTGAAGCCTGTGGGTGAGTTGAGGTTGGGGTTATCCGAAAACAGGAGAGTTCTCCCGGTCGTCGACATTAACGCACCTGCCCCCGCTTGATTGTTCCAAACATTAGCCTCCACCGTAACCGTCCCGGCCCTCAAAAAAGCCCCCGAGCCAAGGGTAACGCGGTTCCCCTGTGCCAGCAGATCGCCAAAAACACGCGCTCCCTGGCCAACGGGCCCAAGCAGGGAAAGATTTCCAGTCTCACCAGCGGTGACAACCAGTTTCTCCACTCCGGCCAAAGACCCCAAACTAGAGGCAAAGGTCGGATGGAGCCCATCCGCGGACAATGTGGTGTTGCGGGAAAAAACAAGATTAGGCTTCAGAAGAATGTCCGAGCCGGTCACTGCACTCAGATCAATTGTGGGAACGTTGAGGGTCAGGGTCCGACCCACCCCATTCATCATGGTTCCCGACCAGACGAGAGTCCCTGCCTTCAGGGTCGCATCCGTGGCCACGTTGAATGTCGGAATATCCATCGTCAGCGAGGTGCCTCCTCCATCCACATTCCCGTTGAGGTTCAGCCCGACACCTGAATCAAAAACCGTGTGATACCCAAAAGCTGTCCCAGCCGTTCCCGCCAACTCGATCGTTCCCACGGATGCTCCACCAAAAGTCACCTGCCCGGAAGTGGCGATCAGTGCAGTCTCAGTTTTGCTCAAAACCAATCCGGTCGCCGAAGAATCGCTGATGGACATCCCCAACCCGGGGGTGAAGGGCTGGAGGATGATATTTCCAGAAACGGAGGAAAGTGCGGCATTCAAAGTGATCGTATCTGCAGTTAGACCAATGGCTCCGGAACCAGAGGAAAGTGCGGCATTCAAAGTGATCGTATCTGCAGTTAGACCAACGGTTCCCGCGCCTGTCATTGCCACGACTCCATTGATCAGCACGGAGCCATCATTCGCGATGGAAAGGGAGGAACTATAGGTCTCCGCGCCACCGAGGGTTGTCACCCCTGTTCCTGACGTTTGCAAGAAACTTGCGGCTCGGACGGTTCCGAGGGAGACGTTTTTGGCTTCCGCGACGGTCATGACTCCCAGGGGAGATCCGGGGGTCTGACCGACGGCGCCGGCAAAGGTGATGTCTGCATTTCCGGAATTCAACGTGATGCTCTGCGTTCCCTCCAGGGTTTCCGCGAAAGTAATGTCACCCGACGTCCCTGTTACCCCGCTTGTCAGGATGGATGTCGCCGCTCCCAAGGATACATCATCGTTAAATATCACCGCCGATCCATTGCGCCCTCCGGTAGCGGTCAAGGTGCCATTCAAGGTGATGGTGTTGCCGTTGCCCGAATCGATGGAGATTAGACCGGCATCCTTTCCCGCCCCGGCGGAGGTATTGATGTCGGCGACGCTAATATTACCGGCCGTGGTAATCGTCACATCCCCGCCGTCCTGCTGGGAGATCCCCGTCTTTCCCCGGGTGTCAATTAAACCCGTCGCCGTGATGTCACCGGTTGTCGCCAATAAGCTCAGGTCCACCCCCGGCCCCTCGAAATCTGGCGTTGTCACGATACTCGTTTGCAGGTTCAGATTGCCCGTGGTGCGGATCTCCGTCCCACCAAACCGGATCGAACTGCCTACGATCGACAAAGAAGCCAACGGAGTACCCACCGTCCCAACATTCCCGACAAAGGTTACCAATCCACTGGCCTGGATCGACATTCCAACAGCGGGGCCCGCAACTTGAATGGAGTTCCTGATGTTTACGGTTGCGGCAGTTAGGTTGATCACGCCGGTCGAGTCCCACGAACCGGCACTGATCACGAAAAAGTCTTTCAAGGCGGCCAGAGATCCAACCGCTCCGTCAAAACGAAGGACTCCGGATCCGGTGGTGATTTGCATCGAGCGGGCTGTACTGTCGCTATTGACGGTGCCAAGAAAAGAGAGGGAGTTGTCGGCCGCGACCCCCTCAAGATCAAATACCGCATCGGCCCCCAAAACCACTGCCCCATCGAAGGTGACCGTAGGGTTCGGTTCCGGATTCAACTCGTCCATACGATACGTTGACCCTTTCAGCTGAATGCTTTCGGCCTTCACGTCCAGATCCACCAAACTGTTGATAGCCCCCACGCTGCCGTTAAAGGTCACGACCGCCACCTTATCGACCACTTGCCCTGCAAATATTTCCAAGCTGTACGGGCCATCCACGCTTGAGGAAAAAGTCACATTCCCGACCGTGGAACTGTCTCTGGTGTCAATCGTTAGATCACTCGCCATCAGCACCGTTGAATTGAACTGAACCGCATCCCCACTCGTCTCAATATCACCGCCCGTCGTGATTCCGCTCCCCGCAGTAAGCGTTACGGGTCCGCCGGAAATGATGTCACCCCCTGATCCGATGTCGATGCTTTGCCCGGCGTTTAGCGTAACGGTCCCTCCATTGCCGGTGGTGATCGATGCAGCCGCGACCGCGATGTTTCCCGAGGTGGTTATTCCCAAGCCCAAACTCAGCCCATTGGCAGCGGTGTAAGTTTGCGGCCCGTTGAATGTCGTCTGCCCGTATCCTGCACTCTGCAGGAAGCTGTTCGCCCTCATGGCCGCCACCGTGAGATTGTTGGCGGACACCACCTGCACCTCACCCAACGGATTGGTTTGGCCCCCTCCCCCGACGAAAACGACGTCCCCGAAGGATCCGGCATCCAGGGTCAAATCGGGAAGCAAACTTACGGACGCCGAATCCAGCGTGCTTTCAAAACGGATCTCCGGAGGCAAACCCCCGCCCGCCGTCGATCCTTGAACCGTGAGCGCCACCGGGCCGGTCAAAGTCACCGGGGAACGGAAAGTAATGCTTGAATCCACGACTGAAAAATCCGCTCCCGTTTCGATTCCCCCCGCGCCTTCGAGGGTGACGGCTCCGCCCGAGGTCACGTCAGCCCCGGCATTCAACGTGATCTCTCCAGCCGCCACCAGATTCAATCCCACGGCAGTGCTGGCGATTCCATGATTGGAAAAATCCAAAGAGCCATTCAGGTTCACATTTCCACCCAAGGTCACGAGGCTTGCCGTTGACAAAGACTCCGCCCGTAAGGCTCCCTGAATGCTAAGATGGTTGGCCGGACCAACCGTGATGTTGCCCAGTCGTGCCCCCACCCCCACCGCTTGGGCAAAGGTCACATTGCCACCCGTCCCGGCCACCAGGGTCAAATCCCAAAAGGCTCCAGTCACTCCCGAGAGCCCGTCACTATCCACCGCCTTGTTCATCGTAATCGCGGCCCCGGTGGCGACCCCCTGGTCGGTTTTTAAAGTGCGGTCTCCGGTGATAATGACCGCGGAGTCAAAGGTGATGGCTTTTCCGGCAGTGGTAATGTTGCCGTTTAGACGTGTCTGCCCGAGGGAGGCTGTGAGAAAATCCACCCCGTAACTCTCTGCACTCAGATCCAAGGCAGCAGCGCCCCCGATGCGGATGGTGCCTGTGCTGTCTGAGCGCCCCAAAGTAACCGTTCCCGTCGCACTTAAATTCTGCAGGTCATTCAGAGCGACCTGAACGGCCCCCACGGAGTCGGCCACTCCCATCGAAGCCCCCGCGGTGCTCGGACGAAACACCACGTCTTTTGCCGTTAAGGTTGACCCCACCTGGATTCTGCCGGCACCCTGCAGGGTTACCGTGCCAAGCGCACCGGAGGTGACGGCGGCATTCAGCGTGACCGTGCCAACCCCCGTAGCATCCGCATCCGCCAGGAGGGAAATATTTCCGGCACCCACCATGGTGGAAAGATTAAGGACATCGTTCACGATAATGTGATTCGCCGCCTTGAGAGTGAGCGAGGCGTCCAAAGCCCCCGCACCGGTGGCCACGGCATTCACCACCGTGATATCCCCAGCCTGACTTCCGGTGGAGCCGGTGTTGATCTCCACACTGGTGCCCACATCCAAGGCACTGGTGATGGTGGTGGGGTCGATCGTGGCGTTATCGGCCGAGGGGGTAAAAACGCCAGCCGACAGCGTTCCCGTACCCCCGGCCTGGATAAAGACATTCCTGGGATCCAGCAGCCATTTTCCCGGTGAACCTAAGGTCGCGGAGGCATCGGCCAATCCGTAGGCCTGCAGGTTGTCGTGCGAGGAGGTTTCCATGAATCCCCCGTTTCCGCCCCCCGCTCCGCCCCGGGCAAAAAGCTGTCCGAAAAAGCCGGTGTAATGATCCGACCATAATATGACTTTGCCACCGTCACCGATACCGGTCGCATCGGCAAAGATCCTGGCCTTTTCCCCCAATACTGTCGCCTCAGCATTCCGGATGTCGGCATTCCCCCCTTGATAATCTCCCCCCAGCAAAACCTCTCCCCCTCCCGCATGGCCCGAGGCGTTCACCGTTCCCTCCAAAAATCCGACTTGCCGACCCGTGACCACCAATCGCCCGCCCCGCCCCGCAGAGGAATCCAGATCCAACCGGCCCCGCAACAATGCGGTGTCATCGGCGTCGATCCGGATCTGCCCTCCGCCCGCAGAGCCCGAGGCCGTCACGATCGAACTCAGCGTCGACTCCACTTTTTCAGCCCGCATCACAATCTCACCGCCCCGATCCCCGGTTTTTTTCGCCACCAGCATCCCGTCGTTTTGAATCTTTCCTCCGGGAGCGGATAAAACCACCACTCCATTCGGCCGGATGGAATAGCCGGTCGCCTCCACAATCCCTCCCTGCTGGATCGCCAGGGAATAGATGCTGCCGTTCGCCTCCAGTCGGGCCTGTGCCGCCCGGATGATTCCCTGTTGGTTGATTCCCGTCCCGTTGCGCACCGAACCCTCTGAATCCAAATTCACCTGCACCTTGACCGGGCCGCCGCCATCCGGTTCGAGGTAAAATTTTCGCCCGGCATAAAGACCCACCTCACCTTTCGGAGCCTCCACGGTCCCCGTGTTTTCGATCGTTTTCGACAGAAGTTGAACCGACCCCTGTTCACCCCGGATCGCCCCCTCATTTCGGATTACCCCCGTATCGGAGGCAATTAGGGACCCCAGCCGGCCGGCCATGAATTCGGATGGCGAAAGATCGGCCGTGGCGGCCAGAAAACTGGACGCATTGATGACTGCTCCCGGACCAAAAAAGATTCCGTTGGGATTCATCAGATAGACCTGCCCGTTCGCCTGGATCTGGCCCAAGATATGGGAAGGAGCGTCGGAAGTGACGCGGTTCAGCACTGCCGAGCTAGCCGAAGGCTGCCGAAATTGGGTGGATTCCCCCGGCTGAACGGAAAAATCACGCCAGTTGATGACCGCCCTGTCCGAAGTCTGTTGAATGACCAAGGTTTTTCCGGTGGAGGTGAGATGTGCCTGGCCGGCCACCACCGCCCCACCTTCCGGATTCGCCCAAGCCCGGGATTGACCCGTGATGAGCCCAAGTGCCAACCCCAAGGTGGGTATCCGGCGGCAAAACACACCCCAAGAACGGCTCATTCCACCGGACTAAGTCGATGGATCGGGGGGTCAAACAGCGAACCCTCTCCGGACAAAGATCAAACCCAGAACTTGGGAATCTTTGGGAATAATATTCCCTTTGTAAATTTAGTTTTTTAGCCCCAAAGGGCCAAAAGGATTCAGTTCCCCTGGCTGCTCGAGTTGGTCGTACTCAGCTTTTGAATGACCAGAATATAATCCACGGTTTTGGCATTGGGAACCCGGGCGAGACTGGCTGGCCCGACCAACACGGTTCCGCATGGATTTTCGGCATCATCGTTTTTGTTCTGCTTGTTGTAGTATTTCCCGCTGGTCGTATTCAGAAACCCGCCCCCCGGAAGGGTAAACAGGGTGTCCAACCCCCGGACGGCGGTGCTGGAAGTTCCCCAAGTGACGATCTCCCACACTTCCGAGGCGGGAATGACAATGTTGGTGATCCCGTTGTTCGTCCAATTGAAGCTACGATAGGTTTGAGCCTGCGCTGACAAACCCGAAAAAAAGATAAATCCACACACAGCGAGCAAACGCATGGCCATGGCCCTCTCGTATCGCCTGCCGAGACCAAGTCAAGCCCGCCCTCTATCGGCAAATCTCACAATTTCTCCTGCTCCTCTTCCCTTGGCTTCCCCAAGGATTTGGGCGGCCTTTCCTGGATCTTCACTTCAATCACCTTCGCCCCAACCTGGCCCGCCCAACTCCGGATATTTTTCAACCCGTTCATGGGATGGAGATACATCTCAATCTTGTTGTCCTTGACGATCCTTGCCGCTTTTTCCGACTCGCCTGGCTCGACCGAATCCTCAAAATCTGAAAACCAGTAGATCGCCTGCACATGGTGGCCGGCGAGTTGGTCGAAGGCCAGCCGAGTGGCCACATCCGCTTCCTCTCCCACCACGATCCAGGTCCCCGAACGGTTCCGCAACGTGTCGAAGACTTTGGGAAAACTTTGAACTAGCCCCCCCAAAAAACCGGCTCCCCCAATGGCGGGAGAGGCCAAACCCTCCTGACTGTTGAGCTCCACCACATGGGGAGGGACCAAGGGCTCATCGGATTCCGTCCGGGGCCTCCTCTTTCGCCCGCCCGACCGTGCCCTGGACCCGGGAGGCGCAGAATCCGTCCTGACCGGTTCCATCCCGCACCCGTCCACCAGAACCACCTCTGCCTTGGGAAAATTGCCCAAAACCTCCGTCAACACCCTCTCCAGGTACGGCTGCATCGAGCCTGAGACATCCACAATCACCCCCAACTTCCTGTCCCCCACCACCGTGCCGAACAACTCGGCCTTTCCCCGCCCCCGTCCCTCTCCTCTTCCGCTAAATCCCGCGATGGGAACCCGTCCCTCGCCCCGGACCGGCGGCGCCCAACCGCGCTCACCGGACAACTTCACCACCGCCTCCGCGGGCACACCCTCCTGGGGGGAGCCCACCTCGTTGGGCGGTGCCTCCTCCGCCATCTCTTGGCACGGGCTCTCCTCAAGAGCGGGGGAGTCCGCCTCGACGTTTTTTTCCTGGGGTGCGGTCTCCGCTTGAAACACCATCCCTCCCGCCTTTTCGCGGAAAAGCACCGTCCCCCCAAAAATCAGGAGCGCGATCCCGTGAATCCCCAACGAGATTAGCAAAATCAAAGCGAGAGGACTTCTCCACCACCTCCCGTCGGGGACATTCCCCTTGGCTCTTTTCCGTGGAGAGTCCTTGTCACGGCTTGCAAGGGAGGAAGGCATAAAGACTACCCTGATTCTGCTAAAGACTTGCTCCCTCAGCAAACCGATGCCGTTTGCCACTGCGCCACGGAGGATCCCTCACCACCTCATCTGCCCAGAGCCCCGACCGGGTCGGGGCCACCTGTCGTCGGATCTTGCCTTTCCTTCTCCGGCTTCGCAAAGATGAAGGGAATTGATGATGCAGAACCTCATCCAGTTCTGGGTTTACGGGACCTTCCCCGCTGCGCTCCTTTTGTTGGTCCTCTTTCCGGCGTTTTTATCCGCCGAGTCGCTCCCGCTGGGTTTGATCTACCTCCAGATTCCCTTTTACCTGCTCCATCAGGTGGAGGAACACGCTTCCGGACGCTTTGGCCGTTTTGTCAATCAGACCTTCGGGCACGGAAAAGAGATCCTCACGCCCACGGCGATTTTCTGGATCAATGTGCCGGGGGTTTGGGGCATCAGCCTTACCTCTTTTCTTTTGGCGTGCTTTCTTCATCCGGGCTTCGGCCTGATTCCCGTCTACGGGAGCCTGCTCAACGGTCTGACTCATCTGCTCGCTTGGTTGCGATGGCGGCAACCCAACCCCGGCCTCTTCACGGCGCTCTTTTTATTTCTCCCGCTCGGGGGATTGACCTTGTGGTCCTTGAGCCGACAACCTGAGGTCACCCTTGGATTCCACCTGCTCGGCATCTTCCTGGCCCTGCTGATCCATCTGGCACTGGTCCTTTATTTCATCCACAGGTTCCGCCAACCGCGCGGCTCGAAAATTGCCATTCATGGATAGGACGCCGGCAACCGACCGACTCTTCTTATCTCCCATCTTCCATATCCTATTTCCTCGGCCGCCCAGCGGCCGTTCTTGCCTGTTACCCCAGCGGGTTTAATTTGTGACCATGACCCTTACCGCTCTGGTCCACCAAGCCGAAGAGGGCGGTTTTTGGGCTGAAGTTCCCTCCCTTCCCGGCTGTCGCACCCAGGGAGATACGATGGATGAATTGAAATCCAATCTTCGCGAAGCTGTGGAGCTTTATCTCGAGGTATGAACAAAAGCCCCCGACGAACACCCAATGCCACTACCGCCCGGGCCCTCCGACAAAGCCGCGCCTCCCTCGGCGTCAAAAAGTATCGCTCCAGGCGAAGTCTTTGGAGAGATCTCGGCCTCCGCTGAGGATCTTTTTACCAGTCCAAGTTTCGCCGGCACTTTTTCACCGGCGTCTTCATTCCCTTCATGATCGACCTCTTCATGCCGGGGATGGCTTCCAGATCTCGGGTCTCCTTTCGACCCTTCTCCTTCTTGCACGGCCCATACTTTTCCCAAATGGCCCGCGACCGCTCGTCAAAAGGCCGAAACCCTTTCAAGAGGTCACGGAACTGACGCAAGCCCTCCACCGGACTATTTTCGGAATTCTTCTTCACTTCGACAGAATGGCCCCACCAATTCCCTTGTCCATCGCCGGCTTGTCAGTCCGTCTTTCGCTTTTTAAAATCGTGTTATGTACTTGCAGACCTTATCCCATCGGAGCTGCCATGCCTGAAATCAGCCGCTTTTTCGGCATTATCATCACGATCTATTGGAAAGATCACGGGGTTCCGCATTTTCATGCCAAATACCAGGAACATCGTGCCGTCGTGGCCATAGAAGATGGTCGGCTGCTGGAAGGCTCACTACCCCCTCGGGCCATGGGCATGGTTGCAGAATGGACCACCACCCATCGGCACGAACTGCTCAAAGACTGGGAACTGGCCAAGGCCCAACAGCCGCTTTCCCCCATCGCCCCATTGGAGTAGGCTCAATCCATGCATTGGATCACCCAAGTTCAGCTGGATGGGGATTTCGGCCTGAGGCTCCGGTTCCAGGATGGGGCGGAGCGTCGGGTCAACCTTCAGAACCATCTGGAGGGCCCGGTCTTTGCCCCCCTCAAAGATCCCCGGCTTTTTCGCACCGCCCGGCTGAATCCCGATATCGATACCGTGGTCTGGGACAACGGCGCCGACATGTCACCCGACTTTTTGCGCGAAATCTCCACGCCGGCCTAAGTCCGAGGCTTCGCGCTTGTTGAAGCGTAAGTAACCTTTCCACCTTCTCACTTTTGCACTTTCGAACCTCCTGCAGCCAACAGCCTGTAGCCTATCTTCATCTTAATCTTGCCCCTTTCCACTTGCTGTCAGGCCTGCCCCGACCAGCGTCGGGGGTGCTCCGAGTTTTGTTGAGGATTGGTGGAGGAGGATTAGGGAGATGCTGGCGGAATCTGGTAGCTGCGGTAAAAACTCTTGTTATTGGTTGCCGCAAAATCAATGAACTGGAAATACCCGTTACTATCGGCAGTCGCACTCGTTGCATTACTCCAATTCACCAAATCGCTCGTCTTCTGGACCTGGTAGTTTCCACCTGGCGCTCCCGCAAAGATAATCTTAAACACCCCCGGCAAGTTAACATTCTGCTCCATCGACACGATACCGATATTACCAGATGTAACACCGAGAACCGGATTGGTAGCCGGACTAAAATTCGTTCTATAGATGAGGTAAGCTAGGTGGTCGTAGATAAAATCCACGATCACTATGCCATAGCGGCCGGACGTTGCTGGTGTACTCCATCCACCAAAAAACCCGTCCAAGGCCATGTTGTAATATGCGGCGGGATTCCGTATACTATAGATCGGATACCAAACGCAACTGACATAGTTTAAATACAGTGTGCTAGGATTGGCGGGCATTTCATCAAAAAGAGAAGTGATGTAACCCCATTTGTTTCCTTTGATGTAAATACTGTATTCATCTTGAACGCGAATCCTCGGAGGCCCCTCAATCGTTCCGGTGGAGTCCCCAGGCCAACCGCTGTCTGCGTTGATTCCTAGGTCGGCTGGAGAAAAGGGGGCTTCGTTAAAACGGCGTAGGAGTACAATTCTTCCGCGAACGTCAACCAGCTTTGGAACGGTCGTACCCACATACCAAATGTTTGGGTATCTGGTCTCCCATTCTGCCTGATAAGCTTTGAAGGTTTCCGCAAATGTTCTGGTGTTACCCTCTGCTGTGTATTCCGGTTTCACTAACATCACCACCGTCTCCGACGGGTTGGCCCTCAAGAATGAGGTGACGCTCTCCAGCACATCGTTGAAGTTTTGATTTTGGTAATAAATGCCGTGATGAATGGCAAAAGCGTCATTGAAGTGACGACATCGGATATCCAAATAACGAACCCCCGCATTGAGCTGTTCTGGGATGGTAAGAACTTGGCACTTCGATATGTCATAGAATTCTTCGTATAATGCCCCGCTATCGTGGGTGCCGGGAATGGATAGTTCGTAAAGGTATTTCTCTCCGTCTACCCCGGCCATCCAGTTGTTCCCGGCCGCCTGTAATTCAACCCCCATACAGATGACGGCAAGAACACTGGCCGTCAGAAAACGCCATTGGGTAAACATTTTTTTATTTTGGTGCATAATTTTCGTAATTCAAGGTGTCTTATTTTTTATGTGTTTTAATTCATCGGGCCGCCAGGCGCATCGCGCTCGATGAGGTAAAAGGATTAGGATGAAGTAAATTCGAGCCTTTCAGCTTTACGCCACCTTAATCCTAATCTTAATCCTAATCCGGCCGCTAGGCCTGGTCTGGTCTCTGCGAAGGAGTTATCTCCCCACTGCCCCGAATCAAGTAAGTTTACCCCGATTCCTATCGCGGCTACGGGAACCGGGTACTACGGGTTTTGTAGAGGATTGGGTGAGGACTGGGGTTTAATGAGAGCTTTTAGTACAGGCACCATATCTTTTGCTTTCTGATGATTCTGAGCTGCAGCCATCGTGAATAGCTCAAGCGCTTTTTGATTGTTTTGAGGAACTCCCCTTCCATCAAAATACCGCAGCCCGAGATCGTACTGTGCTTCTGAGTTGCCAGCCAAGGCTGCCTGCGAATATACCTTAATTGCCATTCGCATGTCTTTTTCTGTTCCACGTCCTGTTTCATAGTCAGCAGCCAGGTTATATAATGCGCATGGTTCTTTTAGCTCTGCAGCAATCTTATGAAGTCTAAATCCCTCTTTTTCGTTTTTTTCTACACCGAGACCATAGTTATATAAGGTTCCAAGATTATTTATTGCATAAGCATCGCCGCTGTCTGAGGCTTTCTTAAACCATGCAAATGCCTTATCGTATTTTCTTTGCTCTAAGTAATATATCGAACCTAGATTACATTGTGCTTTCACATCTCCTTGGTAAGCAGCTTTTTCCCATTGTTCTATAGCTTTACTAATATCTTTCTTAATTCCTAATCCACGATAATAACAACTTCCTAAATGCCTTTGGGCGGTAGAATCACCTGATTCAGCTTTTTTTAGCAACTCTTTAGAGAAAGTCTGATCAGGGCGCAGAATTGGTTCATCAACGCTTACGCCCGGAACATTGTTTGGCTGATAGTTTTCAGTATATGCTCTTTTGTTTGCATCACTTATAAGTTTTAAAGCTGGAGTAAGTTCTGCTGAGTTTGTATTTGTTTGATTTGGGCTTTTAAAATACGCACTGCGGTTTTTCTTTTCGGGAGACGGGACTGCATATGCGAGTTTGTAAGCATCAATCTGAGCTCTCATATCTGGAGTTAGATCAACTGATTCCTCATTTGTCTGCGCTGCAGCCTTAAGTAAGTATTCATATGCTTTTTTTTCATCTTTCTTGACGCCGTACCCATAGGCGTAGAGCTGCCCTAGCCCGTATTGCCCACTCATATCTCCCTGTTCGGCTGATTTGGTAAACCACTTTAAAGCTTCTCGTAGATTTTTTTCGACTCCGATACCCATCATGTAACATCTTCCAAGAGAATACTGACCTTTTGCATTTCCCTGTTTTGCTGATTTTGAAAGCCACATAAGACCTTCTTTTTCGTTCTTTTCGATCCCAAAACCCTCCGTGAGACGACTTCCTAGCATAAATTGTGCATAGGCATTTCCATGCTCCGCGGCTTTCCTAGCCCACGTAAAACCTTCTTTCTCATTTTTAATAATGCCTTCCCCTTTAAACAAACACCTAGCGAGATCGGATTGAGCATTTACATCTCCAGCTTCTGCTTTTTTGATCAATTCCTCTGAATAAGCTTCGTATTTCCTGTTTTTACCACAACCAGCTAATATCATTAATGATACTAAAACAATTCCAGGTATTCCTGTCATCGGATTATTATGAATACCAATTCGATATCGTTGCAAGAGTTGATGTTAATCTGAGACTTTTGTCGGATTTTCCGCTTTTCACTAGCGAACTGAAAAATCGGGTTAATCCCCTACTTCCATAACTCTATCCGCTTTAGGCACTTCGTGCCGGTTTAAGTGGAAAGTTTAGGTTGAATATTACTGACGACTATAAGCACTTGTCTTACTTAGACTTGCCCCTTTCCACTGGCCGCCAGGCTCATCGGGCCGCCGGGATGGGCGCTGACGCGAAGGAGATAGAAGATGGGATATGGGAGATAGGGGGGATTTGAATTCCCCCGCGTAAGCGGAAATTTATTCCGTCGCGGAGCGAGTGACACGAATGGGCGGGGGCAGGTTTGAGGGGGCCAACCCCAGAAATCCTATTCGCCATAAGCTGTGCGGACTCAGGTCTGTTCTCTGCGAACGAGTTATCTCCCGACTGCCCCGAAAACAGTTCGCTACGAAAACCGGGTATTCCGGATTTTATTGAGGATTGGTAGAGGACTGACTTTTACGAGTCCGTCAATCTACTACGGACGGAAGCGAATAGCCTTTTCTTTGGGCCTTACCGATGGAATCATTCGGCTTTCCATTGCTCGGTTATGTCGAGCCTGGCCTTTATTGATCTTTTGCAATAATATCTCGATACTGTTGTCAGGCGCACTGGTTGAAGGCCCCTCAGCAGCGGGAACTATATATTTTGCCATAAGTTCAGCAAAAATAGATCCCTCATTAAATTTTTCAGGCTCAAGGCAACCTGTCATTGTTACCACTAGACCCAGTTCTGGTTGAATAGCTATTCTTTGACCTTTCCAGCCATTCGCCTCAAGAAAGGCTTTTCCTGACCCATAATTCTGGTGCCACCAATACCAACCATAATTTGCTGGCGCCCCGTCACCAGCATTGCTGATGTATGGTTGAAAGATTGTTTCAACCCACTGAGAAGAAATAACCTGCTTATCCTTCCATTTTCCTTTTTGCAAAATGGTTATTCCTATTTTTTGCATATCTACTGGTCGGAGACGTAAGCCATAACCACCCATGTTAATCCCAGTTAAATCCTGATGCATCCATTCCATATTCCTGCATTCAAGATCCTTAAATAGCGTTTGGCATCCGTAGTCAAATGCGGATAACTGGGTCTTGTAAGAAAGCACACCAGAAGCAAGAGATGGTGTTTCGTCATTATATAAGAAGTCCGTCCCTATATTTTTTAACAATGGCATCCCGAGAGTGAATTCAAGGTAGTTTCTGGCCTTAAGATAATTGCTTTGCCTTTCAATAGCGCTTGAACTCATGTCTCTGGGTGGGTCTGGGGTGTTTAGGGCTGACATGCCCATCACGTTTTTTAGGTTAACTTTTTCAAAGTCTTTAATATCCATTTTGTTTTTAAAGAGTTTTGCTGGCGCTAAATCAGATATTGGAGTCGTCGTGCTTGGTATTTTCCCTTGATCAATAGCGATACCAACAAGGGTCGAAAGGACACTTTTTGTTACCGACATGAGATAGTGACTTTCGTCTGATTTTATTTGGCCTGTATAGAGCTCAAATACGAGCTTTCCGTTTTTGGATATTAAAAGAGAAAAGATCGGTAGTCGTTGGTCGTCTTCAATTCTTTTTGCTAAATCTAGTAACTTTGCCTCATCCATTCCCTCCTCGGAGGCCTTCCCTACCGGAATTTCAGATTGCTCGCATATGCCTCGGCAACACGTGGCCAAAATAATGACTGTTAATAGTAATTGTTTAAATAACATCAGTATGATGATCCTACTACCCATCGCTCTTTTGTAGCGAACTGAAAAATCGGATTAATCCCCTGTTTCCCTAACCCCATCGGCCAGAACGGGTTTTTACGCCTTTTAGTTCATCGGGCCGCCGGGATTTGAACCCGGGACCCCTTCCACCCCAAGGAAGTGCGCTACCAGGCTGCGCTACGGCCCGAATGAATTTA
>Ga0214923_10004141_pt1 | contig 17742 bp, 12 predicted proteins | sample LL1510_MetaG_FD_177993 | JGI IMG/M metagenome (GOLD analysis project Ga0214923, IMG submission 177993) | Freshwater microbial communities from Lake Lanier, Atlanta, Georgia, United States - LL-1510 | ecosystem: Environmental > Aquatic > Freshwater > Lake | place: USA: Georgia | collected... | reverse complement strand
GTTCCTGCCGCCGCAGCGGCGCCAGCTCCTAGCGCAGTAGACACAGTACTAGACGCAATTGCCGATGCGCCCAAATCTATTGCTGATGCAATAGAATCGGTAGTAGCACCTGGTCCAGCAGCAGCACCAGCGGCAGAGACAGTACCTGCGGCAGTACCAGTAGTAGCCCCAGGTCCAAGAGTTGTTCGCAGAAGACCACAAGTAGCGGCGCCAGCGCCTATACCAGTAGCACCAGTAGCACCAGTAGTAGAAGAAGAGAAAGAAGAACTACAGGAAGGCGCTATTAGCAGAGTTCTAACATATCAAGAACGCATTAAGCGCGCAATGGATAAACTGGATACAAATAAGAACAATTATTTGAAGCTAGACTCTAATGTCGCAGAAGGTCGCTTGGCGCAGTACTCCACAAAATTAGACCAAATGATTCGCCGAATTATGGTATCAAGAGGCAGCAATCTCGTATATTCGCAATTCAAAACAGTAGAAGGTCTCGGTGTTTTAAGACTTGCTCTAAAAGCGAATGGATTTACAGAGATTGAGATTGAAGGGGGTAATTTACAATCAAAAGCTGCTAGAGGCGCAGCAGATAATAAATTAAGATTTACACAAGCAACCGAAGATTCTCTAAGAAAGGGACCAGACGCCCAAGAGAAACGTTTTGTGTTCTTAACAGGAGAAGGTCTAAGAGAAAGAAGAAATTTAGTCCTGAATATCTTTAATGGCAATTTTGATAAGATTCCAGAGGATATGCGACGTGTATTAGAGGAATCAGGATATGGAGAGAGAAAGAATACACGCGGAGAAATATGCTGGGTATTTGGAATTACTGGAGCAGGCGCAGAAGGTATTTCATTGAAGTGTTGCCGATCAGTACATATTATGGAACCATACTGGAATAAAGTGCGCTTAGACCAAGTTAAAGGTCGTGCGATTCGTATCTGTTCTCATCAGGATTTGCCATTTAGTCAACGTGATGTAGAGATTTATACATATTATACTATCTTCTCAGCAGATCAAAAGAATATGAATAAAATAGATGTAACAATTCGTCAAACAGATGAAGACGAGACGTCTGACGAAAAGGTATACAATGTTGGATTAAAGAAAGATAAAATCAATCAAGAGCTCTTAGATTTAATGAAGGAAACATCGGTTGATTGTGGACTAAATGCGGGTGATAACGGAGCTGTATCCTGCTTTGTTGTAGATGGTAAACCAGATCAATATCTATTTGATCCAAATCTACAAGTTGATAAAATTTTAACATCCATTGAAATAAAGGAAGTCAAAGAAGTAAAAGGAGATTTAGCCGCCCCAGAAGCTAGTGCCCTAAAACAACTAGGGGAGAAAGCACTACCAAAAGCCGATGTAGAACAAGTAACTGTTATTAAGTACAAAGGTGTAGAGTATCTACTTAGGAGCAAGAAGGGTTCAGGAGGTCTAGTATTTGAGCTATTTGGAATGGCAGATGATATGTTTAAAAAGGTGTTGGGTGAAATTGCCATAAATCCAGGAACTGGAACATTTAAAGGATCAAAGCCAATGTTTAAAGTTTAATAATCAAAGTCTAATAATAAAAATAATAATATATTAAATTTATTATATAATTAAATATATATACATCACTTTAATTAAGTGTTCTATACGTATTAGAAGAATCTGGATATTGAGTGAATTCCCACGCAGCTTTACAATCTTTAACAAAATCAGGATCATAATGATCGTAAAAATGTACCCATGCTAAATCAAAAATTAATGTTTGCCCCATCAAGCCAGCAATGGCCACACTACTCCAGCCTGCTGGTGATGCTAATCCATTATTAACATTTGTTGTAATAGGACTAATACCTCTTACTATTGTAGGAGATGTTGTATAATTATTATTTTTAACAATATTTTCAATCATATCACATTTAATATCTAAACCTGCTCCATTTTGAACTGCTTGTAGAAAGTACCATTTTCCAATAGATATATTAAAGTTAGTAGCAGTATCAGATACAGCATTATTCATTGTCATGTTAGTTTGTATTCTCATTTGTGCACTACTTCCACTTGGGACTAAATATAGAATACAGTTTTTATTATAAGTCCAAAATGAAAAGAGGGTGTCTTTAACAGGCATAGACTGTAATCTAAATGCGAATGTAACAGATCCCCATGCTTGATAGGCAATATTCTCTAATCTAATCCACGATGTCTTATTTGTAATTCTAACAAATCCTTTACGACCTGGAACGTTATTACGTTCTTCAGATCTATTATGAAATTCAGGTGATCCATTCTGTATAATAAGATTTGTAAAAAGTCCAGGATTACGAGTATCATCAAATGTATTTCCATCTGAACTGACTTCAAAATTAAGATAAGGAGCTTTTACATCTAGAGTTAAAGAATAATAGGCAGGAATAAGATTTGGTATAGGATCTTTACAAGCTGTATTTGTCAATTGAAAAGTATTATTATTGCCTCCACTTGAATTCAAATATAATAATTTAGTTATATTTGGTGTACCAGAAAAATATTTAGAGCAGCTCTCTGAAATATATGTATTAGATCCATTAACATTAAAATTAGCTAATAGTCCATCTGTATCAGTGGCACTAGAATCTAAAGCAGTTTTTGCTATATTGGCTGGCTGATTAGTGGCAATAAAAAATCCTCCATTAACATTAACTCTGTATTTAGTGGAAAAATCCATATTACTACGAATATCATATATTTGAATCATACCTGAAGCCATGAATGGCGCCTGATTCGCTGGAATACGTTTAGGTAAAGTACCACTTCCACTTTGAATAACATTATTTTCAATAGTTCTTCTAAGAATTCCTCCTACAGTATTTGACTTGCCAGGCATAGCTTGAAACCATATAACTTCAATTCCTTGTCTGTAAGGCACACGTTTAATTAAATTTTTAAGTGAAATACCCAAAAATTGTAATACAGCAGTCTGTTGTGTACCATAATCATTACTATTCATATCTTCAATTAGTTTATTAATATACTGTTTAACATTTCCAATAGTACCCATAGAATTATATAAAGCTATAGTACTTGCACTAGGATATACTTTACCAGTAGGTTGCCCACCCATTTTTCTAAATATTTTCTGTAGGCATCCTATATCAAAAGGGGCGGCTGTACTATCTTGTAAGTCATCACAGAAATCATATGCGGCAATAGATCCAGCTTGTAGGCATAATTCTCTCGATGATGAACCTAGAGCAGAGGTAGGCGTCTCCTTTGTATTTCCAACTAATTGTCTGACTTCTTTAAGAACTGATTCAACTGTTGTAGCGCCTTGGGCGAATATATCAAGATTAAGTGGGGGATTAGCTACTCGATTATATATTTTTACAGTATCGCTGCTAGTAATACTATTAATATAATTTGACGGACTTGAGGGATTAGCAAGCGCCGTTGCTAGGGCACCTTTATCGCTACATCCAGCCGAAATAACTTGATTGTATAGACAGGCCGCAGTTAGGCGGCCATTTATAGGGTCGCATGTTCTATCAATAATAGGTTCTGGACCAGCCCCTGCTGCAGTTTCCGCAGGAGGTGGAGGGCATTTACTAGCTGTTCTAACAATTGACTGTGGGCTACATGTACCTAATGACGCATCGCTGTATAATGCTCTGCCGCCAGTATCAATAGGAATTCCCTGATTTGTATCGACACAGTAGCCGCAAACATTTTTATAAACTTCTTCATCTACACTCGTGCATGATCGCAACGCTTTACACTTATCAAGTAGTACTTGTTTTTTAGCAAGCTGTAGATCAAAGAAGTATTGTTTGTAGTTAGGTGGATTAAACCCATCTAGTGGTGCTTCAGGATTACCAATAAATCCTTGTGAAACAATGGGGTATGGACTATTTTGATTTGGAGGAGTATAAAGCCATCCACAACCAATTGTAGCATTTGGATTTTTGATACTAATTAATTCATCAAGCGACGAGGTGGCACATTGTTTAGCCAAATTATTTAGATTTGGACTAGTATCTTGAATAAATATACTATTTGGGTTTTTTACAGGAGGCTGTTGATAACTGGTTCCACGTGAATTTAAACTTTGAATAGCTTCATCAAATCCATTCAAACCGGAAGTTTGAGATAGAATCATATTCGGAAGAGCATTGAAATATGTATTTTGTTTATTAACATATTCTGGATGATCCTGAAATGTCTCTGCTAATCTACGAAACATTCTACTTCTGTTATAAGTATCTTATTTAATAATTTATATCCTAAAATCTACACTCCGTCATTCGAGTATATAATTAGTTTTTAAATAATATTAAATATAATTAGAATGAATAAGATTATACTAATATTATTAATCTTATTAATAATATCAATACTCTGTCTTTTTATAGTTAAAGACATAGAGGGATTTCAAACATATACTCTAAAACCTACCACAATAAAAAGTTATAATGATTTTTTATCATTTTATAATATCTTTTGTGCTAATTGGCAAAAGTCAATTAAGAGCTCAGTAGCATCACAAATTCCACAGAAACCACTAACAAGTCCGTCACAAGTTAGTTCTAGTAATGCGCCTGATATACCAGAAGGTGATATGAATAATTATATTACTGTACTATCGCGGCAGATTTTAAAACCTCTTCCGCCAATTTGTAAAACACTACCGAGCCACATTGATATTAATTCACTACAAAAAATAATTAAAGAAATACCTAAAAGTACACAACCATTTATAAACGCATTAAATTGGATGAATACTCAATTAGAACAATCACAGGCAAATTTAGGACCCGCGTTAGAAGGAGTTCCCCCCACTTTTGAATCTTTTGAGGATATATGTGATAATGTGTCGGCATGTTTAGACAATAATCCTGAACTAGTTAAACGTGTTGCGGTAAATGTAGCCGATCAGCAAAAGAGAGAACAAGAGCAGCAAGAAGAACAATTAGTAAAAACACTACAGCCATTTTTAACAGAGCCTGAGCTACGACGAGTATTTAATAAAAATATCCAGTTATTTAAACAGGCACAAGAAATTCAAAGTAAGGCAGAGAATGGTGAATTATTAAACCAAATGAATATACCAGATAATGATATAGATATTAAATATACAAAACCGCCTGGTGCGAATAATTTAAATAATATAAAACAAAATAATCCAGCTAGATATAATGAGTTACAAACTAATTATAATCAGTGGTTTTCTATTAAGAAACTAACAGATCAAATAAATGCTACACTATAATTAATAGAAGTTTTTAATACTTATTTCTAATAGTTTTGCGCCGACGTGACGGTTTATTTTCTAAAATGTTTTTAATTTCGAGTTTCTTTTGAGTAATTCGTTTAACTTTCGCGCGAATAAGTGATGGCAAAGAAGTCTGATGACCCGAACATTTAACTGAAATAAATGGAAAAGCAAACCTGTCATCGCCATTTTTTCGCGATTCTATATTAATTTTAACAAGATTATTGGCAAGGCACTCCATCGATCCCATATCATAAAACTTAGAGTCAAATAGACCAAGTCCAAAATAAAGAGTAATAAGAGTATCCATAGAGGCTATCCTCATTACTTTATTATCAGCAAGTGGGACATTAAAATATGAGTGACATGCAGTTTGATCGATAATGAAAACCATCGATTTTTTTCCATGTGTAATAACTTTCATTGATGGAATTATATCCACACCACGCGAAGAATATGTCTTAATTGTAATTGGCGTCTTATCACCACCTTGTGATTCTCTAGTTTGATTAATTAAGAAATTGAATTCTTCGCGTAATATTTTGGAATCAGCATCTACATCATTAGAAAAGAATATGATGGGTTTTTTACTAGACATAATCCAGTGCGTACCTTTTTCTTTGGTTTTTAAAGCTGTATTATAAAACTGTAAGAGGTCCGCACCCGCAAAAATTCGTTTATTTTCAATAATAAACCCAAGAGTATAGCTAGCCTGTTGTTTAGATAATCCTCCACGAAATGCCGCACGACTAATTTTACATTGTTTAACTGGAACAAACTCGTTAAATAATAATAAACGCTCGTAAACTTTAGGCCATCGTCCAACTTCACCACGCGGCCTACTTAGCTCTAAGTACATTAACATACGTAAAGAGTTAGCATCCAAGTACGAAATACCATCGGTTTTATATTCTCGTTTAGAGAGAATACGATACAGTTTAGAGTCAATGAGTGTCATATCTGCGACAGGAATGTAGTCCACGTAGATCTTGATAGTTCCATCATGCATTCCTTCTCTTACAGAAATCTCAGTAAAACCGGCCTTTTTAAAGTCTTTCACCAAAGCGGTTATATCAGTTTCATGATTTGGAGTAAAGAAATCATAATCTGGAATTGAGAACTCGGGGTCATAAAATTTATATTTCGCAGGTAAATGTGCGTTTATAGCCTGTCCTCCATAGCATAATCGATGTTTCTTTCTGAGAAACTCTTCGACTACATCGATAGCACGAATAATATTATCATCATGTGCTGAAGCATAATCAATCTTAGATTGTGCGACCTCGGAAGCTTGTTTGATAATATCAATTTGTTTTTTAAATTTTTCCTTATCAAAAATATCTGAATTAATTCTGGTTTGTGCGATTTCAGACTCCATTATCCTAATAACACTTAATACTATTCTTATAGATCAACGCACATTAAAAATGTGCATTGGCGGCGGCATCTGACAGCATTAAAAATGGGCAAATTGCCCATTTTTAATCTTCAGATGTCTAAAATATAAACTCTTATTAATCAGTAAGATGTCGCATGTGTCAGGAGATAAATCGGTAGACCCACAAATTCATTTTATGGCTGGAATGAAAGACTTATTACGTTTTGATAAAGTAAGATTTGTAAATATACTTGGTTCTATACAATACGGTATTGCATACACAGTAGCATTTTTTATGGCAGGTATTGGCATAAACTTTATCTTTCCACCATTTACTACTAATGAACCATCTCTAACTAAATTATTTTTTTTAATATTATTACAATCTCTTGTAATAATCATTACAATATTCTATATACAAAAATTAATTGAAGCAATCCCAGGAATAATCTCATTTTTCCCACAATATTTTGATTATAATAAATTGCTAACACAGGGTTTAATTCCATATGGTATAGATGAATATAAAGGTAATATGGCATCAAATATAATATTAATTGGTACTCAGGTTAATTTAATTAAAAAGGTAGCTCATTTTACGACGGAATTCTCTAAAAGATATTTGTAATACAATACAATATAATATAATATTAAATCCAAGTATCTAAAGAAATTAGAAAATATAATATTAAATATAAATGCCTCTTAAGATTCTTGATCTAGGGCGGCAATTTCGTCCTAAAACCTCTATAACATACCCCCCTTTTAAGAATGGTCGATATATGGAGGAATATTTTTATGATTACTCAACTAATCCAGAAAATAATATCAAAATAGAAACGGATCGTATATACATTCCAGCTTTTTGGACCAATATTCAAAATCATCCAAATTTCTCGAACATGAAGGAGAGTCTAAATATTCTTTTAAAGAGAGCCTATAGTTTATTTCCAGAGAGTACTCCTTATTTTACAGTAGTTCAAGCAGATTTGGGCGTAGAACTAGTTCTACCAAAAAACACACTGGTATTTGGAGCATGTTATGGAGATATTCCTCTGCCGTTAATATATGAAGATATTACAAATAGACTATTGAATACACCAAGGCTGGAAAAAAGAAAACTTAGAGGATCTTTTGTTGGAACATATACTACGCACGCCTTAAGGCAAAAAATGTTTAATTCTATTGGAAGAAATCCTAATTTTAAGTTTGAAGTAAATGGTGTCTGGTCGAATAGTGTTCCAGAATCACAGGCTGATAAATTTATTAAAACAACACTTAATTCCAAATATTGCTTAGCCCCACGAGGATTTGGTAGAAGCTCTTTCAGATTTTTTGAAGCAATGCTATTAGATACAGTTCCAGTCTATTTCTGGGATGATAATGAATGGCTTCCATACAAAGATGTACTTGATTATAGTAAGTTTTCTGTTTCAATACATGAAACAGAAGTTGATAAAACCGCACAAATACTCAAATCAATTTCTCACGAAAGATATTTAAGTATGGTAGAGGAGCTAAAAAGAGTTAGACCCTATTTTACTTTAGAGGGTATGTCAGAGTATATTGTAACTAAACTAAAACAATAATTAGGCAACTGTAGGATTACGTAACATACCGTGATTTGCATTAGTTGATGGGTTTGGCTCTGCGGGTGTAACAACAGGTGGTTTAATATAGCGAAGAGGTTTTGGTTTAGGAATGAAACTATATGTCTTAAATGTCTTATCTGTAAACATGAATTTATTTGTTGTATCAAATAATATTGTAGGTACGCAATGTATTCCAAATGTATTAGTAATTTTATTATAAACTTCTTCGCTTACAGGTTTTGACGGATCTTGAGATAAACATATAGTCCAGCGAAGTTTAGTTGCTTCGATAGTTTCTTCTTCTCTATCACTTGGAATTATCATGTAATTCTCAGCGGTTTCAAGAATACCAAAAGGCGCTGTCGTTCCATTCTCAGTTATACCAAGCTTAGTCTGTGTATATGTTAAGCGTAAATTAGTTAAGAAATCTAAATCCTCATTAGGCGAATACACCTGTGCTTCACGGAAACCAGTTGTGTTCGCATTGCTAAATATTAATACTTTTCCACTGTAGTTCTTAATATTATTAATAAGTAGCCGCCCTTCTTGGCTTTGTCTATTATATGTACCACCTTCAAGTTCATTTTTAAGGAGACGATCTTTGAAGGGGGATAAACTCTTTGCGACATTGGAAAAGTAGTCAAGAACTGTTTTAGATTTAATTGAGCCAGGGGGTTGTCGTAAGAAGTATAGTACAATTACTACAGGATCCGTTCTATTTTGGCATCCATCGGCAAAGGCATAGTAGTTAATCTTTTCACATACGTCACGAATATTTGAGTTCTGTGGTGAATTGCATTTTGGTTTATTAGATGTGGAATTAATACGTAGCTTACCTTGAACGTCACGTACAACAATTCGCGGGAAATATTTCAAAGTTTCACCAGCACAGTCATTCATGTAATCAATTTCAAGAATAAAAGTGCGGCATCCAGCTTTAACAGCCATTTGAACTGCAACATCTGGATCCCAGTATCCTTCATCCATTGGACCGATATAACCAGTATATCGGCAGCCAAGCGAATAGAAATTTACGAAGCATTGATGTGCTACAGGCATCTCATTTTTATTTAATAGGTCTGTAACAGGTCTCTTAGCATTAGCCATTGAATCATAAGTATCGGATAATAACTTTACCTGATTTTGATAGACTGAGTCATTTTTATAATTGTTAGAATCAGTGAATGGTTCTAGATTATTGTTGATTTGGCGATATATTAATACACTTATTAGTATAAACACAACTAGTGCCAATAAAAATCGAAAGTCATTAAGATAACTTAACTTAATCATCCTATTTCTACTATGATTTTATAAGTTAAACTAAAATTATACATTAATTTACTAAGTTATTAAATCGATAAGTTAATAACATATCAATTTAATTAATTACACAAACAAGCCTTTATAAATATTTAATTTAGAATGCCACCTATTGGTCTAAAACCGGATGACTCTCTTAGTCTAATCATCTTCATCTTGTAATGCCTTCAGACGTTTTACAAGAATAGCACAGCACTTACTCCAAGTATATTCGCTAGTTTTCTCTTTAGCCAGTTTTCCATGTAGTTTACGTAAATCCTCATCAAATATATAACGTTCCATAGCCTTAGATACATCCTCGGGATCAACTGCCTGTGCTTCACCCGTTACAGTATTATATGCCTGTGGGATATAGTATCTATTTTTCGCTTTAACTAGCTGTGAATTATCATCGGTACAATATTCAAGATGTCCCGTAATTTCAGGGACAATTTGTGGGATTCCAAGACTCATTTGTTCAAACGTACATAGCCCAAAACCCTCACCTTCCGCACAACTTACACCAACGTCACCACAATTATAAATAATATTAATATCGTCATCGGTATATCGGTTATTGTCCAATGTAATAAGAAGTCTGTTGCCAAATGATTCCGTGTTTCCACCAGCTAGTTTTAGTTCTCTTGCGAAGATTTCAAATAGAGGGAACCCACCCTTATCATTGCTATTACTTACAATTAGTAGGAAAATAGGCTTTAACGGAAAACGAATAATTAGTTTAACAAAAGATATGATAAGAAGGTCAAGACGCTTGCGAGGAATATTACGATTTAGGGATGTAAAAAGAAAGACATCTCGGGGAAGGCCGATAGATTGTCGAGCTATTTCACGCGGAATAGGTCTAAGATTTGTATTATTGGCCGCATGAGTCATTACATCAACTGGACGAGTAAGGCCTTGCGATTTAAGTTGCTCCTTCCACAGTTTTGTAAAGCAGAAAACACGCTCTACATCTCGATTAATGGCATCAATTAATCCTTGTTGAGGCGACTCATATACCATATCAACATACGCCCAAATCTTGAAGAATCTCTTCTGAATAGCCTTACGAATCTCTTCGATATATCCGCAAACTACAGCAATATCATTATAGATAAATACAACATCGGGCTTTTCAGCCAAAATAGTCGCAGGTAGTTCAGAAAAAGCATAACCTAATGTTTTCTGTTTTTCTAGGGCAGATCCGTCAATTGTCTTAACTCCGTTAGGATATTTTCGTCCAATATTGCCATTAGTTATAACTTGTGTACCAAAATGGACCACTTTAACCCAGCTATTTTCAGCTAATTGGCTAATAATATTTGTAACAACTTTACTATATCCATTTACTTGATTAATATGTGTTGAAACAATCAGAACTTTTACAGACTTTGTAGGGGTCGTATTACTGATTACACTTTGTACCATGGGTACACCAGTATTAGAATTCGCAACAGGATTCGCATTAGTACCTGGATTAATAACAGCATTTAGCTCTTTTACAAAATCAGTCATATCCATTTTTGTACTATAATAGTTAGAATAACAAGTCTTTATATTCTTAGACTAATAAATACTATATAATGCGTATTACCCTAGATTATAAATAAGTCTAAAATTTATTTCCATCCGGCATATAAAAATCAAAATTAATAATAGAAATGCCGAAGAATGGAACACGTCGCAATAAGAATAAGAATAAGAATGGTGGTGGATGTGGATTAACCAAACCCATGGGAGGTGGCAAGCGCAAGACTCGTAAGCAGTCGAAGGGTGCGTCTTCATGGGTACAGAGTGTAATGAGTGTTTTCAAGGAACTGAAGGCGAAGAACCCCGCCACTAAGTTCCGTGATGCTCTAAAGGAAGCCTCAAAGCGTAAGAAGGCGGGCAACCTATAAACTTATAATTGTATAGTTTATTATTCTAAAAATAATACTGCTATATAACTACCACTAATATTTATTGTAATTTTTGACACGCCGCTTTTATTTCATCTTTCCACACGCCGCTTTTATTTCATCTTTCCACACCCTCCAATTATCAACTAGTTTTAATCTATATTTTTCACTAAAGTCCTTCTTATCAAGAAGAAAATTAATAAACTCAATTGCTTTCTCCCATGTATCAAGATTAATGAGTTGTAATTTTTTAGAGATTAGATCCCAGAATTCGGCATCAGACTCCATACGAACATATATGGGAATGGTTCCAGTTTCTAAAGCTTCATATAATCGGAATGTTTCAATATTATTTCCACGAAGAATGGGACAAAACTTGCTATTAGATAGCGCATTTAGATATTTGCTCTCATTTGTCATTTTCGGGTCATTCCAGTAATTTGTAAAATGGCAATTATTGGGGACGAATATCTGTAGTTTTTCAAGTACTTCCTTTCTATTAAACCAGTCTGTTCCATGAAAACTCCATACCATTGCGCGTTCATCAAATGATTTTGTATTCGTACCCTTATAATGAAATCCAATAGGTACAGTTGTTATATATGGTAGAGCAGGCACATCAGTGCGAATATAATTTCTAATTACAGCCTTACAGTTTGTATAGGTATAAAATCTCAAATCATCGGTAGAAAATTCATCGCTTAAATGAAGCACCTTAAAATTAATATTTTCCTCTTGAAGATATGAGAAATATTTATTAAAATTTTGAAGATAAGGTCTTTGTACAATAAACCAAGAGTTATTAGGAACCAATTCCAAGAAATTAGATAGTGGTTTTAAGTTTATAGATTTTCCAAAAATCTCTTTAATCCAATTTATTTCATATAATTCATATGGTTTATTATTAAAATAGTATAAATCAATTTCTCCTTCTCTTACCGTTCCTGCCGTTTCTACCGTTCCTGCCGTTTCTACAACCACAGTATTTGATAAACGAAATGGTTCAATATCTGTATCTGTAAAACATTCTGTGCTATTCCAAATATCACTATCAAACGAATTAGTGCGATTTATATCATTAAATTGTGAATTAATATATGTTTCATCTTCATCCTGAAAACATTGAGTAATGAGTGGAGTTAAAACATATTTTTTAAGACCTAGAGCAGTATTTCCAATATAATGATCGCATTCAGGAAGCGGATAGTCATTTACTGTATTTAGAAAAGTAAGAAGTTTTTGGGCCGCCGCCTTTGTAATAACATAACTATAAGCACAAAAATGAAATACTGGTAGGAGCATACCTGGAGTAAAAAACATATTTGGTTTGATTTGAGACCAATATTGATTTACTTGGTCGAGACATGTAGGAAGCACTGCCTTATTTGGAGGAAGAACACCACCAAGATAAAGTAATTCTGCATCTTTAGGGATATCTCTTACACATTTATTCCAAGTATCTATCCAACCCTTATCAAATCTTACATCATCTTCTAGAATTAGATATTGAGTATTATCGGCTACACCTTCGCCCTCGTTAACAATTTTGGTCCAAGCATCAATATGACTTAGGAAACATCCCATAACCGATTTTTTCCAAGAGAATCTGTTATTCTTGAAAATATTATAGATAGATTTATCGAGCTTCAAAGCTTTTCCATTTACTGCTGAAATGCGTGTAGAATTATTTTCAAGGTAAGGCTCGGCTTTCATAAGATTTTGCCAACGATCCTGACGCGTATCTAGATTAATAATGAAGGTCTTATTAATATTCTCCAGTTTTAAATTATCATTAACTTCATTTAATACTTCATTATCAAATTTAACACCTGCTAGTTCTAACATCCTCTTAGATATTCTAGAAATAATAGCAAGCGCTGTCTTCTTTTTCTCTTCATTAAGAATTGGAGTCGCTGCGATTTTGGCACACATTTCAGGATTTTGTTCTAGTTTCTGAACTACTTTAACAATTTGCTCTGGACTTGTCATTTGAGATACATTAATGAATGATCCTGATACAAAATCTGTATCAGTCTCACTATCGCCCCAGTATAATGGAACACAGCCTGCCATCTTAGCATGTAAGACCTTTTCAGTGATATATCCAGGGGCCTGCGAATTTTCAAAGCTTAGTGAAAATTTATGATTAGAAAAGAAATTATATTTGGGAATATCACCTGCCCCACCTCCAGGATATTTTAATTCTAGTCGCCCACCAATATTATTAAATACATCGCCGCCTGAATCTACTCGCTTATATGAATCAAGTGCTAAAAAGACATCATTTCTAAACTTAGATACAGGATTAGATACAACAAAAGCACAGAAATCTTTTCTATCATTAAATGATTTACTATGCGGTAACATCGCCATCTTTATGGGTAATCTATTTGGATTATCATCTTTATTAACGCGTGATAAATCAGACGCATCAGAGCACCAGTCAATAAAAGTCATCCATGTTGGTAATCTAATATGTTTGACATCTTCATTTCTATAAGGTGTTAGATATAAACTTATAGACTCATCCTTTGGCACTTCCCAATTCTCGGCAGTGAAAAATACCTTTGGAATAGAAGCTGGTGTATTCTGCCATCCCTTTGAAAAGGGACTAAAAACTATAATATTTGGTGCAGCCCCTGATTTTGTTGAATCATATTTAACGCCACGAATATTTTTTGTAAGTTTTAAATTATGCTTTTTACATTCTTCACGAAGTGAGTCTACAATAAAATTACTATTAAAATTAAATCCATCCCACATATCTAAAAATGCTACAATAAATGGCTTATTCATTTTTGGTGCTTTTTTAACAGTCTCATCCAATACTTTATTGGTATTTATGTTACTATCTGTGTTACTATCATTATTATTTATATTCATATTAGTATTTGTGTTATTAAAGAAATCCGAGAATAGTGTTTGCCATTTAGATAAGTTACTGGAAATACTCCAGTTTTTAAGAATCGCGCCCCGAATTTCAGAAAGGGCGTTATAGAATCCATCAGGATTGGAACTAAATTCTTTAAATACAGAACAAATACTAGTAATCTCATTTCCAAAGTAGAAAAGTCTTTCAAGCTGAGGATGGATATTTTTAAGAACTGGACTATTATGAATTAGAGGTAATCCCATCCAAATGGCATTAATAAGGCCTGTACGTAGTGGTATAAATCTAGAATGAGAGAATAATATACAGTTTTCGTTATTTAGCCATTCATGAAACGCCTGTTTTTTAACAAACTCTACTGGTAGTGTGCTAACTTTAATATTATCAAGGATATTTTGTACTAAGAATTTATGATCGATTATATGATCCATATTATGACATTTATAATCTGCATTAATCATGCTCTTAAGATATAATTCTCTAACCGCTACAAGAGCAAAAACAGAGGAGCTAGAATTAACATTATTTTTCTCCGCAATATGTACCGTCCATTTGCGATCATCTGTATTAGTATATTTGGATACTAGATCATTTGAGAAATGTGTAGCTACAGAGGAAGACCAGATAAAGGGTACAGTTCGAATATGGCAATTAAAAAGAGTTTTAAGTGCGATAAGTGTTTCAGGAGGATTTAGAATATCCCAGCACCAGATCTCAGTGATACCTTCAAAGTTTCTAGAGCGATATGTACGTGTTTCAGAAAATGCTGCCATATCCATTTCTGAAAATTGTAAAAATGTTCGCATGAAAACAACGCTCTTTTTAGCTATTTTTTTACGATAAGATGGATTAACATATCCATCAATATCAATTAGAATATCTAAATTATTAACCTTATGTAATTGTGATAGGGTAACATTCTCAAAACGAGGAAAATCAGGCCACCAATCGACATCTGAAGTCTTTGTATCAATTAGGGTTATATCATAATTAAGTTCTTTTAATAATTCAACTAATAAAATGGAAGTTTGTGCCGAACCACTGGTAAATAGATCGGTAGATGGACTGTATGTAATCCCCACTTTGAGCATTTTATTAATCTCTAAAAGAGAATAATCTTTATACTAAAAAAGTGCATACCGAAGGTCGCCTCTGGCTTAGATCTAATCTAAAATTTTTCTCCATGAGGATTGAACTTCAGGATTATGAATACTATGCGTCCAAATAAGATTAGCCGCATGAGTCTTATAAATATTCATATTATATTTATGATTCTTAAAAGCATTATACATTGTTTCAATCGCCTCATCCCACTTATTAACAGAATATACATACCCAAATTTATCCCATCCTTCAGAATTATGAAGAATAGGGTAATTACAGTAAAGTAGTTCCAATGTCATATAGTTAAAGTCATTATTCCATTGATGAGTTATGAAGCATGAGGAACGATGATCCTTAAGAATAGTATGAATATTTTTACGACCATGAAGTACAATTCTATTCTTTTTATAAAGCGTTAAAGAGGGAAGAACAAAGTTAAAAGAATTGGCATCTATTTTAATCTTATCGCCGTTAATAATCTGTACTTTTCCCTGCCATTCTGGATATTTTTTAGAAAAGGCCTCGCATAGAAGAAGAGAATAAAAATAGCATTTCTGAAAAGAAATATTAGGATCCATAATAACAACGTCTTGAGTTCGCCAATCTGCGGGTGCCGCCCACTCAATAGTATCTTTTGTCCCATATTGTGTAATAAAACAAGGATCCCATACATAAGGCGCAATATTACTGTTCTTTATTTCAGTTTGATTAAGTACCGCTGCATAGTCCACATGTTGTTTGTAGTGTGGACTTACCCACACTTGGTCGATTTCACCAACAACATGGTGACTAAACATAATAGAAGTAAAATTTTGAATATTTTCAATATCAATATTAATAATGTTACCGAGATAAATTTTAATAATTTTAGTACCATGTGATCGCAAATACGCTCTAGTTGCAGCATCAATACTCATTCCAATCTCAATAAATGCTTTTATATATGTATCGCTATTCATAATTTGATTTGATGATATTATATCATAACTATGAAGAAATTGCTTTCTATTTTCGGCGGTTTGACCGTGTTGAAAAAGATATGATTTATATCCCATGCTTTCAAAGAGATCATAAAATACAACGATATTCTGAGTAAGCCCATTATGAAAAAGAGATTCATCATTAACATTGTTTGTAGCTAGAACAATTGCCTGTCTTTGAAGAGGATGTGTGAGAGATGTAATATTGGCATCCGACTTTTTATACGAAGAGAGATTTGTGTTGCCAGGTAGTGAATCCATTTTGAGTTATAATTAAACAAATTCTTTATATTAGCCAAATGGGTGTACCCATTTGGCTCCCAAAGGGAGCCCCGCGAATATTTTATTCAATACCGGTTTAAAAATGTTTGCGGGTCTAAGATAAAGAAGACTATGGCAGCTTCAACTGTCTCAACTCTTCAATCATTTCCCGCACCAGGATCTATACCACCTGTTACATTTTATAATATGTTAGGACTAGCAAACTGGTTAAATTTAAATCCAACATATAAAAACAATTATGCGAGTACACAAACATTTCCATATCTATATCCGCAATATTATTCTACTATATTTTCGTCAGTAACTTCAACATTCTATGGATATAATCCACAAAATGTTCCTTTATCTGCTAATGTGACAAACTTATCCCAATATCAGGCCTTGAAATATAATACACAACTTCATTTATTTCAAAGAATATATGCTATAAATTCTAATGCATATATAAATTATATATCAACAGGTAAAGGGCCTTTCTATTACAACTTTATAACATATAATGAAAAAAATGACTATAATGCAGCAGTTCAGTTAGTAAACAAATTATATCCATTTCGAGATATGGCTACAGCTACTAGTTGGATAATACCATTTCCAATTAGTATGTAATTATATTATTATTATTAATTCTATTCCGATTATTTAAGAGTAAAAAGATATAGCAGTTGATTTAGATCTGCAACCATTTCATCTCTAATATTTGCCAAATCCTCCGAGCCAGGCAAGCCCTTTAGAGCTTTTGTTAAAGGTCCTTGTAAATACTTTATTGAGGAATTTACTAAGCGCACCGCTCCCGCTTCTGTTAGATTGTGTAAAGTTATAACTGCATTTTTATCGGCAACTTTGGAGCGACCATATTTCCCAATATAAACCTCCACAAATGAATCAATGAGTTTATCAAGTTTCTCTAAAACTTTATCAGTCGCAATGTGTCTAGCATATACACGTGTCTGCCAGTGATAAAGTTTTAATTGATCTCTCAAATGTAAAAAGAAGTGTATTTGTTCTGCCGACATCTATTTATTTAACCCTTGGAAATAAAATTGAAGACTTGTTTCGCATTTATTATAGATA
>Ga0214923_10004139_pt1 | contig 17744 bp, 19 predicted proteins | sample LL1510_MetaG_FD_177993 | JGI IMG/M metagenome (GOLD analysis project Ga0214923, IMG submission 177993) | Freshwater microbial communities from Lake Lanier, Atlanta, Georgia, United States - LL-1510 | ecosystem: Environmental > Aquatic > Freshwater > Lake | place: USA: Georgia | collected... | reverse complement strand
GCCAACTTCATCTCGCGATACTTGGCGCTGCGCAACCCGATCGGGGCGGCAATCGTGAAGCCCGCAAGGTGACGCTCTTCTTCGCTTTCGCCACCCCAGAGGCCGTATTCACGGTTGACGCGTGCGAACTCGCGACAGGTTTGCTTCACGATGCAGTTGTCGCACAACGAGCGAGCTTTTGCCTCGCGGCGGGCGCGGGCCTGTGGGCGCTCAGCGTTCGGGGCAAAATAAAGGTGCGTCTTGCCTTTGCAGTTGGCGAATTGGGTCCAATCGATGTCGCCGATTGGGCCGCGCGGCGTGAAATCGTCCGGCATGTCGGTGCGTGTATCAACGGTGGTCATGGGCTACCTCAGGTGAAGGGGATTCGCTGCGCTTCGTCGATTTGCTTCCCACGCTGGAAGCAAGACCCTCGTCCGACCGTTTGGGAGGGGGGCGGTCGGACGAGGGGAGACGTTGCTCAGTATTTAACACTAAATGGTCGGGGTGTGGCTGTCAACTGGCGACGGGTGACCTTTGGCGCACGACGGCGGCGCGAACGCAGGAGGCGGGCGGCGGGCGGCGGGCGGCGGGTGGGGCCTAGAGCAGCTCGGCGGCGAGGCTCGCCACTTCGCTGCGCTCGCAGGCCGCGAGAGTGACGTGCCCGAAGAGCGACTGTCCGGCGAAGGCCTGAATCAACACTGCCAACGCGTTGTTGCTCTCGCCCATGTACGGGGCGTCAATCTGGCTGGTGTCGCCGGTGAAGACCACCTTGGTGCCCTCTCCGATGCGAGTGAGGATGGTCTTCAGCGTCGTCGGCTCGAGGTTCTGCGCCTCGTCGACCACGACGAACTGACCCTGCAGCGAGCGTCCGCGCAAGAAGGTGACCGACTCGAGTGTGAGTTGTCCGCGGTCAGACAAGTCTTCGATCAGGCTGCGGGCATCGCGGCTTGATCGCTCTTGCGTGAGCGCGACGATCGCGTCATGAATCGCCGACATCCAGGGGTCGAGTTTTTCTTCTAATCCGCCGGGCAAGAAGCCGACGTCGGCGCGACCAACTGGCACGAGTGGGCGATACACCGCGAGTCGCTCGTAGCGACGGTGTTCGACGACCTGTTCGAGTCCGGCGGCAACCGCCATCACCGTCTTGCCAGTGCCGGCGCGACCGTCGAGGGCGATCACCGCGATATCGGGGTCGAGCAGCAACTCGAGGGCGAAGCGCTGCTCTTTGTTGCGGGCCCGCAGACCCCACGCCTCTGGCACGTTCGAGTCGAGCAGCGTCAGTCGCCCGTCGTGCAGGCGGGCGAGGGCCGATTGTGACCCGTTGCGAACGACGACGAAGTTGTTGTTGTAGAGGTGCTCGCACCCCGGAACTCGATCGGCTTCCACATAACCCGCCTGATACAGCGAATCGACCGCCTCGGCGTCGGCCTCAAGAGTGACCCAACCCATCATGCGTTCGGCGATGGTGCGGGCGACAGGGTGATGTTCGTCGGCGGTGAGGCCGAGATGGGCCGCCTTGATACGCAGGGCGGCGTCATTTGACACGAGGCAGGTCGGGCCGATGAGCGACTGGCCGATCGCGGCGCCGATGATGCGATTGTCGGGTACCACGGCGTCGAGGCCGTGCTCGGCCAGGCGGTCGTGCTGCACCCCGTTGACCTCGATGTGCAGGGTCGCCGATTCAGGATCATCAGACAGCGGGGTCGGCTCGGCCAGCGAACCCCCGGCTCGGCGACGCAGTTCTTCGATGTTGCGCAGGGCGGTGCGGGCGGCTCGTCCGACGTCGTCCATGCGGGTCTTGAGGCCGTCGAGTTCTTCAACGACGGTGAGCGGAATCACCACGGCGCAGCCCGCAAAGGCGTGCATCGACATGGGATCTGCAATCAGCACCGAGGTGTCAAGCACGATTCGTTGCGGCACGAGCGACAACGCTGCGGTCGGTCGACGATGCGACGCTGAGTCGTCAGTCGAAATGAGGCGGCGAACTGGTTTGGCTGGCAACAAGTTCAAGCATGGCGGTTGCATCTCGCACAGTGGTGGATTCTTGTGCGATTTTTCGGTGAATTTTTTGGCGATTGCAAAAATATTTTTGAACCGACGCAAAAAGGGTTAGGTAACCGCCCGCGCTACCGCCACCGCTCACCATCACGCGACGAAAATGCGCACCAACCTATGCCCGACGAAATGAATCTGCGCAAAGTTGGTGATTCAGCATGCGGCAAGATCAACAATTGAAAATGATGCCGAATCGCCCGTGTTTATGGGGCTGTTTTCGAAGGGCGGTGAGCGAGCGCCACGAGATCACCACAGTTCTCCGAGTGTGGATAATTCTAATTTCGTGACAAAACACATTTTCCAACGGCGAGTTGCGTGACTCCGACGATCGACTAGTGACCGTTGTTGGCACGGTGACGTCGCTCGCCGAACATGTGAACAAATGCTTGCATTCGCTGTGCGGATGCGCTCAGATAGATGGTCACGGAACTCCGATTCCGAGAAAGCAAGGAAAGTGCAATGACTAAAGCAGACCTCATCGCCGCAGTGGCAGCGAAAGCGAACGTCTCGGCAGCGCAAGCTGACACCGTGATTCAAGCCTTCGTCGATCTCGTCGTCGAGTCTGCAAAGAAGGGCGACAAAGTGTCGTGGCCGGGCTTCGGTTCGTTCGCGACATCAAAGCGCCAGGCGCGCACGGGCCGGAATCCCCGAACGGGAGAACCGGTCCAGATCGCCGCTTCTACAGCGATGAAGTTCAGCCCCAGCTCAACGCTGAAGGCCGAACTGAATCCCAACCGGTAATACCAAGCAATACCTCACAAACCAAGGAGAACAGCCATGGCAGCAAAGAAGCGCAAGGCCAAGAAGGCAACGAAGAAGAAGGGCGCCAAGAAGGCCGCCCCGAAGCGTCGCCGCAAGGCCAAGAAATAACTAACTCTCGTCGCTAGACGAAGTTAACTCGGTTCGGAGTACGTAACGACCGGGGGGCGAAAGCCCCCCGGTTCGTTCTTTTTAGGGGTCAGACTTCCCCGCGCGAGTTACCGCTGGCCAAGCGCGCGAAACGCGACCAGGTCATCGTGGGTATCAAGATCGAGCGCCAAGTCGGGTCGCGTGACCAGCGCACACGTGAGCCCGCGCTGGGCTGCCTGGGCCTGGTGTTGGCTGGCAGAGCCTGGCCCGTAGCAGAAGTCGAAGTCGCCTGTGGCGGGCACGACAAGGGCGTTGGTGCCATCGAGGTGACGGTCGGGCACGACCACCACATCGGCGTGATGGGTGGCGAGGGGTAACAGGGCCTCAGCGATGGGCAGGTCGCTGTGCACCACAATGACTCGTGTCGCACCTGCGTCTGCGGCGGCGCGTCGTCCGGCGAGCGCCGCGGCGTTGAGACCTGATGCAGCGGGTCGCACGACACGAGCCCCGACACCAGCCGCCCACTCGGCGACGTCATCGTCATCGCACACCACGAACAGGGCACAACCTGCCGCAGCCTCAACGACGCGCTGGGCAGTGAGGCGTGCGAGCTCTTCGCGTTCTGCGTCGTTCAGCACCTGTGCCAGGCGACCCTTGGCGAGGCGAAACGACTTGATCGGCACCACCACGGCCACACCCGCATCCCCCGAGTACGGCATCGCACGAAGCCTACGATTTGAACGTGGGATTGCCGTTTGCCCGCGTCGCCGTGATCGGCGCTGGTTCGTGGGGCACGACCGTTGCCTCGCTGGTTGCGCACAATGCTCCGACGGTGTTGTGGGTTCGACGACGTGAGTTGGCCGATGAATTGCGAACCACGCGCGAGAACACGCGATATCTGCCCGGGGTTCGCCTGCACGACGAGTTGGAGTTCACCCACGATGTCGTCGACGCGGTGCACGATGCATCGCTCGTGGTGATGGCCGTGCCATCGGCGGGGTTTCGCGATGTAGCGCGGTCGTTGGTGTTGCATCTCGCGCCGCATGCCGTACTCATGAGTTTGACCAAGGGCCTTGAGCGTGGTACTGGTCGACGCATGAGCGAGGTGCTCGCCGACCTTGCGCCCGACCATGCGGTGTCGGTCTTGTCGGGCCCGAATTTGGCGCGTGAGATTGCCGCCGGTCAGCCTGCAGCCAGCGTGGTGGCGTGCGCTGACGATGCTGTAGCGCGTCAGCTGCAAGAAGTGTTTACACGACCGCTGTTTCGCATCTACACCCACGACGATCTCGTTGGCTGCGAACTCGGTGGGGTGGTCAAAAACGTGATTGCAATCGCCGCCGGCATGGCACACGGCATGGGCTTTGGAGACAATTCGCGCGCCACCCTGATCACGCGCGGCTTGGTCGAGATGGGACGTCTTGGCGCAGCCCTCGGTGCGAACCCGGGAACGTTCTCTGGTCTGGCGGGCATGGGTGATGTTGTTGCGACGTGTTCATCGATGCAGAGCCGCAACACCACGGTGGGGGTGCGACTGGGGAAGGGTGAATCGATCGCTGACATCAACGCGTCGATGAACCACATGGTGGCCGAGGGCGTCAAGAGTTCTGGCGCCGTCGTGGCTCTGGCTCGCAAGAAGGGTGTTGAGATGCCGATTTGCGAGGCGGTGGCCGAGGTCTGCGACGGGCGACTGGCGGCTGGTGATGCGTTGATTCGACTGATGACTCGTTCGCGCAAGTCTGAGCGCGACTAGTCAGGCAGTCGGGCACATCATGGCTGCATCATCGCGCATTGGGCTGCGTGGCGGCACCGCCATCGCCCACGTTGACGCAGCCGGCTTTGTGACCCGCGACGGTCGTCGAGCCACTGAGCTCGGTTGGTGGGTGGCGGCAGATGACCGCTGGCATGATCCCCGCGAAGAACCAAGTGGCAGGCAGCGACTGATCGACGGCACGCCGGTGGTCGAAACCAAGATTGCGGTGCCGGGCGGCGACGTCGTGCAACGCGCCTTCATGGTGGCTGACCACGGCGGTTGCGTGGTGATGGAAATCTCCAATGAATCACCGGCGGCGGTGGTTATCGCAGTTCCGACGAGTGGAGTCGCCACTGACGCGGCGGCGGCGCCGAGCGAACCGCGTGGCGTCGCACTGCCCAAAGGCCGAGCGTTGCCAAGTGACGTGCGCGTGTTTCCGTTGGCGCACCGCTCAGCAGTGCGGTTTGTGTGGGCGACTGCGCCCCGAGTCAGCATCACTGTCGATGGCCTCGCTGGCGCTACACCCGTTGCACGCGGGTGGTTGGGGGCAAGTGAGCGTGCCAGCCGAGTGTCGATCGACGCCCAGACGCTCGTTGCTGCCCGCTGTCAGTTGTTGCTCGCAACTTCAACTGAGGTGGATGATCTGCTGCAACATGATGCCGCACGTGGAGTAGTAGCGATCGCCGAGCGGGTGCGCATGGGCGAACCGGTCGCACCACACGTTGAACAGATCGCCGACGCCGCCCGCCGCATGTTGCGCAAGCCGAACGCGCTTTGGGCAAGCAGGGCGTTGGTGATGGCGTCACGAATGCTGGCGACTGCGAACGAGTCGTTGGCGAGCAGCGATGTGGCGGTCGCGTGGGCCGAGGTTGGCGCGGGTGGCACGCTCGGTGGTGGTGGTGATACATGTAGTGCAGTGGACCTACCTAGTGCAACGGACCTACGTAGTGCAGTCGACACGGCGGCACACGTCGAAGATTCGCTCGTGCGCGCCATCTCTCTTTATGAAGCCGAGGTTTTTGCTGACGGAATCGCAGCGTCGTGGCGCGGAGTCAACTTCGAGGCCCACGGTGTGCCCGCCGGACCTCAGCACACCGTGTCGCTTGCAGTGCGATGGCACGGCGAGAACGCCGCACTTCTGTGGGAAGTCGATGGTCCGCCCGGTTTGCAACTGCGCGCAACGCAGGTTGATGCATCGTTTGCGGTCAGCAGTCAGCGTGGCGAAGCACTCTTGCGAGTGGGGGCGTAATGGCGCGACCGACACCGACGCGCGAGCTCGAGCAGTCGCTGCCTGGCGTCGTCTGCGGTGTCGACGAGGTCGGCAAAGGGTCGTGGGCTGGGCCGCTCGTGGTGTGCGTGGCGGTGCTCGACCCTGCGGTACCGTTCGACCAACTCGTGGCTCGCGACTCAAAGACGCTCAGTGAACCCAAGCGCGAAGCAATGTTTTCTACCATTGCGGCGCAGTGCACGGGTTGGGCGCTTGGTGCTGCGAGCAACGATGAGTGCGACGCACTCGGCATGAACGCCGCCCAACGACTGGCGGCAGAACGTGCGTTTGCGTCGCTCGCCGCACGCGGTGTGCGACCCGACTCAGCCGTCGTCGACGGCAGGTGGGACTTCGTGTCACCGCATGTGCAACACGTGCGACTGCAGGTCAAGGCTGACGCGGTATCAGCATCGGTGGCTGCGGCGAGCGTGTTGGCGAAGGTGTCGCGCGATCGACAAATGCGCGAGTTCGCTGCGCAGCATGCTTATTGGTCATTCGAGACGAACAAGGGGTATCCGTGCCCCAAACATCGCGCCGGCTTACGCGAGCACGGCATGTCGTCATTGCACCGCACGAGCTGGGCGTTCATGGCGAATCTTGGTCTCGCGCCAAGGGCGTAGCCGCGCCGCAGACCTAGCCGCGCCGCAGACCTAGCCGCGCCGCACTACTTCTGCGTACCGACCTTCAGATCACGGAAGGCCGACTTCGAGTCGATGCCCACATCTTTGGGCAAGCCAAGCACGCGCTCGCCGACGATGTTGCGCATGACTTCGTCGCTGCCGCCAGCGATACGCATGCCCGGGGCCCCGAGCACGAGTTGGTTCCACGCATAGGTGCCCCACTCGCCAGAATCGGCTTGCAACTTGGCGCCCAACACGTGGGCGAGAAAATCGTTGAGCAATTTCTGGTTGTTGACGAGCGCCATTTTCGAGATTGACATCTCAGGGCCAGGTGTTTGACCGGCCTTCATCTTGTCCATCGCGCGCTTGTTGTTGAAGTTGGCGACGCGATAGTTGATGTAGAGGTTGGCCAGCATGTCGCGCACGAGCGCATCGTTCTGCAGCCCGTAGTGGTTCACCATTGCGGTGATGCGGGTCATCATCGACACCTCGCCGCCGCCCATTCCTGCGCCGATCGCAGCGCGCTCGTTCATCAGCGTGGTGAGTGCGACACCCCAGCCGGCATTCTCGTCACCGAGGCGATACCAGTCGGGCACGCGCACTTCGGTGAAGAACACTTCGTTGAATGAGGCTCCGCCGGTCATTTGGCGCAGCGGACGAATCTCTACACCCGGCGCCTTCATGTCGACCAAAAATGCAGTGAGACCCTTGTGCTTGGGTTGCGACGGGTCGGTGCGGCAGATGATTTCGCCGATGTCGCTGTAGTGCGCGCCAGAAGTCCACACTTTTTGCCCGGTGATGACCCACTCGTCGCCGTCGCGCTCGGCCTTGGTTTGCAGCGACGCAAGGTCGCTGCCGGCACCCGGCTCGCTGAACAACTGGCAACCGACGATGTCGGCGCGCCACATGGCACGCAGGAACTTCTCTTTCGCCTGTTGTGACCCATGGGCGAGCATCGTCGGTGCAACCATGCCAAGACCAATCGTGAAGATGCTCTGGCTCGGCACCTTGTAGTTCGCTTCAACGGCCGCATACGCGCGCTCGTGGGCAGCGGTGAGACCCGCGCCGCCGTATTCCGTCGGGCCGGTGATCCAGCCGAAACCAGCGTCGAACTTCTTTGTGCGCCACGCTTTTGCTTCGTCGACCATTTGCTGTTCGGCTTCACGCGATTTTTCTTCGAACATCGACATGTTGTCAGAGCCCTCGCCCCACACGAATTTCTTCGCTGCTTCCTTACGTGGAAGATTGGCGTCAAGAAATGCGGTCGCGTGGGCGGTGAAGTCGTCGAGTTGCACGCCCTCACGGTAGTTGCGCCACGCCGTGTGCTGGCAAGCCGAGGGCGGGTGTCACGCCGTGCGCCGGCAAGCCGAGCAACTAGCGTCGGGGCGCATGGGTCAGCCAGTCGCCGTCACCATTACCCAGTCGGCTGAGCCCGGACGCCTGCGCCTTGAGTTGAATCGCTCGCTGACTGGTCAAGAACACGAGCACTACGAATCGGCACCCGCGCAGCAGACCACTTTTGGTGCGGTGCTCGCCGCTCGGCTGTTTGCCACCGGCACGGTGCGAGCGGTGCACGTGTTGTCGAACATGGTGACGGTCGATGTGGTTCCCGGTAGCGACAGCTCGGTGCTCGCCACGATTGTCACCGACTTGTATCAGTACTGGAAGCCTGGGATGGTGCCCGTCGTTCCGACGGCCTAGCGGCTGGGTTGCGTCTGCGACCGCATCGGCGTCGTAGCGTTGGTGCGTGCCAAAGGTCGTGCAGACATCGCTCTCTCTGCACGAAGTGGCCCGCCGCCTGAAGGTGCATTACATGACGGCCTACCGCTATGTGCGGTCGGGTCGGCTGCCCGCGCAGCAGCGCGACGGCGAGTGGCGGGTTGCCGTCGCCGATCTCGAAGCGTTTAGCTCGAAACGCACACGACCAGCAAGAACTCAGAAACCAGCCAAGCATGGCAGCCGAGCGGCTGCCGACTGGGCGGGGCGGTTCGAAACCTGTCTCCTTGCCGGAGACGAAATGGGCGCCGAGCATCTGCTCGATGACGCCCTGGCGAGTGGTCACGACTTGTTCTCGTTGTACCTCGACGTGGTGTCACCTGCCCTCGTTTCGATTGGTGAGCGTTGGCAGCGCGGCAAGTTGGAGATTCACGAAGAGCATCGAGCGAGCACCATCGTGGCGCGCCTCTTTGCGCGAGTGAGTGCACGATTCGCTCATCGCGGCCCGTCACGCGGCACCGTGGTGATCGGTGGGCCCAGTGGTGAGCGCCACGGTCTAGCGATCACGATGGTCGCCGACTTGCTGCGTAGCCGCGGGTGGAACGTGTCAGACATCGGTCCCGACGTGCCGGCGAACGCCTTTGCTCAAGCGGTGAAGCGAGTTGATCAATTGCGTGCGGTGTGCATCGGTGTCACGCTGCGTGAATCGCTGAATGCCGCACGCGAATCAATCACGGCAGTCAAGACAGTCGTTGCCGCTGACGTCATGGTGTACGCCGGTGGCGCCGCAATTGATTCGGCCGTCACGGCAGCGTCGATCGGCGCCGATGAGTGGGCGCGTGACCCACGCACGTTGCTGGCGCTCTTGGCCAACGAGCCGGTTGAGTAGCCTCGCTCACCGTGGCTGCACCAAAACACGTTCCCGTCAACCCTGTTGATCGTCCACGCGCGTACTCGTCGCCCGATTTTGTTCCTGCACCGTGGCGCAACGAACGCAAGGCGTCGATCACGGGTCGTCAGCCGAGGGCCGAGCGACTCGGTCACCCGGGGCCCGATCAGGGTTATGTGCTGTCGCTGGCCGAGCGCATGCGACCGCGTGTCAAGGTGACGTCAGGCGAGAGCGTGGATGACGCAATTCAGGGTTGCATCGGCATTGCGCTACGCCGTGCTTCGGTGTATGGCCGTGCGCCCGTGATTCACGACCTTGACATCGCGTTCACGATGTGGGGCTTTTTTCTCGATGCTCCACCAGCCGACTTGGTGGCAGCACGCAAGCAGTTGTTTGAAGGAGTCTCCAATGTCGTGCACCACTACGTGGAGGCACGGCAGTTGGTCGACATGGTGCCCGACTCGACGATGCGCATGACACCCGAGATGGTGCGCAAGTCGATGCCCAACTCGTGGCGTGCGTTGACCGGCGCGTAATTTGGCGCACCGTCTGGCGCCCAAGGCGATCGTCAGTCGACGGAGAATTTCCGCAGGTCTTCGAGTCGCACGAATTCAAGCGTGTGTGCGTGCGTTGATCGCAGCTTGACTCGTGGGGCCTTCCCGGCTTCGAATGCTTCTTGCCAACGCGCGGCGCACAAGCACCACTGGTCGCCGGCCTTCAGTCCGGCAAACCCGTACTGCGGCATCGGGGTAGAGAGGTCGTTTCCGACGCTCTTGGAGAACACCAAGAAGTCGTCGGTCATGATTGCACACACGGTGTGCACGCCGGTGTCGTCGCCACCGGTTTCGCAGCAGCCGTTGCGATACCAGCCGGTGAGCGGGTCGTAACTGCACGGCTCGAGCGGTTCACCGAGCACGTTCGGCTGGGTGGATGCTGATTCACTCATGAAATGATGCGCTACGAAACGTTGACGCCGACGAGGCTGCCGATGAGATACGTAATCGCGACCGCCAGAACGGTGATGCCAACTTGTCGCGCGCTGCCCATCACCCACGAGCGCTCAGATTGTCGGGCAATCATTGCGCCGAGCACCGCGGCAGCAACGACTCCGATCACAACTGACGCAAGTCGTGCCCCGTTGCCCGAGCCGCCGAGCCAGGGCAGCACCGGCAAGAACGCGCCAAGCAAGAAACTTATGAGCGACACCGCCGCCACATTGAGCGGATTCGGCAGATGTGCCGGGTCGAGACCGAACTCTTCGCGGGCATGCACCATCACGGCGCGCTCGGGGTCTTGCATGACTTCTGCCGCCGAGGCTTCAGCTTGGCGCGACGACATGCCGTGCGAACGGTAGATGCCCGCCAGTTCAGACGTCTCGGCGCTGGCGTTGCGCTTCAACTCACGCAACTCGAGTGCCATCTCGCGCTTCACCAAATCGTTCTGCGATTTCACCGACACCCACTCACCAGCTGCCATGCTGACTGCACCAGCGACTGCAGATGCGATGCCCGCCAGACGAACGAAGCTCGCATCGACGCCACTTGAGGCAAACCCGATGATGAGCGACACGTTGGTGACCAGACCGTCACTGATGCCGAAGACTCCGGCACGCGTCGTGCCTCCGGCGAGCGCACGATGGTCTGGGTGGTCGTCGTGTTCGGCGCGATGCTCGGTGACCATGCACCAAAGTTACCCGTGCTCGGGTGCGAAGCGTCGCGCTTAGTATCAACTGTGGTGTCTGGCACTCCTCGCTATCGATTTGCGCCGTCACCGACGGGCTACTTTCATGTTGGTGGAGCGCGAACGGCGCTCTACAACTGGATTCTCGCCCTGCAAAACGACGGCGTCTTCGTTCTGCGCATCGAAGACACCGATGAGTCACGCAACCAGCCGCAGTGGACACAGGGCATCATCGACGCTCTCGCGTGGGTCGGCATCAACGGCGACGACCCGCACTTTGAAGGACCATACTTTCAGTCGGCTAACGCGGCAGCACACACGGCGGCGGCGCAGAAACTCCACGAGTCTGGGCACGCGTATTACTGCGATCTGACCTCTGAGCAGATTCAAGAACGCGCCAAAGCTGCGGGCAAGCCTGGCTACGACGGCTACTCGCGCGATCGCGGATTATCTGGCGGCCCAGGTCGTGTGTTGCGCTTCAAAGTTCCGGCAGGTATCACCGTGGTGCACGACGAGGTGCGTGGCCGTGTTGAGTTCGACAACTCGACTATCGAAGACTTCGTCTTGTTGCGCGGCAACGGCTCACCGGTGTTCATTCACGCGAACGTTGTTGACGATATCCAGATGGGCATCACCAACGTGGTGCGCGCTGAAGAACACCTACCGAACACCCCGAAACAGCAAATGTTGTGGCAGGCGCTCGGTCATGAGCCCCCAGTGTGGGCGCATGTTCCGGTGCTGGTGAACGAGCAGCGCAAGAAGCTGTCGAAGCGTCGTGACAAGGTGGCACTCGAGCAGTACCGCGCTGAGGGTGTCGTGGCCGACGCGATGGTCAACTATCTCATGACGCTCGGCTGGGCACCGAGTGGCGACACCGAGATCGTCGACTTTGCGCGCATCGTCGCCGAGTTTCGCTTGGCGAGCGTCAACCATTCGTCGGCTTTCTTTGACGTGAAGAAGCTCAACGCCTTCAATGGCGAATATCTTCGCAAGATGTCGTCGGATGAATTTGTCGCAGCTTGCGAACCATGGTTGAGCGGCTCGGCACCGAGTGCACCCGGTGTCGAAAATTCGCCGAGTGCGACCCCCTGGCCAGCAGAACGATTCGACCGCTCGGTGTTTGCTCGCATCGCACCACTCGTGCAGACCCGCGTTTCGCTGCTTTCAGAGGTGCCAGCAATGATCGACTTTTTCTTTCTTGCCGACCCAGCCATTGACGCCGCGGCATTCGACAAAGCATTTTCCGCAGAATGGGCGCGACCGGCGTTGCGCTCAATACGTGAACAGTTGGTGAGCGTTGTGTGGAACGTCGAGGCCATCAAGTCGGTAGTGGAGCTCATCGGTGCGTCGCTTGATGTGAAGCTCGGCAAGCTGCAGGCGCCGTTGCGCGTGGCAACGACGGGCCGCAGTGTTGGCCCACCGCTCTTTGAGTCGCTCGAGGTGCTCGGTCGTGACGAGACACTGCGTCGCATCGATGTCGCGCTTTCAAGGGCGGGCTGAAGCCCCACAGGTGAGTAGCGCACCGAAGGGTCTCGCCCGTCGAGTCGCCCTCGGTGTCGCGGCGGGTGTGCTGTCGCTCACGGCCTACTTCGTGGTGTCGCTCACACAGGTGTGGTTGACCGGTCGAGATGATTCGTTTGCTCGCAGTAGCGCGCGTGTCGACGCCGTCATCGTGCTCGGCGCAGCCCAATACGACGGACGACCATCGCCGCAGTTTGCAGCACGACTTGATCACGCGCTGCTTCTGTGGCAGCGAGGGCTCGTCAAAACAGTTGTCGTAACTGGCGGAAAGCAAGTTGGTGACCGATTCACCGAGGCCGAGTCTGGTCGCGAGTATCTCGCAGAACGCGGCATGCCCGCCGCGGTGATACAAGTAGAGCCACGCGGAACCTCGACGTTCTCGTCGCTTGAGACCGTGGCTCAACAGCTCGCCAACAGACGAGTGGTGGTGGTGAGCGACCCGTATCACGTGTTGCGAGCGCGACTAGTGGCGAGCGAACTTGGCCTTGATGCCGATGTGTCGGCGACACGCACGAGTGTGATTCGCGGTGTCGACGCATTGCGCCGCAACATGCGCGAAGCCCTCGGTGTGATGGTGGGTCGCATCAGCGGATTCCGCCAACTTGAGGCGTGGCTACAATGAACGACGCAACACTCTGGGGAGTGGTGTAACTGGCAACACAGCAGATTCTGGATCTGTTATTCAGGGTTCGATTCCTTGCTCCCCAACAAGATGTACGACGCAGCCTGTGCCGCGTCACGGCTCCCCAACAAGATGTACGACGCGGCCTGTGCCGCGTCACGGCTCGTCACCCATTGTGCGAGCGGTAGCGTGATGAGCCGTTCAGGCTCCCATCGTCTAGCGGCCTAGGACACAGCCCTCTCAAGGCTGCGGCACGGGTTCAAATCCCGTTGGGAGTGCCACTCGGTAGGGCGCTCGTGGCGCGGTCGCCCTAGTTCGTTGGGCGCTTGTTGTGCGGTCGTGGTGCCAGTCAGCGCGCGAGGGTGGGCAGCCCGATGAGGCACTCGTAGTCGGTGACGTCGTTGTAGAGAAATGCCGACAAGCGCACACCCGTAATGCCACCTGGGCTCGTGACCGCAATCTCGGCGCGCAGGTGGTGGCGCGCAGCAGTGATGAGAGCATCTTCAGCCGCCGTGTCGAGCTGTCGTGAGCCCGGCAACGGCACGATGCGCAGATACGGCGCTCGCAGTTCAAGGCATGTCGGCAGTTGCACACCCCAGGCCTCGGCCAGCATCTCGGCAGCCAGACCAACCACATGGCGGCAGTGCTCATCGCGCTCGGTCCACGACCACCGCGACAAGAAGTCGAACGCAGCCGGCGTGGCGAGATACGACGACAAGTCGGCAGTGCCCTGTGTGTCAAAGGAGAGTGGAAAACCGCGTTCTGCATTCCAACTGCCGGCAAGTGGCTCGAGAGCGGCGCGTGCACGCGTAGAGCAGGCAACCAGTGCCGCCGACGGTCGCGGCGCGGCCACCCACTTGTGGAAGTTGCTGACCCACGCATCGATGCCAGCTGGTACAGGTGGCACTACCTGACCAGCCACATGCGCTGCGTCGACCACGATGAAACACTCAGGGCGCACCGTGCGCACGGCAGCCGCAATCTCGGCGACGGGGTTCAGTTGCGCGCTGGTGGCAATGATGTGGTCAATGACCAGAACGTCGGTGTCGCCAAGCTGATCGACGACCTCGGCAACGCAGGTCGCTGGCGTTGCCTTCGCTGGCGGAAGAGCAGCCAACTCGCGCAATTCTGCGTCAGCTCGTCGGGCAAGTGAGCGTAAGCCAAGCACGACGCCGCCGTAATTCGACGTCATCGTTGCAATCTTCGTGCCATGCCGCACCACTGATGCGGCTGCAGCAATCACGCCTTGCGAGGCGTTGGGCACGAAGGCGAGATCGTCACGCGCAACACCGAGCGCAGCAGCACACGCGGCGCGAGCTTCCACCAACATCGCCGGTAGGCGAGAGCGAAAGAAGAGGTTCGGATTGTGATCAATCTCCGCGCGAATCGCGGCTTGGATGCGCGCCACCTCTCGGGGCACAGCACCGAACGACCCGTGGTTGAGATACCGAACCGAGGAGTCAAGACTCCACTCGGCGAGCGAAGCGAGGGTCATAGACAACCCTCGCGCCGGCGGGGCGGCACGACGATGCGAGCTCGCCGCCGCCGGCGACGAAGAGAGAGCGGGTTAGCGCTTCTTCTTGGCGGGTTTCTTGGCGGCAGCGGCAGGCTTCATCGAAGTGTTCAACTTCGGGGCAGCAACTGCTCCGAGTGCAACATCTTTAAAGCCCTTCAGTGCCGTGATCTTGGCGACGGTCTTCGCCTTGATCTGGATCTGTTCACCCGTGGCCGGGTTACGACCGATGCGCGCCGGACGCTTCTTCTTGAAGAACTTGGCGAAGCCCGAGATGTTGACGATCTCACCCTTGGCCACGTTGGCCAGGATGACATCGACCGTTCCCTCGATGACGGCTTTCGCCACTTTCCTTTCGACACCGGAATGGATTGCTACTGCGTTGATGAGTTCATTTTTCTTCATAGGTGACCCACCCTATTACACGGGTGGTGGATAGCTGGGTGATGCCTAGAACCGCACGCGGCAGACGCGCGGGCCGTGCACCTGACCGCCTGCCCACGTGACCGCGGCGGGGTCAACCAGCGAATACTCGGGAATGCGCTCGAGCCAGACCTGCAGCGCGACCCGCAGCTCGAGCCGGGCGAGGTTCGAACCCGCGCAGCGGTGGATTCCCGACCCGAACGCCACGTGGCGGTTGTGCTGCCGATCGAGAATCACCTCGTCGGGGTTCTCGAATTGGCGGGGGTCGCGGTTGGCAGCAGGGAACGCCATCAGAATGCGGTCGCCGGCCTTCATCGGGCAGCCCTGAAACTCAATGTCGCGGTCGACAAGTCGGGCCATCGTGACGGGCGAATAGGCGCGCAGCAGTTCTTCCACTGCAGTCGGCCACAAGTCGGGGTTGTCGCGCAGTTGTTTGCGGTGCTCGGGGTGCTGGGCGAGGTGCCAGAGCGACGAGCCGATCGCACTCCAGGTGGTGTCGATGCCGGCAATCAGCATCAGGTTGCACACGCCAAGCACGTATTGGTCGGAGACGGGGTATTTGTCGCCCGAGTTCAAGAGGTCGGTGATGAGGTCGTTCTCGCGCGGGTTCTTCTTGCGGTCTGCCAACTCTTCGCGGAAGAAGTTGATGATCTTGTTGCGATTCTCCAACCGCACGATGGGGTCGGTGAGACCCACCTCGAGCACGCCGCGCACCCAACTGACGAATTCATCAGCCATGTCGTCGCGCACCCCGAGCATCGCCGAAATGACTCGCACCGGAATCTGCTGGGCGTAGTCGGTGCCCGCATCGGCCTCACCCTTGTCGATGAAACCGTCGATGAGGCGGTTGCACAAGTCGCGTGTGCCTTGTTCATACTTCGCCACCGACTGCGGCGCGAAGACCGGGAGGATGAGACGTCGGTGCCAGTGATGGTCGGGTGGGTCACTGGTGATTGGCGGCGCAGCGATGCCCGCGTAAGGACCCTCAGCTTGACGCAGCGGGCTCGCTGTCACGGTGATGCTGCGTGAGGTGAAGATCTCGTGTTCTTGGGCGATGGCGACGACATCGTCATATCGGGTCGGAAACCACGAACCACCCCAACGATCGGTGTGGGCAATCGGGCACTTCGACTCGCGAATTTCGCTCATCGTCGGATACGGGTCACGCACGAACTCCGCGTCGAAGATGTTGTAGTCGGATGTCGGGTCGGTGACGGGGCCCGAGTTTTCTTCGACGGTGGTCACGAGTTAGTCCTCGATGATGATGGCGTCTTCGGGGCAGTTGGCTTGTGCGCGTCGCGTCTTGGCGTGCAGATGTTCAGGGATGTCGCCCGCGATGAGCACGGTCGCGTGGCCAAGTTCGTCGCTGCCGAACACTTCGGGGGCGGCGATCGAACACATCTGTTGACCCTGGCATGAGTCTTCGTCGACGCGTACGCGCATGAGATGAGAGTAGCCGTGCGATGGTGTGCCGGTGTCAGTCGAGCGGATGCCCGTTGGCCCAGCGCGATGTCAGCCGAGTGCGGTGGGCGAAAAACTCTTCCACGGGGCAGCAGATTCGAGTTGCGCCGCCACTCGCAACAACAGGTCTTCGCGCCCATAGGCGGCCACGAGTTGCACGCCGACGGGCAGCCCAGTCGCGGTGCGACCGAGCGGCAGGCTGATCGCTGGTTGCCCCGACATGTTGAATTGTGCGGTGAAGCGCACCCATTCGCTCGCCAGGCGTGACGGCTTGAGTGGGTCGCTCGGGTCGTTGGCGAATGATCCGATGGGGAAGGGTATGCGTGAGAGCGTTGGCGTGACGAGGAGATCGAACCCGTCGCTCCACCATTGCGACACGGCGCGTCGGAACATTGCGGCGGCAGCGACCGACTTCGCGTAGTCGAGGGCCGAGGCTTTCGACGCGCGTTCGGCCTGCTCCCAATTCACGGCTTCGATGTCGTCTTTGGTCGCCGGGCGACCGAGCAAGGCTGACAGCGAGTCGCGGCTCACGGCTTGAGTGGTCGCCCACATCGCACCGAACCGCGGCGGAAACGACGCATCGTTGAGTGCGTCTGGCCACGACTCTTCGACGTGGTGGCCGAGCGACTCGAGCAGCTTGGCGGTGTTGCGCGCAGCGTCGCGACATTCAACATCGACATGCACGCCGTGCGGGTCGTGATCAAGCAAACCGATGCGCAGTGAGCCGACGCTGGCACCGACTTCTTGAATGAATGGTCGCTCTGGTGGTGGCGCGACAACACCATCACCGACACCGGGGCCGTGCACCGCATCGAGTAGCGCCGCAGTATCGGCAACGGTGTGTGTCACTGCGAGTTGCACGCTGAAACCCGCTTCGTCACCGAGTGGCGCCATTGAGATTCGTCCACGGCTCGGCTTCAAGCCCACGAGACCGTTGCACGAAGCAGGGATCCGAATGCTTCCGCCGCCATCGCTTGCATGAGCGAGCGCCACGATGCCCGCCGCCACAGCCGAGCCCGCACCGCCGCTCGACCCACCGCACGTGCGCGACAAGTCGTGCGGGTTGCGCGTCGCGCCCCACGCCTCGGGTTCGGTGACGGGCAAGCTGCCCCATTCACAACTGTTCGTGCGACCGAACGGAATGAAACCGGCGGCGATGAATCGAGCCGCGAGTTCAGAAGTCTGTTGTGGAACGTAGTTGATCGCTTTGATTGCTTTGTTGCCTTGCGAGAGTGGCTGGCCGGCGTACATGAGCCCGAGATCTTTAAAGAGTGTCGGCACGCCGAAAAACGGCGCTCGGGTGGAAGGGTCGTCAGTGCGCTTCGCATCGGCACGACTCGCTAACTCTCGCGCGTGTTCGAGCCACACGATGTTGACGGCATTGATCTTCGGGTTGTAG
>Ga0214923_10004138_pt1 | contig 17747 bp, 14 predicted proteins | sample LL1510_MetaG_FD_177993 | JGI IMG/M metagenome (GOLD analysis project Ga0214923, IMG submission 177993) | Freshwater microbial communities from Lake Lanier, Atlanta, Georgia, United States - LL-1510 | ecosystem: Environmental > Aquatic > Freshwater > Lake | place: USA: Georgia | collected... | reverse complement strand
CCTTGGTGAGCGACCGCTTGAGCGGTCGCTCACCAAGGAGAATCTGAACCGCAATGGCGTCACAGAGGGATGTAAAGCAGCGGATCGAATCGGTCCGCAACATCCAGAAGATCACCTCCGCAATGGAGATGGTGGCTGCAGCACGGCTTCGCCGCGCCGAGCAGCGCATCTCCGCCTTGCGGCCGTACGCTGGGGCGATCCGTCGGATGACGCGGCAGGCTGCGGACGCGGCAGGCAATATCCCGAACCTTCCGATCCTGCAGGAGCGTGAAGTTGTCGGGACTGTCGGCATCCTGCTTGTGACGGGTGACCGCGGACTTGCCGGAGCGTTTAACTCGCAGATAATCCGAGCAGGGATCCGAGCTGCAGCCGAGCATCAGGAGGCTGGCCGCAATGTTCGTTGGTACGCAACTGGCCGTCGCGGGGTTTCTTCGTTGAACTTCCGCGGCAAAGAGCTTGCTGGCGAGTTCACTGGATTCACTGACCGTCCCGAGTACTCCGATGCGCGCACAGTCGCTGAGCGGCTGATGGCTGATTACGTTGATGGTTCTGTAGACCGCGTCGAGATCTATTACAACGGCTACATCTCGCCGCTCGCACAGGTCGTACGAACGGAAGCGATTCTCCCCTTGCAGCAGGCGACTATCACCGAAGCGCAGGAAGGTGAGCCCGAAGAATCAGGGCATCACTCACTCGTTGAGTACGAGCCCGACCCTGAATTCATTCTTCAGCGATTGATCCCCGACTACATTGAGATCAGCATCTTCAGGGCGTTGCTTGAGAGTGCCGCGTCTGAGCACGGTGCCCGCATGACAGCCATGCGTAGCGCTTCTGAAAACGCAACTGAGGTCATTGACGACCTCACCCTCGAGATGAACAGGGCCCGTCAGGCCGAAATCACGCAGGAAATCATGGAGGTCGTCGCCGGCTCTGAAGCGCTGGTGTAGACCCCAATCAGTTTCATACTTTAAGAACCGCAGAGAACCAGAGGAGCAGCCAAGCGCTATGTCCGTAGTCGAGCAACAGAACAAGGGCCGGATCGAAGAGATTCAGGGCGTCGTAATCGAGGCCGTATTTCCAAATGGACTTCCGGCCATCAACTCGGCCATCAAGATCGCTCGTCCAGACGGCGAGACTCTCGTCTGCGAGGTGCAGCAGCACCTGGGTGACGACCGCGTTCGCGCAGTCGCGATGGACACCACGGACGGCCTTGCCCGTGGTGTTGAAGTGATCGACACTGGCTCCCCGATTACCGTCCCGGTAGGCCGCGGAGCACTCGGCCGCATCTTCAACGTGCTCGGCGAGCCGATTGACCTCGGCCCAGAGGTAGTAACTGAGGAGCGTTGGCCAATTCACCGCTCGGCTCCCAAGGTCGAGAACCTCACTCCGACAACTGAGATGTTCGAGACCGGCATTAAGGTCATCGACCTTCTCGCTCCTTACGCCAAGGGCGGCAAGATCGGCCTGTTCGGCGGCGCGGGAGTGGGCAAGACCGTTCTGATTCAGGAGCTGATCCACAACCTCGCCAAGGAGCACGGCGGCCTGTCCGCATTCTGTGGAGTGGGCGAGCGTTCGCGCGAGGGCAACGACCTTTGGCATGAAATGAAGGAATCGGGAGTCATCGACAAGACCGTCCTGATGTTCGGTCAGATGAATGAGCCTCCCGGAGCCCGCATGCGCGTAGCTCTTTCGGGCCTCACGATGGCTGAGTACTTCCGTGACACCGAGGGTCAAGACGTGCTGCTCTTCATCGACAACATCTTCCGTTTCGTGCAGGCAGGTTCAGAGGTGTCAGCACTTCTCGGCCGGATGCCGTCACAGGTGGGCTACCAGCCGACCCTCGAGACAGAAATGGGCCAGTTGCAGGAGCGAATCACTTCGACCCGCAACGGTTCGGTCACCTCGGTTCAGGCCATTTACGTGCCTGCCGACGACCTCACCGACCCTGCACCAGCATCGGTGTTCGCCCACCTCAACGCGACGACCGTGCTTTCACGTTCGATCTCGGAGAAGGGCATCTATCCGGCCGTCGATCCGCTCGACTCGACTTCGACGATCCTCAAGCCCGATCTCATCGGCGAGGAGCACTTCGCAGTTGCCAATGCTGTTAAGGAGACCCTGCAGCGTTACAAGGAGCTCCAAGACATCATCGCGATTCTCGGTATCGACGAGCTCTCGGACGAAGACAAGATCGCCGTCCAGCGTGCCCGTAAGATCGAGCGTTTCCTCTCGCAGCCGTTCCACGTTGCTGAGGCGTTCACGGGCACTCCAGGTGAGTACGTGCCGATTTCAGAATCGGTCCGCGGCTTCAAGGAGATCCTTGAGGGGCGTCACGACGACCTTCCAGAGCGCCTGTTCTTGCTCAAGGGAACCATTGACCAGGTAGTCGCAGCAGCGAAGGAGCTCTAGGTCAAATATGGCCCGCACTCCGTTCCAAGTCGAGATTCTCACGCCCGAGGGGACCGTGTTTGATGATCAAGTCGAGATGATCTCGACGATGACATCGGTCGGTTCCGTCGGTGTGATGGCAAATCACACGCCGCTTCTCGCGATGCTCAATTCATGCGAACTTCGTCTGCACCGAGACGGGGGAGAAATCCTTCGTTTCGCTCAGGCGGAGGGATACATGCAGGTTGCTGACAACCGGGCAATGATCTTGGTCGAAGAGGCTGTCTTGGCGACCGATTTGAACCCAGCTGCAATTGAAGCTGACCTCGCCGAGTGGCGCACCAAGCTTGAAGCTGCAGAGGTCGATTCAGAGGCAGCTCGTCTTGCCGAGCGCAATGTAGCTCGGCTCGAAGCGTTCCTTCAGGTCGCTGGAAACAGCTGATCTTTAGGTTGCGGATGCCCCGGCCGAGCCCGGGGGTATCCTGAAACCACGAATGACCGACGAGCGGCTGATCGCAGAACGTCTTGTCGCCTGCGATTCCTCCCGGCCCGAGGGCATAGAGGAAGCCGCAGGCTTCGTCAGTGGTTGGCTTGCTTCACGCGGCATCGAAGTGCGCCGCTCCATCCATGGTGATCTGCCGGTGCTGATCGCAGATGCTGGAGCCGGTGGCCCGGAAGTGCCGAGGGTGGTCTTTCACGGGCACCTCGATGTGGTTCCCGGCAAGGCAGCTCAGTTTGAGCCTGTGATCGACGGTGATCGATTGATCGGCCGGGGTACCTACGACATGAAGGGCGGCCTTGCCGCCATGCTCTGCGCCGTCGGCGACCTGGTCGATGACCCAACTGCCCGAGTACGGCTTGTGGTCGTGCCAGACGAAGAATCTCCCGACGTCGATTCTCGCTCTACAGATGACTTGGTCACGGCCGGGTTGCTCAACTGCGATTTCGCGATCACTGGCGAGCCCACGGAACTTCACGTTGGAGTCGAAGCAAAGGGTGTTCTGCTGCTTGATCTTGAGGTTGCCGGCAAGAGTGCGCACGGCTCGACTCCCTGGTTGGGTGAGAACGCAGCTCTGCGCGGCCTTGATGTGTTTCGAGCGATCGAATCGCTCCCGTTCGCCCGCGCCAGCAGTGAAACGTTTGATCGACCCTCGATCAACCTTGGGCGTATCGCTGCCGGCGACGCGCCGAATCGGGTGCCCGACCTGTGCCAACTGTCAGTCGACATCAGGTACCTGCCGGGGCAGGACGCCGATGCCATTAAGGCCGCTGTCGCAGCGATTGATGGAGTCGAGTTGGTTAAGGCGTTCGAACGCCCGCCGGCTTGGGTGTCGAAAAGCGACCCGTTCGTCGTGGCGCTTCGTGAGTCGGCTGCTCGAGCAGGTGGCGGCGAAGCTTTGTCAGTGGGTCGTGACGGTGCATCAGACGCCATCGCGTTCCTTCAGGCAGGTATTCCGGCTGTCGAGTTCGGCCCAGTCGGGGGAGGCCATCACGGCCCCGAAGAGTGGGTATCGCTCAATTCAATAACAGCCATGCGCAACGCGCTTGGCACTTTTGTCCGTTCGCTGCCCGGCCGGGCTTCCAACGCTTCAGAAGCGTCAGTTGACACCCCAACAGTCAGCGACCCGTCATGAGCCTCCCGCCGCAGCGAAAGCGACAGCGCCCTGGCATCCGCACTGCACTCGCATCAGTTGCAGTAGTTGCTCTGGTCACTGGGGCCACCGCAACCGCTGGCCTGCTTGAGGTACAAACGTTCGTCGACGACATCAGTTCAGGCGCCAAGCTTGACCTCGCACCCGGGGTGATCTCGACGGTCGACGTTGGTCGCCCGCAAACAATCCTTCTGCTCGGCTCCGACCGTCGATTTAAGGCAGGCAAGAGCGACGCTCGCTCCGACACCATCATGCTCGTGCGGCTTGATGCCGACGCTCAAGGCACGGCCGTCATGAACATCCCACGAGACCTCAAGGTGAAGGTTCCGCTCCGATCGGGTCGGTTTGAGACGACGAAGATCAACTCGACATATTCGATTGGTGGTCCTGGATTGACGGCGAAGGTCGTCAAAGATGTGCTGGGCGTTCAAATCAACCACATCATCAACGTCAACTTCGGCGGATTCCGCAGGGCGGTTGACTACATCGACTGCGTCTACGCCGACGTCGACCGCCGCTACTTCAACGACAACAGCACCGCCGCATACGGCGCTGGTTATGCCACCATCAACATTCCCGCCGGGTATCAGAAGCTTTGCGGCCAAAAGGCCTTGGATTATGTGCGGTTCCGTCACATGGATACCGACATTGTGCGCAGCGCTCGCCAGCAGGATTTTCTGCGTCAAGCTCAACAGCAGTATGGGGTGCAGCAGGCAGTGCAGAGCAGGCACGAACTCACGAAGATCTTCGGCGCCTACACTCAAACTGACGCCGATCTTCACTCCGTCGACGCGCTGCTGAAGCTGATGAGTCTTGTCGCATTCTCGTCGCAGAAGAACATTGTGAGTGTGCCGTTCCCAGCGATTTTGCCTAATAGCCCCACTGACCCTTACGTCACTGCCGAGCCCGTCGAGATCAAGAAGGCGGTGGCCGAATTCCTTGGGCAGAGTCGCGCCGGACGTCCAGTTCCTCACCCTAAGCCGAAGCCGGGCGACAACTACAAGCCGAAGCCCTCGAAGGTGGCGCCAGCGCCAGTCTTTAAGAACCTCGACGGTGCTCGCAATCAAGCTGACCTACTTAAGGGCATTGGCATCCCCGTCTACGCGCCTAAGGTCATGGCCAACGGTTCGCGCTACATGGGCCCTACCGCTGGCCAATACCCTCGCGCATACGTGTTACGCGACCCCGACGGCAAGAAGCACGTCGCCTACAGAATCGTCGCGACAACCAACGGGATTGGTCAGTACTACGGAGTTCAGGGCACTTCGTGGACCGATCCGCCATTGCTCGCGAGTCCAAGTGCGACCAAGACAATCAAGGGTGGGCGGCAACTCTTGCTGTTCGGCGACGGGCGCCGTCTCAGATTCGTCGGATTCAAGACCCCGAAGGGGTCTTACTGGGTCTCGAACACTCTCACCGAGACCCTCAACAACCGGACGATGATCGCAATCGCGGCATCTCTCGTTCCGCTTGCGCGCTGATACTGATTGGCCGCTACTCTTTCGCGCCTATGGCAAATAGAGAACCAATCGGAGTAATCGGAACCGGCTACGTAGGCCTTGTTACAGCTGCGGGCTTCGCAGAGCTCGGCAGCGATGTTTGGTGCGTTGATATCGACGCCGAAAAGATCGCCGGCCTCAACCGCGGAGAGATTCCGATTCACGAGCCTGGACTCAACGAAGTCATCGAACGCAACCGTGAACGCCTAAAGTTCACCACCGAGCTCGGGCCAGCTCTCGAGCACGCGCGGCTCCTGTTCGTTGCCGTCGGAACTCCGCCCACGCACTCAGGTGACGCAGACCTTTCTGCAGTGAACGCTGTAGTCAGCGCCATGCCAGCGAGCGATCGCCACGCCCTTGTGATGAAGAGCACTGTGCCAGTCGGCACCGGCGCAACCGTCAAGCGCAAGTTTGCCGAGCAGGCAAAGGGTTTTTCTTACGTGTCGTGCCCCGAGTTCCTTAAGGAAGGTTCAGCGATCGCTGACTTTCTAAACCCAGACCGTGTTGTCGTCGGTGACGACGGTGATTGGGCAGGCGACGCAGTTGCCGAGCTCTACGCTCCGCTCGGAGCCCCGCTTGTGCGCACCGACATCGCCTCTGCAGAGATGGTCAAGCTCGCTTCGAACGCTTTTCTCGCCACGAAGATCTCGTTCATCAATGAGATCGCCAATGTCTGCGAAGAAACTGGCGCCGACGTCGTTGAGGTCGCAAAGGGCATGGGCCTCGACTCTCGCATCGGCACGGCGTTCCTGCGCCCTGGTATCGGCTTTGGCGGCAGCTGCTTCCCCAAGGACGTCTCAGCGCTTAAGCAACTGGCAGGTAACTCCGGGTACCACTTCCAGCTGCTCAACTCGGTCATCGAAGTCAACGAACTTCAGAAGCGTCGAGTTGTCGCAAAGCTCGAAAAGCACCTCGGCACGCTCGTCGGCAAGCGCATTGCTCTGCTCGGGCTCGCGTTTAAGCCAGATACCGACGACATGCGCGAGGCATCTTCGCTGGTGCTTGCTGCTCGTCTTCAGGCTGCCGGCGCCGAGGTTGTGGCCTTCGACCCAATCGCCGAAGAGGCTGCTTCTGGGATGTTGAAGGGCGTCGAGATGGCTGGCAACGCAGCCGAGACCTTTGATGGAGCTGATGCTGCGGTTCTCGTGACCGAATGGTCAGAGTTCAACGACATCGACTGGCAGGCAGCGTCGGATTCGATGCGCGGCAACGTCGTAATCGACGGGCGCAACCACCTTGATGGTGACGCTCTGCGCAACCTCGGCTTGGTCTACGAAGGCGTCGGGCGCGGCGGAAGCGCAGCCTAGGCAGCAATGCAGGCGCTAATTCTCGCTGGTGGGCAAGGCACGCGGCTTCGCCCGCTGACTTCAACGATCGCTAAGCCAGTGGTGCCGATCCTCGATCGCCCTCACATGGTTCACATGATCGAGTGGCTCAAGGGCTACGGAGTCGATGATGTAGTCCTTTCTTGCGGCCACATGGCCGATGGAATCAAGCAAGCTCTGGGCGACGGCACAAGTGCCGGAGCTCGGATTCGCTACGTCCTCGAGCCCGAGCCTCGTGGCACAGCTGGTGCCATCAAGGAGGCCGAGCCGCTGCTGGACGAACGGTTCCTGGTGCTCAACGGCGACATTCTCGCCAACCTTGATCTTCAGCCGCTGCTTGACCTTCACGAGAGCAAAGTGTCGCGTGCTTCGATCGGATTGATTCCGGTAGAGGACCCTTCAGCCTTTGGTGTGGTCGTGACCGACTCACAGGGTTCAGTTGAGGCCTTCGTCGAGAAGCCTGCCCCGGGTGAAGCCCCCACGAATCTCATCAACGCTGGCGTTTACGTGCTAGAGCGTTCGATTCTTGATGATGTGCCTGCCGGGCAGAACGTTTCGATCGAGCGCGATGTCTTTCCGAAGCTCGCTGGGCTCGGCCTTCATGCAGTTGAGCTGAGCGGCAACTGGATTGACATCGGCACTCCGCAGCGCTACCTCGACGCTCACTGGGCTCTGCTTGAAGGCGACATTGGTGGCGGCAACGGACTCGACGGTGGGGCTGGGGGAGTGACCCTCGGGTTCGACTGCGAGATCGATGGCGATGTTCGCGGAGCAGCTTGGCTTGACGACGAAGTCACAGTTGGGGAGGGAGCCACCGTCGGCCCAAGAGCTTCAATTGGCGCAGGCTCTACGATCGGCGCAGGCGCGACTATCACCAACTCCGTCCTGCTTTCAGGAGTAACCGTCGGCGAGGGCGCTGTCATCGATGGCGCAGTCGTCGCCCACGGGGCAGTGATCGGCGAAGAGGCCAAGATTGGCCCCGACGCAGTCATCGGCGAGCGGGCAACCGTTTCCGCCGGGGAGGTCCTTGGGGCTGGTTCCAGAATAGATTCGGTGACCCCCGATGAGTGATCTTTCACCCCAGCGAATCACGGAGCTTGACTCCAGCGGCATGGCTGGCGACATCCTTGCTGTGCCAGACCACATTCGTGACGCTCTTTGGCGGGTCGAAACGGCTGCAATCGCTCCAGTTGACAGCCCAGCGGGCTTGATCGTTGCCGGTATGGGCGGCTCTGCAGCCGGTGGCATGTTGGCCGAGACGATTCTTGGCGACAGATCACGGCGCCCAATCGCGCTGAGCCGTGGCTACATGCTTCCATCGTGGACCTCAGCCGACACGACGGTTCTCTGCTCAAGCTATTCGGGCAACACTGAAGAGACTCTCGCCGCCTACGACGCAGCAGGAGTTATCGGAGCTAACCGAATCGTCGCCACGAGTGGCGGCACGATTGCTGACCTGGCACGGGCAGATGGTGTCCCGGTCATTCCGCTACCCGGCGTGCTTCAGCCTCGCTGCGCGATTGGCTACATGGTTGTTGCAGCGCTCGAAGCTGCTGCTCTGTGCGGAGTGGCTGACCAAATTCATACCGAGATCGACGTCGCTGCAGCTCACCTTGAACCGCTGATGGCAGAACTCGGGCCGGACGGGCCCGATGGTGGAGAGGCCCGCACTCTTGCAAGGGCGCTTCAAGGCCGCATCCCGATCATCGTCGGTGCAGACGCCACTGCGTCGGTCGCTTACCGCTGGAAGACCCAGATCAACGAGAATCCTGAGCTTCCGTGTTGGGCGGCTGAGCTGCCTGAGGCAGATCACAACGAGATCGTCGGCTGGGCGGGTGCAGCCGACTTGGGCAAGTTCGCAGTCGTAATGCTCGGTGATAGCGACAGCCATCCGCGCGAGCGCGAACGGCTCGACATCACAGCTGAGTTGGTTGAAAAGGCCGGTATTCCTGTGTTTCGAGCTGAAAGCAAGGGCGAAACCCGCATCGAGCGAATCATGTCGCTCGTGGCTCTCGGAGATTGGGTTTCGTTCTACCTTGCGATTCAGCAGGGCATTGACCCAACCCCGGTCGAGCCGATCAGCCTGCTCAAAGCGCGCCTCGCAGCTTCCGTCTAGGAGTTGCAGCGGCGTTAGGGACGTCGCAAATGCCGCCAGACGCTAGACCGGTTGATACCCTTTCGTCCAAGAACGTCTCTGCTCCGTACCAAGTAGAGCACCTAATTAATTAGAGACACAACCGGAGATCAAATGAGCGCAACCGTACCCCTTACAGACGACTTCAAGGTCGCAGACCTCAGCTTGGCTGAGTTCGGCCGTAACGAGATTCGCCTTGCCGAGCATGAGATGCCCGGCCTCATGTCAGTCCGCAAGGAATTCGCTGCTTCCCAGCCGCTGAAGGGTGCACGCATCACGGGCTCGCTTCACATGACGATTCAGACCGCAGTTCTGATCGAGACCCTCACCGCTCTTGGCGCTGAGGTCCGTTGGGCTTCATGCAACATCTTCTCGACTCAGGATCACGCCGCAGCAGCAGTCGTAGTCGGTCCTGACGGTACCCCTGACGACCCGAAGGGTGTCCCTTGCTACGCATGGAAGGGCGAGACGCTCGAAGAGTACTGGTGGTGCACCGAGCAGATTGTCAACTGGCCTGACGGTGGCGGCCCCAACATGATCCTCGACGACGGTGGCGACGCCACAATGCTCGTCCACAAGGGCACCGAGTACGAAAAGGCTGGCGCAGTGCCGGATCCTGCCAACGCAGAATCAGAGGAGTTCCAAGTATTCCTTGGGCTGCTTCAGCGTTCGATCGCAGAAGATTCGCAGCGCTACACCAAGATCGGTCAAGGCATCAAGGGTGTAACTGAAGAGACGACAACAGGTGTTGCGCGCCTCTACCAGCTGGCAGAGACCAACGACCTTCTGTTCCCGGCGATCAACGTCAACGACTCGGTCACCAAGAGCAAGTTCGACAACCTCTACGGCTGCCGCCACTCGCTTGTCGACGGCATCAACCGTGCTGTTGACGTGATGCTCTCGGGCAAGACTTGTGTCGTGCTCGGCTTCGGCGACGTCGGCAAGGGCTCAGCTGAGTCGCTCCGCGTTCAAGGCGCCAAGGTTGTTGTCACCGAAGTTGACCCGATCTGCGCACTCCAGGCAGCAATGGAGGGCTACGACGTCAAGACTCTCGAAGACGTACTCGAGACGGCCGATGTGTTCATCACTGCCACTGGCAACAAGGACATCATCATGGCCGCTGATATGGCCCGCATGAAGGACAAGGCGATCGTCGGCAACATCGGTCACTTCGACAACGAGATCGACATGGCTGGCCTCGCTCAGTTCCCGGGCATCAACCGTCGCAACATCAAGCCTCAGGTTGACGAGTGGGAGTTCCCGAGTGGCAAGTCAGTGATCATCCTTTCAGAGGGTCGTCTGCTTAACCTCGGTAACGCAACTGGTCACCCGAGCTTCGTGATGAGCGCTTCGTTCACCAACCAAGTGATCGCTCAGATCGAGCTGTTCGGTAAGACAAGCGAGTACCCGATGGGCGTGCACGTGCTTCCGAAGCACCTTGATGAGAAGGTCGCTCGTTTGCATCTTGCTGCTGTTGACGCAAGGCTCACTGAGCTTTCGGCTGAGCAGGCCGCTTACATCGGCGTAGAGGTCGAAGGCCCGTACAAGCCGGATCACTACCGCTACTAAGCACCAAGTCATTCGCAGTATCAAGGGCCCGCCATTTGGCGGGCCCTTTTGTTTTGGCCTCGCTTCACGGTGTGCACTCGCTTTGGGGTATTTGGCAGCGTCGGCAACTTCTCAAGGGTTGGCCACGAACAGTCCCCGCGGAGCAGGTTGCTTGGTTACGGTCGTTTCAGGCCCCAAGGCACTGCCGTTGGCCTGAATCCACACGACCCATGGAGGTTGCAATGCCACTCAAAGCCCCACTCGCCTCAAGCCTCGCCATCGCATGTGGGTTCTGCCTGTCGGCGACAGCCGCGGCTGCGCCTTCGGTGCCTACTGCGGCGATCAGCTCAACTGTCGGAACAGGCGCCAACGGCTGCGTTGAGTCGAGCAAGGTCGTGAGGTTCACGATCAGCACTCAGATAGGCGCTTATACGACGCTGTCTGCTCGGGTAACCCTCGACGGCAAACTTGTTGACAGCCGAAACTACGTTGTCGTCACTGGCGTGCGAAATGGAGTGCTGCCGGTCGTCAGAACCTTCACGTCGCGTATCAATTTGAAAGCACTGCATTCGGGAAGCCACACACTCAAGCTCGTCGGCGTGGTTGCACAGCCGCTAGGCAGACGAACGATGGCTCATGCCTCAAGCGTCTTTGTGCCGCCGGTTCCGCCGTCGTTTCGTGGAACCGTGACGGCTACGAAGACCATCCTGAAGTGCGCGCTAGTCAGGCCAACTTTCACGGGGTGAGGCAGTCCCTCGGCCAGGCTCTCGAAAACACACACGTACTAATCGCCGACGCCATCGTCGCAGTGCACGTTGCTGGAGACTCGCCGATGGCTTGGGTGCTCGGCGCTCCGATAGCACGCGATCTCTGCAGGTCAGGCCTCGTCCGGCAGAGTTCACCGCGCTGCACGGCGCATTAGACTCTTGTCGTGCCTCGAAACGATCGTCCATTAGAAGAACGAAAGCGGCTCTCGCCCGAGTTACGCAAGGATCTGATCGTTGACGCCGCCAGCAGGGTCTTGGCAATTAATCCCGATTGGACGGTTCAAGACGTAGCCGACGAAGCTGGAGTGTCTGACAAGCTGCTCTACCTGTACTACCCGGGGGGAGTGCTTGAGCAGTTGGCCGACCTTGTAGCTGAAAGGTTCGTTGCCACTATCCCGAGCTTCATGTTGGGCATTTCACTCGGGGTGCCAACGAGCAAGCGTGAGATCGTTGAGCGGGCCGAGCTAATTATTTCTCGAGCGCTTGACTGGACTGACTCGCTGCCCGGAGCTTGGATCTTCGGCCCAGAGCGCGACCGCCTTAGCTCATCGGTTGGCAAGCGATGGGAGCAAGGCCAGCGGTCGGTCGCGGGCTTGCTCGCAGGGGCCGGCTTCAAAGGAATCAACGACACTCCTTTGGTGCGATCAGCACTGAACGCTGAGCTGAGGGCATTCGAGATGCTCGTCTATGACATGAAGTTGGGCACGATCACAAGGGCCGAATGTCAATCAATCGCAGTCGATCGCTTTACATCGCTCTTCACCAAGACTCTGCCAGCCCTGAGTAGCTGAGTGTGAGCGTGGCTGCGCTCGTGACGGCAACTGCGCGCTCGCCCCGACTGCCCAACCGTTTGGCAGACTGCTGATCATGAGCACAGCTCTTGAAGCAGCCGAGGCCAAGCTTCGCGCCGATGGCGCAGGCGAGGCGATAGTCACAGCATTCGCAAGGTTTCACGGGCTGCTGGAGAGCGGTGTGGCTGGGCTTATCACTGAGGATTCAATTGCCCCAGTTGACTCGCTTCCCGACGCTGACCAGCTCTCAGCTGTGGCTGACTCAGCTGTTCTCAACCGCACTGTGGTGCTTAAGCTCAATGGTGGGCTCGGCACCGGCATGGGCATGACCAAGGCCAAGTCGCTGATCGAGGCGCGCGAGGGGCTGTCGTTTCTTGACGTCATTGCCACACAAGTGCTCAAGCTGAGAGAGCGCAGTGGCGCACGGCTCCCACTGGTGATGATGAATAGCTTCGCCACCCGCGACGACACTCTGGCGGCGCTCGCGAGGCATGAGGGTATCGAGTCTGATCTGCCGCTCGACTTTGTGCAGAACCGCGTGCCGAAGCTGCGTGCTGAGGATCTTCGCCCAGTCGAATGGCCGGCGGATGCAAGCCATGAGTGGGCTCCACCTGGGCATGGTGATCTCTACACGGCGCTCGTAACGAGCGGAATGCTTGAGCAGATGATCGCAGCTGGCTACAGCTACGCGTTTGTATCCAATGCCGACAACCTCGGAGCAGCTTTGGATGAAAGGATTCTTAGCTGGTTTGCAGCCGAGGAGGTGCCGTTCTTGATGGAGGCAGCTGATCGCACTGCTGCCGACCGCAAAGGTGGCCACCTTGCCCGCAGGGCCGATGGCGGTTTGATTCTGAGAGAGATCGCGCAGACGCCTGAATCCGATGTGGACGCATTCCAAGACACCTCAAGGCACCGGTATTTCAACACCAACAGCCTTTGGGTAAACCTTGACGCTCTCAACTCTCGGCTTAAGGCCGGCGGGGGAGTGCTCGACCTGCCGATGATCGTCAACCACAAGACAGTTGACCCGGGGGACTCCAGTTCGACGCCTGTGATTCAGCTTGAGTCGGCGATGGGCTCTGCGATCGGACTGTTCGATGGAGCTCAGGCTATTCGCGTGCCGCGATCGCGGTTTGCGCCGGTCAAGACAACCTCAGATCTGCTCGCTTTGAGGTCCGACGCGTATCGGCTGACCGACGAAGGGCAGGTTGTGCTGGTCGATCAGCGCGCTGGCCAGCCACCGGTCATTGAGCTTGATTCGCGCTATTACAAGTTGCTGGCAGACTTCGAAGACCGCTTCCCGGGTGGGCCGCCGTCGCTGATTGAGTGCGAGCGTCTCAGCGTCGAAGGCGACGTGACGTTCGGCTCTGGTGTTGCTGTGCTCGGCAGCATTGACGTCTCATGCCCGGATGGGCGAGGTGCGGTCTCGGACGGCACCGTGCTTCGCAAATCAGCTGACTGAGCTGAGTTTGCCCTAGCCGTGGCTGGCTGGATTGGGTCTGGCGGTTCCGAGTTGGCAGGTCGCCTTTGTTTCTTGCCTAAATCGTCGCTGAGTTGACGCTTGGCGTCGCAGTTATGGAGCAGGTTCAATGCCAAGCTTTTTAAGTGTTCGCTGAGCCTCGCACTCAACTTTTCCTCAGGGGTTTGGTCTCTGAGATCATCGGCCTGATTGCTCCGTCGCTTTGCCTCGGCTGCGGGTGCGAAACGCTCTGGGCAAGCGATGCCCTCTGTCCAGATTGCCACGAGGCTCTGGGCAGGCTGTCAGGGGAGCTATGCGGCAAGTGCGCTCAGCCGTTGCCTTGTGAGCCTTGCCCGGCGCTTGATGCCCCGTGGCAGGCTGCAGTCGCGGCCTGTGGCCACGGTGGTACTGCCACTGAGCTGGTGACTGAGCTAAAGCAGAGTGGTGCGCGGCGGGTGGCGGCCGCGATGGCAGCCGAAATATCAGCGGCAGCTCCGCTCGGGTTTTGGGACTCATGCGCACTTGTACCGGTGGCTCCCCACCCCAGCAGGCTCAGGGCAAGTGGGGTCGACCATGCGTTCGAGCTGGCTCAGGCGCTGGGCGAGTTGACCGGTCGCCCGGTGATCCGCACGCTCAAGCGTGGCGGCCCAGCAGCGCGCCAGGCCGGCGCATCGCTGAAGGATCGAACAGCTGAAGGGCGGCTCAAATTTTCGTGCCAGCTGCCGCCAGCTGCCCGGATCGCACTGATTGACGATGTCTATACGAGCGGATCAACGCTCGCTTCTGCAGCACGCTGTCTCGCCGCGAATGGTGCCGAATCGATCCGAGTCGCCAGCTTCTCGAGGGCCGTCATCAACATTGCATCAGTGCCCGGGCGCTCTGATTGGTAGCCTCAAACGGTGTCCATTCTTGAGCGCGCACTTCGCATTGGCGAAGGCAAAAAGTACAAAGAGTTTGAGAAGCGCGTAAAGCGCATCAACGCGTGGGAGGCTGAGGTCGAGGTATTCACTGATGCCGAGCTTCTTGAAGCAGCCGATGCGTTGCGCGAACGAGCTCGCGGTGACAACCCCGAATCACTAGATGCACTGCTCGAAGAGTGCTTCGCATTGGTCCGCGAGGCCGGCAAGCGCTCGATGGGAATGCGGCACTTCGATGTTCAGTTGGTCGGCGGAATGGTGCTGCACAGTGGCGCGATCGCAGAGATGAAGACTGGTGAAGGCAAGACCCTCACCGGAACTCTCGCTGTAGTGCTCAACTCACTCTCTGGCAAGGGAGTGCACGTCGTGACGGTCAACGATTACCTCGCCAAGCGAGACGCTGAGTGGATGAGCCCGATTTACAACATGCTCGGGGTTTCAGTCGGAATCCTCCAGAGCATGCAGGACTACGAGTCCAAGCGCGAGGCTTACGCCTGCGACGTCACTTATGGCACAAACTCCGAATTTGGTTTCGACTACCTGCGCGACAACATGGCCACCTCGCTCGAGGAGAAGGTCCAGCACGGCGGCCGAGCAGTCGCCGGAGAAGGCTTCAAGGCCCACGTCTATGGAGTCGTCGACGAAGTCGACAACATCCTGATCGACGAGGCCCGAACGCCACTGATCATTTCGGGAGCACCCGAACAGGCAGCCGATCTGTACGCGAAGTTCGCGAAGCTTGCGAAAACGATGGTCGCTGGCGAGCGCCCCGAGGGCATGGATCCGAAGACGAAGAAGGAGTTTGTCGCCGAGTTCGACTTCGAATTCGACGAGAAGCACAAGACCGTCGCAGTCACCGAACGCGGCGTGAACAAGGCCGAGAAGTTCATGAAGATCGACCACCTTTACAGAGCTGAGAACGGTTACCTCGTAAACCACCTGATCCAGTCGCTCAAGGCCGAATCGCTCTACAAGAAGGACGTTGACTACGCAGTAGTAAACGGCGAAGTCGCAATCATCGACGAGTTCACGGGCCGCATCCTCGAAGGTCGGCGTTGGTCAGAGGGCCTGCACCAAGCAGTCGAAGCGAAGGAGGGAGTGCGCGTTCAGGAAGAGAACCAGACGCTCGCCTCAGTAACGCTTCAGAACTACTTCCGCATGTACCAGAAGCTCGCTGGCATGACTGGTACAGCTCTTACGGAAGCAACCGAGTTCATGAAGATCTACGACCTGCAGGTCGTTCAGATCCCGACCAACCGCGACATGGTCAGAAACGACATGAACGACCAGATCTTCAAGACTCGCGAGGGCAAGTGGGCAGCAGTTGCGCGCGAGATCGAAGCTCGCCATGCGACCGGCCAGCCAGTGCTTGTCGGCACGATCTCAGTTGAGGTCTCAGAACTTCTTTCGCAGCGGCTTCGCGATAAGGGCATCGAGCACACTGTGCTCAACGCCAAGCCCGAATTCGCCGAGCGCGAAGGTGAAACTGTTGCACTTGCCGGATTGCCGGGCGCTGTGACGATCGCAACGAACATGGCTGGCCGTGGTGTTGACATCAAGCTTGGTGGCAGCGTCGATCAGCTGCTCGCGATGGAAGGCGAGAAGCAGGGAGTTCGTGAGGGTTCAGACGGCTGGGCCGAATTTGCAGCCGCTCACGAGCCGGCAATTGAGGCAAAGGTTGCTACCGACCGCGAACTCGTGATGGCCTCGGGCGGCATGTGCATCATTGGCACCGAGCGCCACGAGTCGCGCCGCATCGACAACCAGCTGCGCGGTCGTGCAGGTCGCCAGGGCGACCCCGGCTACTCGAGGTTCTTCCTCTCTGCTGAAGATGACCTCGTGCGCCTGTTCGCAGGTGACCGCATCTACAAGATCCTCGACAAGCTCGGTGGAGTAGACGCACAGGGCTACGAAGAGCCGATCGAGGCTGGAATGCTCAGCAAGCAGATCGAGAAGGCCCAGCGCAAGGTCGAAGAACAGAACTTCTTGATGCGTAAGCGCGTGCTCGAGTACGACGACGTGCTCAACCAGCAGCGCGAGGTCATCTACAAGTATCGCGACGAGATTCTCGAAGGCGCTGACCTGAGCGAGCAGGTTCGCGAAGAGCTCACCGGCCTCGCTGGTCGCCTAGTCGAGGAGTACACGGCAGGTGAGTTCGTTGAAGAATGGGACGTAGACGGCCTGTTCGACCGAATCGACGAGATCAACCCTGCCGACGAATTGCGCACGATGTTTGCTGCTGGCGAGCCCGACCGCGCTGAACTCAGTGATGCTGTCGAGGCTCACCTGATCAGCTCCTACGAAGGCCGTCGCGAAGAGCTCGGCGAAGAGCTGATGGGCCAGCTTGAGCGCTACCTCCTGCTTGAGACCATCGACCAGAGGTGGAAGGAACACCTCTACGACATGGACTACCTGCGTGAAGGTATTCACCTGCGTGGCTTCGCTCAGATCGAGCCGCTGGTTGCCTACAAGAACGAAGGCTTCGTGCTGTTCGGCGACCTGATGAACACCATCTGGGCTGACTTCTCGCGCATGGTCTTCAACGTTGTCGTCGAGATCGACGGTGAACCTGTCGTTCCGGCCATCCAGCCCTCTGGCGAGCAAGCGGTGCCGCTTAGGTACTCGGGCGGTGGCCCTGATCAGCCGTCGGCTCTCGCCGAGGCAGCAGCCGCAGCCTTCACAGGCGATGCGCAGGCGGCCCCGAGCGGCGGAGGAGCAGCAACAGCCACTGATCTCGATGTCAACGACCCGCAGGCTCTAGAGGCCTACATCAGTGAGCAGGTGGGCATGGAAACAATCGTTGCTGCCCAAGGCGGCGACCAGAATGCCCTGATGCGAATCACCACCCTGCTTGAGAGCCTTGACTTGCCGCAAGTGCCGATGGTCGAACAGCGCATCGTTGCCGAGGAAGACCAAATCGGGCGTAACGATCCGTGCCCATGCGGTTCTGGCAAGAAGTACAAGAAGTGTCACGGGGCCTAAGTGGCTGAGCAGGCAAAAACATCGACGCCGCAGAGACTTGCGGCGATCCGCGACCAGGTAAAGCTGCTCGCGGATTATCTTTGACCCAGCCACGCTCGAAGATCGAGTAGGCGAACTGGAGCGCGAAATGGGCGCTGCCGGCTTCTGGGACGACCAGGAGAGGGCAACATCCGTCTCCGCCGAGCATGCACGCGTGCAGCGGCGCCTCGACACCTTCCGTTCGATCGAATCTGAAACCTCTGACCTCGACGACCTGGCCGAAATGGAAGGTGTCGAGGCGCCGCT
>Ga0214923_10004137_pt1 | contig 17748 bp, 11 predicted proteins | sample LL1510_MetaG_FD_177993 | JGI IMG/M metagenome (GOLD analysis project Ga0214923, IMG submission 177993) | Freshwater microbial communities from Lake Lanier, Atlanta, Georgia, United States - LL-1510 | ecosystem: Environmental > Aquatic > Freshwater > Lake | place: USA: Georgia | collected... | reverse complement strand
AACTATATAATATAGTAAGCCAATATATTGGCTTACTATATCATATATATACTATTATTATTGATTTTTCTATTTCTATAGCTGGGAGAATTACCCCCCTTGGGGAATTCTATTTTACTCCCCTATATGTTTCCTCGACTTTCATATATCAATGATAAAATCCAAAACGTTCAAAGTTACTTTATTTACTCTCCTTCCTCTCCTCTCCTTTACTTACTATTTATTTTAATTATATTAACAAGTTAACTTATTAATAATTTATTTCAATTATTTACATAATTTTAATTTTCATGTTTGTTATTATTGATTTTTCTATTTCTATAGCTGGGAGAATTACCCCCTTGGGGAATTCTATTTTACTCCCCTATATGTTTCCTCGACTTTCATATATCAATGATAAAATCCAAAACGTTCAAAGTTACTTCCTCTCCTCTCCTTCCTCTCCTCTCCTTTACTTACTATTTATTTTAATTATATTAACAAGTTAACTTATTAATAATTTATTTCAATTATTTACATAATTTTAATTTTCATGTTTGTTATTAATCATTTTTTTTTTGCTATACTCTTTAATGATTTAGAATTTAATATACTTTAATAAGATGTTATTTTTTTTGTTTGGTCTGGAGATTTCAAACGTTCTGAAATCAATTAATTAATTGTTTGAGATTATTGGCGTGGAGTTATTAAAATATCTTGTAACGTATTTATTTTTTTTTCTGAATCTTATATTTTATTATTTGTTAATTCTGTAATAATATTTTATAACTTATCAATTAATTATTATTATTATTATATTGATTGTTATAAATCAATAAATTTATTTTCGTGTAGCTCTTAAATATTTTCCATTCTATCAATAATTTTTTTCTATGTATTTTATTACACGTTTAATTATCTTTCAAACTATAAAATATTTTCATCTTGTTTTTATATAACATTAAATATCGATTATAATTATTGTTTCATTATTTATGAATCATATTTATATTTATAAGCCTAATTCCTTTAAGATCATATTAATTTATTATTATTATTTTGATATTGTTTGTTACATATCTTCTATTATATTTTCTTATAAATTTATTGTTAATTACATTTATTCTATTTATTATTATTATTTGTCTATCTGTTTTTATTATATTTAATTATATTATATATTCATTAATTATAATGCTTAATAATTAACAGAATACCGCGAACGTGTTATATCTTCATTTATTCCATTATCTTAAATTATTTCATTATCTATTAAAAATTGTTTATTATTTTATGACAATTATTCAACGACAAAACCGCAAAATTTACCAGTATATTTTACACTATTACACTCACAAGGTTAAATATGATTTTATTGACATCTTTCGCGTTTTTAATCGTAAAAACATAATTTTAAATTTTAAAATACATCTTATATTTATTAATTGTATTTTTCTAGATGATCAATATTAAATTTGAACCATATTGATGAAAAACCTGTTGTTGTTACATATGATTCTATAAATAAATTATATGATGAATTTACGTCTCTACTTGTTCTATAAGACATATAATATTAGTTGTTATTACCGCTACTATCTCTACAAAACCAATTGACACGTTGCTCCCATCTGCCTGTGTTATTAAATGTTGTATTTATTCCATGATTTAATATATTTATAAATTATCCTGTATTTGAGGCTACTCCTCCCGGTGATTGTAATAAATATATTATGTTTCCGTTTCCTGTTCCTACTGATGTCAAACTATTATATTATACTAATTATTAATTTGAATTTATACTCGCATTTATCGTTAATGTATCACCTGAGCTACTTCCTATAGTGGATTATTTTAAAAATATTGAATTACTAGAACCATCAATATTCATTAATATATTTTATAATACATCAACATTATTATAACTACAAAATAATAATTAATATGCTAATGAACCTTATTATAATGCAATATAATTTTATGATGATTATTATTATAATCCATTGAAATTATTGAATAATAATTTTTATAGTACTTATATTGTATTTGTCAAATATGTTTAATTCGATGAAAATCCCAAAAAATTAACCGAAGCCGTATTATCATATATAACCGATTATTTTGGATATGATGTATTTATTTTCCAATTATATTAATTTGTACTTGATAAATTACCAACAATATATTTGTCATTTGTTAAAGTTCCTCCCGCTATCATGCTATTAACTTATTAATATGTAATTAATTCGTAGCCAGTTGCTGCACTTGTTGCACTATTATACAAAATTTTTATTCCATTAATTAAATTTGAATTGTTATTATTTGTTAAATAATTTGTCGGTACTGTTTGCAAATATCTTGCATCGCTGGCAGTTTTAGTATAATAATTGTTTAATGTTGATAAATTTTATATAGCTGTTTAATTAATAAATCCAACTGCATTATTTGCCGTTGTTAAATTTGATGTTTATAAATATCTTGTGTCGCACATATCTTAATTTAATAATATTTATGAACCTGCTATTGTTGTGACTCCTGTATATGTTATAGTTTTTCCACTTGATAAAGTAGAATTATTATTATTATACATAATATACGGCAAATTCGTAATTTATGCGATTTATATTTTTACATCACTATTATTAACTAAATAATTATCATATGTGGAAGTATAATTAATTAAATTAGGATAATTAATTATATATTTTGAATTCATATTTTAATTTGATTAGGCTATTAATTATAAATATTTTGTTTAGTTGTATGTATCTGACTAATAATTATTTGTTGATAAATATCCAGAAATATAAACGTTCATATTACTTATTTACATATATCTATTTGTTGCATAATTGTCATCAATTAATTAATAACTATTTGGAGTGATTGAACTCGAAGCAGATTAATAAATAAAAATACCATTACCCAAAGTATTATATAAATTTGTTGAATTCCTCAATACTGTTGCCGGTAGTGGATTGCCTTAACTAGTTATATAACTTTTAATATCACCGTAATTTATTATTGTTGTATCACTAGCAGTATTTAAATTTTAGCTAGAATAATTTTTTATAATATAAATAGTGTTATTGAAATCTAAATCACTATCAGCAATTTTTTTCATAAAATTTTGACAATAATATAATATACTTGAGCAATTTGGTAATGTGTTAATATAAGTAGGATTAGTAATATCAATATTAGCCATATTAAAAATCATTTTTTAAACTGAATTATAATTCAAATCCAATCGAGCGAAATTATTGTCTAAATATGTACTATTATAATAACCAGATAATGAAGAAGAAATAAAAGTTTATATTTATCCGTAATTTATTATATCCGTATTTTATGGGCTGGCGATATTACTATATTACTTTATTTTTTTATTGTTAAAAGAAAAATCAATATCATATTAAGGGTTTACAGTTTTTACAAATGTTGTATTAACATAATTATTAGTTGTATAATCTAAAGAAAATAAAAAAGATTTATTAATTAATACATTATTATTTAACGCACTCAAATCGGTTAAAACATTATAATATATAACTTTGTTTTATGTAATTGTATTATCTTAATCACTATACATTATATTATTTTTATTAGGTAAAAAATTTGGTAATAGTGTATTATTAATATATGATATAGGAGGTAAAACGTTATCGGTATATAATGAAGTAGTATTATATTAATTATATAAAATTAATTTATTCAAATCCATAATATTTTATTGATTGGTATACATAACATTTAATATTTACATATTATTAATAAACCATTATAAAAATTGTGGGTTTATAATAGTTTCATATATTCCATTAATTTCATTATATTATTATATTGTAAAACAAGAATATAAATTATCAACATTTAAATTAGTGTTTTTAAATCTTTCTTCATTGTTTAAGAAATCTACAATATTTATATTGTTGGCGTTAATTGATTATTATTGTAGTAATATTTAATTTTGTATTTAATTATAATTATTATCCATTTTTTTACTATTTATATATAAATTTATCTTTGTAAATAAAAAATGAGTTCATTAGTAAAAACAATGTTTTAAAGACCTTCAAATTCTGGCCCAATACTAGGGGCTGGAACTATGTAATTTCAATTTACAAGCGGAGTAATAGAAATTGATTAATCTTAAATAGAAATGTCTAATTCTAATTTAGGGAAAATAGCCAATACAATACACGTGTTATTTTAATAATGGGGATGGCTAAACCTCGGACAATGTTAAATAACACTTGACGGTTAATTAATATACAATGTATAAAATTTATCTGTATTATAAGCAATGTACTACCATCATCATATTAGGCCATTGTATAACTTAGATTAATTAGGAGTCGGTAAATAACTTACGAGTAATGATATTGGTAGCGTATTAGAATATTATAACGATTTTGGTGTTGGTTTGGGGACTGGTGATAATGATCCAGAGGTTATTACAAATCCTTCATTTTCGCTACGTCATTTCTTTGCTTATGCATTTGAATAAAATTAAAAAAATATAGTTGTATAAAGTTCAATGTAAATTACTGTTTATGTTACTGGATTATCAAATTAATATTTATAATTCACAGCCCCATAAATAACAGCTAATGACCATTGTACTGTTGGTGTTTTAGAATCTAAAAATATCGCCGCTGCTGGATATACACCAAAAATATTTTTAATGATGAATCATAACCCAAATTTAGAAGGACATATATAACCGCGTTTTTACCAATATAAAATTTTGTCAAATGCGTCAAATTCAATAATGTAAGCACAAGGATTATAACCAGGTGAGTTATGTAGATTATAAATATTATAATAATTATCATCGGCAGCACTAACAGCGGCAACACAATAAACACAATAATCTTGGATATTGTGCAATACTTAAATAGCAACCTATTACCGTAATAGTAGTAATTATATAACTTCAATGAGTTTAGGGGATTCGTTTGCATAATTAAAAGGATTAAATAAATTACGTAAATAATCAAATTTATAATATATTGAAATAGATGATTTAATATACGGTGTATAATCTATTAGCGATTAATTTACTTTCGGCGGTGCTAATAATACAGATACATTATTTTTATGTTATTAAATATTATCGGCTTCTGCTTGATTTATTATATATATATTATAATATATAAATGATCACAAAAACATTTCCAATAACTTTGACAAATTAAAGCAATTCAACGAATATATATGAAATTGATATTGATTAAAATTTAAATACGGATCAATATAATTATATTGGTGTATAATCAATAATATTTCCAATGACATAATATTAAATCAATTAAAATTTTAGTATAACTATTGACAATATAACAATAAATTTTTATAAAGGTAATATTTCATTTACATAACTCATATAAAAAATATAATTAGCGTTAGGAATAAATTACACTTGTAATGAATATTTATTTACAACATAATAATAAAATTCGGGTAAATTATAAATATATAAAAACGATCATACATATTTTACAATAAATATTCCTTAACAATATATTTATTTTTTTGGGAATTTAATTTATGATAATAATAGTAATTCGTATATTTCTAATGATATTGTAAATTTATTAATTAACGAATCAATATTTATTTTGTGTAATGGTTGTATATAGATAGGATAATAAAACAATTAATATAGTATATTATATTAATTTTCAATGACAAACACAGTATAAAACTATTCAAATTATATTGAAAATAAAATTAATCTAATTTAAAATATGCGACCATATAATAAATGTAAAACACTATAATTTTAATTAATTGATTAATATAATAATAATGTAAAATTTAACAATAATGTTTCTTTTTTTATACGTGTAGTATTAATATAATATGATTATCAATTATTTTAAAACATAGAATTTAAATTAGATAAAGTATTAAAAATATTAGCTTATAAATTTGTAAAAAAAAACAATATAGATAATGAAAATATAAATAGCGTATAAAATGGAATCTCACCAAATTGAAAAAAAAAATAAATTGTTATAAAAAACATTTGTGATAACTGTCAATGTTCATACAGATAACGAAAATGATTTTACTTCAGAATATTATATTTCTCCAGTATTTCAACCCAATGAAATGTATTATATAAAAAAAATAAAATTATTAATCACATGCACATCGCCGGAACCTTAACCAACTCAGGATTTTATAATTCCATCAATAGTTATTTTTGGATAATAATACAATCTAAATTATTATAGTCAAATAAAATATTATATTGATAATACTAAAATGCCTAATATAATGAATCTAAATAATAATACTCTAAAAAATGGCGCATTTAGTGCGATATAAAATATTAATCCTATATTATGCTCATCAAATGCAGATTTTACAGTATAATTTATAATCACCGTTATTTGATCAATTCATAAATAAATTTGTATCTATCAATTATAAAAATTCATTTTCTTATTTTTATAATTCTTATTTATCTTATTATTTTTTTTGTTCATCTTTATGATTTTATAATTATTAACATAATTATTATTACATTTTTAAAAATCTATATTGTCCCATTCTATTTATTAATTCAATGAAAGTTATTTTATATGATAGCATTTATATAGGTTCTTTAAAATGCTTTTCCCCATTTGGAAACTATTTTTATATTTTTGTAATAATATAATGTAACTCATCAATATATTTGTCTATTGTTTCCATTTGATTCAATTTTTATATTGTTAGTAATTAATTTGATACTTATGAAAAATAATTTTCTGGTGTTAATTAATCAATTAATAATTTTTTAGATTATTCCATTTTTATTATTTAATTTTATTTATTTAATTATTTTAATTAAAAATATAATAGGAACAAAAAAAAATGATTGACACTAAAGGCGTATGTATTTTTTTTTTGATCACACATTATTATATCTTTTTTTATAATTATTGTATTGTTTTTTTATGTCTTCTTTTTATTATACGTATTCAGTCAAATAATATGGAGGAGACAACAATTTTTATAAACATTCTAATAATTTCATATTAGAATAATCAAACTACGACAAATATTCTTCTCGATTTCCATAAAAACTCCTTTTTGTTGCTTCATCTTTTATATCAAAAAAATTATATATATCTACACCCGAATTATAAATAGATCCAAATTAAAAAGACATGAGACAATAAATATATTATATTTGACCTATATATATAGAAAAATTCAACTACGATATTTTATTCTCTGTTATAACAATCTCTATTTTTTACCCTGTATAATTTTCAACCAAATATTATTTGAATTATATAAATAAATCTGGTTTATTAGTATACTATTAAATTACTAATATAATTTGTTTGATTGGTTCAATTTCTTAAACAATTTTATTATTTTAATCATTCCAATTAATTAATTTGTTTTTTTGTTTTAATTGATCATAATTTAAATAATCATTAATTTACGTAAATTTTTAAGATAATTACGTAATATTATATATATGTTAATCGGTTATTTTTTATTATTCTTTTATTTCTTATTCTATTTATTTTTTATGTTCGTCGATTACTTATTATAATACTATTTTATATTAATCGTCATATTTTTTTTATAATGCTGTAAATTTAGAAATATAATTATTTAATTCTTATAACGTTTATTCATGTTAATATTTCCACAAATTACATTATTTTTATAATGATTCATTTATATTTTATTATTCTTATATTTATTATTATATTTATTATTTCATTTATCCAGATCCCATTTTATCAAAAAAAAAATATATTTAATTAATCATTTACAATTATATAAACATTTATTATGTTACTTAAATTTATATCCGCATTTTTTACAAACATAATTTTTACATTTATTATGACATAATATATAAATTAGACATGTTATATTATCCTCTAAACATAATTAACATTGTTTATTATCTTCCTTTTAATATGTCATAACATCATTAAAATAATTGGTTATATATAATAATAATTCTTTTTATTTTTCTATTATTGTTTATTTTTCTTATTCTAGATATTATAATATTTCTGCGATTTATTAATTTGTTGGTTATTCCATTTTATCAAAAAAAAATATATTTAATTAAACATATTTATATTTCACACTATTACTATTTTATTATAAAATTTCTTCGTGTCTGGATCATATCCAACAATGTCGGCCGTTTTTCTTAAAATTTATTGATCGTGTTATAAAAAATCATTACCAATAAATTATATTGGTAAAAGTGATAATAAAAATACTAATATACCACAAGGATAACCGTTATTATCACGAAATTCTTTAATATATATCATACATATAATATAAGATATTTACATCCATAAATATACAATTTTTTTTATTAATGACCATAATAATTAAATTATTAATAATTTAATTACTCTTATATTACACAGAAATTGAGACGTATAATATTTTTAATTGTCTATGGAGTAATATCCATTATAATGACCAGCACAACCACAACACAACATTTCACCTAATATTTCATAATAACACATATTATTTATTTTATTATTTTATTATAAAATATATCTATTTAATTAAACGTTTTTTATTAAATGAACAAAAAAAAATAAATTGATATTACTCAATATGTATATTATTAACCTAATTAAATTAATGGATTATTAATTTATAAATCTATTTATGAATTTGATAAATTATATTCAGAAAAATTAGAATTATTTTTTATATGTTATAACAATTTCAATTTATGAATGTTATATATTGCAAAATCATAACACTCATTTTTTACCTATTCTATTGGAGCCTTTGCGTTTGTTTCTGTTAAAAATAAATATCTTCTATATTACTTATTCTATTAAACCGATTTATTTCCACTTAAATCAAAATGATCTTCCAATATTTGACCAGTTTCGATAATTTTAGTTTCTGTATATAATATATTATTTTCAATATACATTATATAAATTTTATTATCTTATATATAGTGAACAAAATCATCAAAGAAATAAACATTATTTATAAAGTATATTAGTGCTTTGGTTCTACCTTCATTCATTAAAGTTTAAATAAATCTTTCTATTTACATTTTACATTTATAATTAAAATGTAACCTATATTTATGATTTATAAAACTTGTTGGGTTATCTGTAAATAAGTGGTAATATTCTTTATTTTATTTACGTTTATAATAATCTTGATATTATTATATTTCTAAACCATTTTTATCCTTATTATAATAATCATCATATAATTATTATATTTTTTTGTGTCTTGGTTTTAATTTATTTGCTATTTCATTATTTTAAATAGTGTTATAATGTGGATGAATAATTTTATCAAAATTATTTTATGTAATTTTTTAATCTAATTAATATGTTTCTTCTCTCATTTCTTTCTCTTCTTTATATTCCTTTTCGCGTTCATACTCTCTTTAATTCGATTATTATTGTAATTTATATTATTATTTTCTTGATGTCATTATTTATTTTTATTATTTTCTATGAGAAATATTTATTTAATTAAACGTATTTTTATTATATTTTATATATTATTATCAAAAAAAAATAATATATTATTATCAACATTTATGATAATATATAAAATTTATATAACCTTCATTATCTGTACTATAAAATATTTCTTTTTTTGAATCTTAAAAATACCTTAAGTCTCTTACTCTTACCAATTTATATGCTTTGGGATATTCTTTATTATACGTTCTACTAATATTAATTTCTTATTATTATAATAATTTTAAAATAACACATTTATTTTTTTTAATTATTTCATTTCCAAAACAATCGTTTTATTATTCATCAGGAATATTATTAGTTTATTATAATTATAAATTTTTATTAGAAATATCCACATTTATAGAAGGATATAAATTATTAGTATATGATTACGGATAATTGCCATAATATGAAACAAATATTTTATATTTTTCAACACCTAATCTTTATAAAATATCGTCTTTCTTTGATCCTGTTTTTATTCTAAAATATCCGTTTTTATTCAATCTATTTTTATTCATTTTATTCATTTTATTCATTTTATTATTTTATATAAGAATTATTTATTTAATTAAGCATATTTTATTATATTTGAAAAACAAAAAAAAATAATAATATAATGTCATTTATGTTTTTTCTTTCCATGTGCTTTTTAATGTGCTATTTACATATGTTATAAAACTTTTTTGTGTTCATGTGAACCATAACCAGCATCCGCCAACTTATCAAGTGTTTTCAGGCCTATATCAATACCAGTATTTAAACCCGGGTGAATAGCTTATAAACCTGCTAAAACGTTTTACGCTGTTTAATTTCCTGTAATAAATTTTAAAGTATTATAGGCATACCGCTTTTTCTTTAAATGTTCGTTTATACTATTAATATATTGCATATTTATTAATATATTTATATATATAATATTGTATATCATTTATGAAATATTTTGTTTAATAATTCGTTATTATCTTATTTTTTATTTAGTTTCAATAATAATTCTTATATTTTATCGGTTTTTTAATCTAATATATTTGTTTTTTATTCGATCTATTATATTTTTTATATCTTTTATTATTTTAATTCTTCTTTTTATTCTGGTTTTATTTTTTCTTTCTTTTCTTCTTTCTCTGGTTTTATTGTTTATAATTCAATATTATTATTTTGTATTTACGTACGATCTTTATTTTTTTTTAATTTGATTCGTTATTTTTCTAAAGTGTATTACATTTATTTTTATTATTCTGTTAATAATGATATAGAATTTTATAATTGTAATATATCATATTAATAGTCTTATTATATTAATACTTCTTTATTTGTTGTGTTGTTTTTGGGTTTTTTCTTCTTAGTAGAATCAATATTATTATTTTCTATTTATTGTACTTCTTTAGGTGTTTATTATGTTTATTAATTTTCTTATTGTTCCATTTATATTTTTTAATAAATATTTAAATATATGTTTTATAAAATAAATGGAATAATTAAACGAAGAAAAACAAATTTAAAATAATGAATTATAAACAGAACAATAAACAAATACAAAAATAATAAACAAAAAAAAATATGCTTCATTAAATGGAATGACAGAAGAACAAAAAGCAGAAAGAAAGAAATAACAATATAAGGACTATTATTCAAAAAATAAAGAGTATTTAATGAAGTAATAACGCGATCGTTATAATAGTGATGAGAAATTTAGGGAATACCGTAAATAAAAATAAACCGAATGGAAATAAAAACAATAACAATATTAAATATAATAAATATAATAAGTATAATAATAACCTATTGAGATCAATTTAAATCCGTAGTAAATTATTTGATATTATATTTATATTTGAAATCTTATTAAAATTATGGTTCAAATGGAAAAGTATCAATTATTAAGAAACTATATTATTTGTTTGTTGCATCTGAATAGATTTTGTGAAAATCGTCATATTTCATATTATTGGGTATTGATGTAGTTACAGAATTTTTAATTCTATCGGCTGAAAGGTTACAACCATATAATTTTAAATTGATTAAATCACGTAATTTTTTGTTTAATATGCTTGTAATTCCTTAAGATGTTAATATTATATAGCTTCCGTAACCTTTTTATATATATTCTTACGTGTTGTCTTTTCCATGACCATTTAAATGCCTATAATTACGAATAATTTACCTTAACCAATTTTATTAATATTATGAATCTAAAGAAATGTCGTCAAGTATTAAAAATTAATAAACATAATTTATTTTTTTTATTGATTTAGTTGGTAATATATCAGATTTATTAAATTTTTCTTTTTTGTCTAATCTGTCAATAAATTTTTAAATATATTCTTATTATTCTTATTATTTTTATTTTACTGTTTATTTATTTTCCGGATGGCCATTTTATAAATATTCATATAATTACCCAAATCCTTTTTTTTTATCATCTAAAAAATTTTGATCAAAATAATAAACGTTTTTATAATCTTCAAAATCTTTTTTATTTGTGTCAATACTACTAACGTAATATATTTATGTTTTTTTTTTATTTCCCAACATATCAATTATTTTTTTAATCATTGTTGATTTTCCACAGCCTTGCAAACCTGTCAATAAACTAGCTCTATATTTATAATCTTAATTATACGGATATATATCGTTTGATTTTTATTTATATTTATTCATCATATATATTAGAATTTATTTATTTCTTCATTTATATTTTAATATTCTTATTTGTCAAAGTGTGTAGCCTCTTTATAATTCATTTCGTCAATTATCATATTGTGTAAAAACACAATACAATTATACACACAGCGCTCAGGAACTTACTCCCATTCATTTGAATTAATTTTTAGTTTAATATATATATGTTACTTTTTTTCGATTTATTATAAAATATATATATCTTCTTATTATCTTTCTTTATTTGCTAAAGGATCAAAATAATTAAAATTGTATAATAATGAATCATAATATAAACATGTACAGTGATAAACATTTATATTAGGTATTTACCTGAAAAATATAATTATAAAATCGTTATCAAAATCAATATTTAAAATCAAATTATTTATATGATTTTATTTATGGTCGTTATGTGCATAATAATAAACATTAATTTTTTATTCTGCTGGATTTATTATTAATTATTATAATACTATTGACAATGTTTTTAAATCCATCCCGCTTTATTCTTCGTAATCTTCATTTTATCCATACGCGTCAGTTTTATACTTATATTCTCCTAATATATTTGGATCTATTTAAAAAAATTGTTATGGATTTTTAATAAACTCTTATTATATTTCTTTATCATTTATTTTATTTTTTATTTTTATATTTACTAATTAATCGTACATATATTAATAATATTTTTTTTCTTCTTCGTCTTTTTCGATGTTTGCGTGTTGTTTATAATGTTTTATATTAGAGGTAAAATAATTATTTATGCCTCTTGTATTATCCTTTTGTAAATAGGGTGATATTTAGTGTATTTGTTTATAATAACGCTCAAAATATTATTATTATATTGGAGTTTTTTATTTTGGTTATTCTTTTATTTCTTCTTTTGGTTATTCTTTTATTTCTTCTTTTGGTTATTCTTTTATTTCTTCTTTTGGTTATTCTTTTATTTCTTCTTCTTATTTAAAAAAACTCTTTATAGTGGATTGTGAAAGAGATGGTAATTGTTTTTTTTCAATTCTACTAAAATCAATTTAATAATCCTCAAATTTTTTTTAAAATTCTTATTATTTTTTTGTAAATTCATTTAATTTTTTCTTTGTTAATTCGTTTTTAGTTTATTAATCTGTTTATTAATCTGTTTATTGTTTTTTTACGTTTTTTTTTTTTTTTTTTTTTTCTTTTTTTTATTTATTTTTTTCTCCTTTTTTTTATTTTTTTTTTTTTTAATTTTTTTTTTTTTTTTTTTTTTTTTTTTTTTTTTTTTTTTTTTTTTTTTTTTTTTTTTTTTTTGGTTTAATATCAGTTTATTAATTACTTTCATCACCTTTTAATAATTTATCAATTTATTAATTTGTTTCTTTACTTTCAATTATTTATTGATTTTTATTTATTTATTAATTACTTTCAGTAATAACAGTCGTATCATTAATTTTATTGTTAAATGATTAATTAGCCTATGAAATAGCTTATTATTTTTATTCGTTTAATTTCGATATTGATTCAACTTTTTATTATTCGTTAATATTTTTATTTTATAATATATTGTTTTGTTTTGCTTCAAATAATATATTATTATCTTCTATTTTTTATTAATGTTTTATTTATGATTCTTTTATCCTTTAAATTTTTTATTATTGTTATTATATTTCTTATAATTTTTCGCCTTATGGATGTGGATTGTTTTCAATCATATATTATAATCTTTATTCATTACGCTATAATTTTGATAATGCTTTATTTTTCAATTCATTATATTATTATTCTTCTATTTTCTTTTATTACAATAACAATGATTATAATATAATGTCGGTTTTTTCTTATTATAATTATTATTGTGTTTTTTTCTTTGGATGTTATTACCTTCCGGCCCTGACTCTTCTGAAATTATTTCCGCCTTATTTTCGTTTTAATTATCTTATATTTTTATTTCTTTTAAATCCAATTGACTAGCCTTTATAATTCTTAATATAATATCTCTTATTATTTCTAATAATATAATGTTTATTATTTTTAGAATCTTTATAAATTTTATGTGATATAAATTTATCTTTCATTTATATAAACATATTTTTTTTAAAATAAATGATATTAGACAATAATAATATAACGCTAGAAAAATTATAAAAAATTAAACCATTAAAAACAAAATCCGTATAAGGTTATTACATGTAATATATAAATTAAAATTTAATTAATGTAATTAATATAATTATGAAAAATAATAATCAATTAGAATCATACGCAAAATTATAATTTATATTTCTATAAATTTCCAAAACAATAAAAATATTATATTCAAATATTTACACACTATTAAAAAGATTCACTGAAATACATAATTTAATTAATAATAATATATCTGATCCGAATATTATTGACATTATGTATAAAAATTGTTCTGCCGATATTGCTACAGTTAAATAACAAAAAAAATAATAAATCGAATAATAATAATATAATAATAATAATATGATCCAAATACCTTTATTATATATCAATAAAACTTTAAATAAATTATTTGTATCATAAAATAAATATGATATAATATTATATCTAATTTTATAAACTGGCCGCAGAATGAACGAAATATTATATGGTGAATTTAAAGAACATGAACAAAAAAATAAAATATATTTTATAGGCAAAAGCAAAAGTAAAAACAATATTGATATTAATAAACAATATGAAATTTATATATTGGATGAAGTTTAAAATATAATATTACTAAAAAAAAAATTGCTGAATTAATTTATTGAATTACCAGAAATAAAAGAAAAAATTTATAATATTAATACTTCTTTGAATAATAGAATATAATAAATATTATAAAAATATTTCTATGTATATGACAAAAAAAAATATGAGTGTTTTACATGTCACACACTCAGAAAAATAAACGCTTAATATTGTTATATCAAATACGGTAAAAATCTCAATTTATCTTATAACGCATTTTTATAATAATAATTAATTCACAGTGATTTATAAACATCATTATTTTACAGTAATGTAAATTTATTTTGATTTTCATTTATCTTCGTTATCTGATTAATCTTTTTCAATGTATTTATAAGGATCGTCTTCGCTGTCACATGAATCTTCATCAATAATTTTTTACGCTTTCATTACAAAATTTTATAAAGATTCTGACAAACTATTATTATAATCTATTATTTTTTATTTCTCAGTTTCTTTTTTCGATCTTGAATTTTATATATTACGTAATTATTATTTTTCAATTAATTATTATTCTAATTATTATTTTTTTTATTTCAAATTATTTTTTGATTCATTATATTAAATTAATGCTTATTTAAATTAGCTTCTTGATTTTTTTAAATCTCCGTTTATTTATTTAAGTTATTATTTAATTTATTTATATTCCATTTTGATTTTATTATTTTATAATATTATTTTTTATTTAATTAAAAATATTTATCAGTTTTATTTTTTTGTGCTTGTATTATTCTTAATATTTTATTTAACTGCTTCCAATTGTTCAATAATACCGGCCGGGATATTATCGATATTTTTGGCTAACGATTAAATATATTAATATTAAGATTCTTTATATTATAAATTTCTAAAATATTCGGTTAATTCCTCAATATTGTCGTATGATAATTTTTCGGTATTTTTTTTGAATGTCGCGCAACGTTTAGAAATGTTTTTAATTTATTATTCTTTTATTTATTTTTCTTCTTGTGTTAATTATTATTCAATTTTTTTTTCTTTGATTTATTTAACTTCTTTGACTTATTTGACTTCTTCAACTTCTTCAACTTCTTCAACTTCTTCAGTTTATTCAACTTATTTGACTTATTTTTTTGTTGCTTATTTTTTATTTTTTTTTATGCCTAATTATTTCTCCGCAGCTTCTTCGGCTTCTTGTTCTAATTGTTATTGTTTTAATTATTTTATTTTTCTTTCTTTTGCTTCGTTGAATATTCTTTCTCTTTCTTATTATTCTTAATAATCTCTTTGCCTTTATTCGTTTTAGGCTTCAATATTTTTTTATTATAATTCTTATAATTATTGAATTTCTTCGGTTGTTAATTTTAAAAAATCTTCTAATTAACAAATATTTTATAAGAATTTATATTAATTTTTTTGATCTATTAATTTCAAATATGATTTTAATTCGCCTGTGTTTAATGCATTTACATTATAATCATAGTTTTTTTAAAAATTTAATTTATCATAAATTATGTTGTATGATTATAATTATTATTCTACGTATAATGATTTATGTAAAAATTTTTACACATAGAATTTTTAATATGAATAACCACCGAAATTATTATCAATAAAATTAATCAAATCATTGTTTATTTTATCGACATAAATGCGGCTAAAAACCTCGTCAAATAATTCAGTATAAGAACCATTAAAATCATTGTCGAAACATTTAGAATATTTTTTAAAATCTTGTCTCAATCTTACTAATAATGTATTTTGAATAAATTATTAATTATTATTAATATAATATACATTACTCTATAACAATTGACCAATATTTTTATTATCTTCAATATTCTATTTAGCTTGACAATAATTTTATATAATATACATGTTATTCATTTCCAATTATTTAATACATTCTTTAATAACAATATCGTTAATATTTTCTATGTCTAATTTTACCAATCCGTTAGAAATTTAAAAATGTTCATATTATATAGGACAATCACCATCGAATTTATTTTCATCGAATGAAATATTATTTTGATTTGTTTTAATTTCTGTTTTTGTTTCTTTTAATTGTTGTTTAGAAAATTTAATAAATTCAGATTTTACTTTTTTTTCATTTTCATCAATAATATTACTATTATCAATAATATTACTATTATCAATTTCACTAATTATAGTGTTATTGACTTCAATTAATTATTAAACTTCTTCAACAATTATTTATTATTTAACAGGTTGAACAATTTCGATTTGTTCAATTGGTTTAGTTTCTTCAACAATAATTTATTGTTCAACTTATTGAACTGGTTCAACAATTTCAATATTTTCAGTTTGAATAGCGCATTCAACTTATTGAACTGGTTCAACAATTTCAATATTTTCAGTTTGAATAGCGCATTCAACTTATTGAACTGGTTCAACAATTTCAATATTTTCAGTTTGTTTAATTTCTTCAATAATTGTGTTGTAATTTGATTGTTTTAATTTGTTTAATAATTCTTGTTTTTCTTGTTTATGTTTTAATTTTAATTCGCTTAAATATTGGGCTTTGACTTATTTTTATCTTAATTTTTCTGCTGCTTTAATTTCTTTTTCTGCTGCTTTAATTTCTTTTTGTTTTTCTTTTTCTTGTCTTTTTTTTTCATTCTAAAACCATTTTCTATTATCAGCTTTGATTTTTTTTTATTGTCTTTCATAAGCTTTTTTAATTTGTTGTTGTTCAATTTGTTCAGGTGTTAATTATTGTTTAGCCATTGTAATTTTATTTTATTATTTTTTATTATACAATTTTATTATTTAATTAAAATTATGTAAATAATTGAAATAAATTATTAATAAGTTAACTTGTTAATATAATTAAAATAAATAGTAAGTAAAGGAGAGGAGAGGAAGGAGAGGATAGGAAGTAACTTTGAAC